>Ga0180007_10003390_pt1 | contig 17798 bp, 14 predicted proteins | sample MM_PC_MetaG_FD_121122 | JGI IMG/M metagenome (GOLD analysis project Ga0180007, IMG submission 121122) | Groundwater microbial communities from the Aspo Hard Rock Laboratory (HRL) deep subsurface site, Sweden - MM_PC_MetaG | ecosystem: Environmental > Aquatic > Deep subsurface > Groundwater... | reverse complement strand
TATTATTGAAAAAATAAATGAACTTACTGATAGAAATATCCAGACGATAAACATTGTTGGTGGCGGTTCGCAAAATGATTTATTAAACCAGTTTACGGCTAATGCTACAGGCATAAAGGTTGTTGCGGGTCCTGTTGAAGCCACGGCTTTTGGAAATATAATGGTACAGGCAATAGCAAAGGGGAAAATAAAAGATATAAAAGAAGGAAGAGAAATAATAAAAAACTCAGTTGAATTGAAAAAATACCTTCCTATACAAAAGGATATTTGGGAACGTAAATATCAAGAATCAAATCAGATACTTGAAAAATATTACAACGTAAATTAAAAATAGGTATGTAATAAAAATTATTATTGATAATAATACATTATCATAAACACGAAAGTAAAAACTAAAAATGAATGTAAAACAATCGGACATAGCGGCAAAGTTGGGAATTTCTAGAGTAACTGTTACAAAGGCTCTTCAGGATAGTCCAGATATTTCGGAAGAAATGAAACAAAAGGTTAAAAAAATTGCTGAAGAAATGGACTATATTCCAAACTTAACTGCTAGACATTTAACCGCAAAGAAAACAAGAATTATTGGAGTTGTTTTACCGGATATAACAAACCTTTATTTTTCAGCAATTGTTCGTGGAATGATGGAAGCGGCAGAAAAAGAATCATACCATATAATTCTTACAGCTTCAAGAGAGGATAGCAAAATTGAAAGTGAAAATATATTTAATTTACTTTCTTTGAATGTAGATGGATTGTTAGTATGCCAATCTTTAGATACTGTTGATGTGGAAATTTTTGAGAAAGTTAAAAAGAGAAATAAACCAATAGTCTTTTTTGGTAGACCTGTTGGATTTACGGGATTTGATTCAATTGGTTTTGACGATTATTTGGCGGCTAAAAAATTAACCGAATATTTAATTAAAAAAGGTAAAACCAAAATAGCGCACATTTCTGGTGATATAAAAAGTGACGGTGGATTTCGTTTAAATGGATTTTTAGATACCATGAATGAACATAAACTTTTAGTAAAAAAAGAATGGATAATTAATGGCGAATATTTTCCCGAATATGGATACAACGGTTTTAATCAAATTTATGAAGCAGGTGATCTACCAGAAATAATATTTTGTGGAAATGGAATGATTGCAAGAGGAGTTTATGAAGCAATAAGGGAAAAAGGATTGGAAATACCCAATGACATTGGTGTTGTTGCAGTTGATCATAAAAGTTATGCCGAGATGCTTTACCCAAAACTAACTTATATTGATTATCCAACAGATAGGTTGGGTCGTGAATCAATGAATTTACTTATATCAAAAATTGAAAAAAAGAATAAAAAAAATATAGTTGAAAGTATAGTTCTGGATTCAGTACTTGTTGAGAAGGATTCTGTTGCTATCTGAAAAATTATAAATGTTAATTCATTTATCGAAAAGAAAATAAATCTGGTTTTTATGAGTAAAAATATTTCAGTAAATCAAGTTGTGGAAAGCAAGCCCGAAGTTGTTTCAAGAAAGTATATTGTTCCATTTGTTTTAATCACTAGTTTGTTTGCATTGTGGGGTTTTGCAAATGATATAACAAATCCAATGGTTGCAGCATTCCAAACTGTAATGGAAATTTCCACAGCTAAAGCGGCTTTAATTCAATTTGCGTTTTATGGTGGATACGCAACTATGGCAATTCCGGCTGCCCTTTTTGTTCAAAAATACAGTTATAAAAAAGGAATTCTGGTGGGCTTAACTTTATACGCCACAGGTGCCTTACTATTTATTCCTGCCGCACAATTTGAATTATTTGGATTTTTCTTGGTTTCGTTATATATCTTAACATTTGGTTTGGCATTTTTAGAAACAACCGCAAATCCGTATATCCTTTCGATGGGTGATAAACAAACAGCAACAAGAAGATTAAATCTTGCTCAATCTTTTAATCCAGTTGGCTCTTTACTTGGAATGTTTGTAGCATCAAAGTTTATACTTGTATCATTACAATCAGATATTAGAAATGAGTCGGGTGAATTAATATTTAGTGGACTTAGCACAGCCGAAAAAGCAGTTATCCGAACGAATGATTTGGCAACAATCCGCGATCCTTATGTTATACTTGGATTTGTTGTAATAATAATTATGATAATAATCGCATTTTCCAAAATGCCTTCTATTAGTAAATCCGATAATTCAATTCACCCTTATGAATCGTTTAAAAGACTAATAAAAAATGCTGAATACAGAGGAGGTGTAATTGCGCAAGTTTTTTATGTTGCCGCTCAAATAATGTGTTGGACTTTTATAATTCAATATGCTGATAATCTTGGAATTCCTAAAGCCGAGGCGCAGAACTACAACATTCTGGCAATGGTTATATTTTTGCTAAGCAGATTTATTAGTACTTATTTAATGAAATATATGAATTCAAGATTGTTGTTAATGTTATTTGCAATTGGTGGAATGATTACGATTCTTGGTGTGATATTTATTCAAGGAATGGGAGGTTTGTATTCTTTAATTGCAACTTCAGCTTTTATGTCATTGATGTTTCCTACTATATATGGAATTGCATTAGAAAATGTTAATGAAGATAAAATATTAGGTGCCGCAGGTTTAGTTATGGCAATAGTTGGTGGTGCGCTAATGCCCCCATTGCAAGGATCAATTATTGATCTAGGAACTGTTGCTAGTTTACCGGCTGTAAACTTTTCATTCATATTACCATTTATCAGTTTTGTTGTGATATCATTTTATGGTTATCGTTCTATAAAAAGTTCATCCTAAATATGTATACATTTATTATGTTTGGGTTTAATCGAGCTTACTTATTTATGCTAAATTATTTCTAGTTTAGTTATCATTTTAAATTGTGAAATAATTGGTATATTTGCACTTCAAGTTTTCAAACTAGTGCGTTCTATTGTCTTTAATGGCACGAGTGCTATATGAATAATCTTCTTACAATTTTCTCATTTAATAAAAATCTATATGTTAACATTATTTGGCTTTATTGCCGCATCACTAACAACATTTGCATTTATTCCGCAAGTGATTAAAACTATTAAAACAAAATCAACCGATGACTTATCCCCAGTAATGTATGGAGTTTTACTCTCTGGAGTTATTTGCTGGCTTATATATGGTATAATAATAAACGATCTTCCAGTAATTGTTGCAAATGCTGTTACAGCTTGTTTAACTGCAATAATATTTTTTATATCTTTAAAAAATCATCTTAAAAAGAAAAAAGTTATTATGTAATTCTATTAGTTTGAATTGACCATTATTTCAATTTATAACTAGTTTTGTGTTACACTTGTAATTAGAATTCCTTTGTGCCATAGCAATGTTGTCAACTTAAGAACAAAAGTAAATTCGCGTGTTATAAATGAGGCTAAAGCCAATTCATTTTCTTCCTTTAAGCGTCAGTAAAAAATGACAGATTTATTACTTTTCAGAAACTTCAATATTTATTGTTACTTTCTGTTTAATATCTGCAGAACTACTTCCAATTAAAATATCAAACTCGCCTGGCTCTAATTCCCAAGCAAGTGTTTCGGGATTATAGAACGAGAAAGCATCTTTACCAATTTCAAATTCTACTGTTTTTTCTTCACCAACTTTTAGGCTCACTTTGTCGAAAGCTTTTAGTTCTTTTATTGGACGAGGAAGAGAACAATCTTTATCAGAAACATATAGTTGAACAATTTCGGCTCCGTCATAACTTCCAGTATTTTTCACTTCCAATTTTAGTTTTATCGTTTCTCCAATTGTGTATGTGGCTTTGTCACTAGTTAAATTTGAGTAATCGTAGTTTGTGTAAGAAAGTCCGTAACCAAAAGGAAATCGTGGTTTGCTTTCACTTTTATCCCAAAATCTATATCCAACAAACAAACCTTCGCTGTAGTTTACTTTTAAATCTTTGTCATCGTCAAAATAGCTATTGTAAGTAGGATTTTCTTCTATTCTATATTCAAATGAAGCTGGCAATTTACCTGATGGATTTAGATTCCCAAACAGAATTTCCGCTGCTGCTAGATTTCCTTCCTGACCTGGATACCACGCCATTAATAATCCTTTTGCATTATTAATCCAACTATCCATTTCAACATTTCCACCAGAATTGAGCACAACAATTATATTTTTATTTACTTCTGCAATTTTGTTTATCAATTCGCTTTGTTTATAAGGCATTTCAAAGGTTCTATCAAAACCTTCACTTTCGGTTGAACCGTCAAAACCAACAGACATAATAACAACATCCGCATTTTTAGCTGCTTCAACAGCTAATTTAGAATATTCTTCTGGTTTAATTTGTTGCTGATATTTTACAACTCCCAATCTAATTTTTGCGTCGCCACCAGATTGATAATATTCCAAATCAATTTTGTACTCTTGCCCAGCATTTAGATAGCTTTCGAATTTTGCTGGCGAATCGCCTTGATCATGCCACATAGTTATTACTTCAACATCATCAAGAAAAGCCTTATAACCATCGTCACCAGAAACACCAATTAAATACTGTCCAGATTCTTTTGGTGTATAGAAGCAACTAAATTTTGCCGAATAATCATTTTCTGGAACTTCTGGTTCATTCCACATATCTTCATTTGATAATTTTAAGTTTGTATAAAACTTCTTCAGTATTGGAGAGCCTTCAAGCTTTTTGCCTTTATAATATTCTGCATTTATTCCTGTTTTCTTTTCCTCATTTTCATAAACATAGAATTCAAAGTTTTCAAACATATCATCTGGGAATTTTATTCCAGTGTAAACTCCAGGCTCCCAACTAACATTAACATTTTCACCCGCAACTTTTTGAACTGCTTCCAGCAAAGACATTGGGTAAAGTGGATTAACAAAGGAACTTCCACCACCGCCAGTAGCCGCTGGATTTCCGTTTGGGCCAATGATTGCAACTGTTTTAATTTTTTCTTTATTAATTGGAAGAAATTTATTTTCATTTTTTAATAAAACCATACCACCTCTAGCAGCGTCAAGAGCAGTTTTACGAACAAAATCTTCATCTAATTTGTAACCCTTGCTTATATCAGGATTTTCAAATAATCCAAAACGATTGTACTCATTTAATATTCTTCTAATTTTATCATCAATTACTGATTCTTGTAACTCGCCATTTTTTATTGCTGGAATAAGAGTTTCTGCATTCATCATTTTTCCAGAAGGCATTTCCAAATCAAGTCCACCTTTTGCGCAACCTAAACCATCGTAAGTTGAAACCCAATCGGACATTACAAATCCTTCAAATCCCCAAGTACCTTTTAATATTTCATTATTCAAATAATCATTCTGCGAGGCATGAACTCCGTTAATTAAATTATACGAAGTCATAATTGAAGCCACTTTACCTACTTGAACAGAAGTTTTAAATGCGGGAAGATAAATTTCGTGAAGAGTACGCTCGTCAACATCAGATGAAACATGGTGACGATTAAACTCTTGGTTATTTGCGGCATAATGTTTTGCTGTTGCCATAACGCCTTCTTTCTGCATTCCAATAATATATTGCGCTGCCAATTGACCAGCTAAATAAGGGTCTTCGCCTAAATATTCAAAATTTCTGCCACATAATGGAAGTCTGTAAATATTCATTCCAGGCGCTAACATTACGTGGACATTTTTTGCTCGTGCTTCGGCAGCAATTGCCTTGCCTACATTGTAAGCAATCTCTTTATCCCAAGATGCGGCTAAGTTTATACTAGCTGGATATGCTGATGATTTTCCATAATTCCTTACTCCAACTGGACCATCAGCAAATTTAATTTCTGGAATTCCTAATTTTTCGTAGCCACGAATATTAAATCCTTTGTATCCACCTATAAAAGCTACTTTTTCTTCCAGACTCATTTTTTTTATTTTATTGTCAATTTCCTCCTTGCTCACATTTGAATTTCCACAAGAAATTGTAGTAAATATTATTGAAATAAATAATAAAAATTTTGCGTTGAACATCTTAATATTTCCTTGTTTTATTTGTGTTTTCATTTTAAATAAATCTAATTGATTTAGGGTTATTTACTAATATTTAGTTTTAGTGCTTCCATATATCCATTATTTGGAAAGCAATTAATAAATTTACATTGTTCAAGGAAAGCATTTAAAGCAAGTTTAACTTTTGCAATATCTGGCTTATTTTCTCTTGCGCTTTTGTATGAACTTCTATCAGATTCAGCATATTCTGTTACTAAATCGTAATTATCTGGCTTATCAAAATTTACTGGACCACTTGTGTTGTCCATTTTTTTATATGGCCAGAAGTGCCAGCTAATAGAATTTTCATCAAGTAGTTCACGAAATTTGTTTACCCAATCGTCATCGTTTTCACCAGATTCTCCCATATAAATTGGCACATTGTATTTTTCTCTAAAATCTAAATACTCTTGAATTTCTTTTTGAACTGGGGGCATCCAGTATTTGTGGAATTCGTAAACTAATTTTTCATCAAATGGCTCGCCAAATACGGAAAAATCCGTATTCCATTTTGCACCACCGAGAATTATTATATGATTTTGGTCAACTTCTCTAATTGCGGCAGTTATTATTTTATAAAGCGGTTCTAAATTTCCGTTAAGATTTTCTTCTTCAAAATAGTGAGCAATTGGTTCGTTCAATAAATCGTAACCAAGAACTAATGGTTCATTTGCATAATGACTAGCAATGTTTTTCCATATTTCAACAATTTGATTTTGTGAATCTTCATCAACCATTAGCCAAGGATAACCGTAACTATCATCAATGTTATCGCCAGTTTGTCCGCCTGGTGCGCAATGCATATCCAAAATTATTGGAAGATTTTCTTTTCTACACCATTCAAGCAAACGGTCAATTAACTCAAATCCACGTGCGTTTGTATTCCACAAGTATGTTTCATCACAAAACAATTTATAATTAAACGGAACTCGGATTGAATTTACTCCACTTGCTTTTATAAATTTGATATCGTCATAAGTGATATAATTATTTTGGAACTCAATCCAGAATTTTTTTGCTTCTGCAGGTCCAATCAGTTCAGTAATTACACCGTTAACTAAATGCGGTGAGTTGGCTTTATTAAACTTAAACATATATCCTTCGGGAACAAGCCAGTTACCAAGATTTACACCTTTCATAATAAATATTTTTTCATCTGTATCTGTGATGTTTTTTCCATCAACTCCAAAATATTTTTGTTGAGCAAAAATTTGAGTTGTTAAAACTAAAATTAGCAAAAAGCTTTTGATTAGGTTCATTGAATTCCTCAATTATTGATTAAACAAACTTGAATTTTCTTTAATTAAATACTCGCGAATCATTGTCCCAGATTGCGATAATTGACTTTCGTTCCAACCGCTTAAAGTTGAAGTTGTTGGTAAAAGAGCTGCCGAAGATTCATCTTTGTTAATAACAGACCAATTGCACCAGCTCAAATTATATTGCTCAAGAAAATTCATCCAAATTTCTGATTCGGCTAAATTTATGTTTCCAGTTCCGTTTGCTTCGCTTAATCCCCATTCTGAAACAAATATTGGAATTCCAGCATTAATTGCTTTAATTGCTTTATTTCGCAAATCGGCTGTGTGAGTGCTGGAATAAAAATGGAAAACGTATGCAAGATTGTTGTCGTTAATTCGGTTATTTATAACGTCCTCAACATCTTGCGACCAATTTGGAGTTCCAACAAGAATAATATTATCCAAATCGTTTGTGCGAATTGCATTTGTAACCGATTGTGCATAAGGTTTTATAACATCGTTCCAAGAAACAGCGAGCGGCTCATTATATAATTCATAGATGATATTTGGAACATTTCCATATTTAAGCGAAATATTATTAAAAAACGAAATTGCTTCGTTTGTATGACTTTCGGCGTGATGGTCGTGCCAATCAATAATTACATAAATGCCCAACTTAATGCAAGCGTCAATAACTGTAGTGGCTTTTTGGAATTCCAAAGAGGAATTTTCTAAATAACCTCCACCTTCAATTCCCATTGCGACACGAATAACCGTGCATTTCCAATCATCACGTAACCATTTAATAGTCTCTTCGTTGTAATAATCGCCACCCCATTGGCTCCAAAATAGACTCATTCCGCGAAGGACAAAAACATCGCCATTTTTATCAACAAGGTTCGTTCCCTTTATTGATAACTGTCCATGTTTTTCAACTATTGAGGAATCTGTATTTTCATTTGTAATGCCTTCCGAATTACTGCACGATAATGTGAAAATTAAAATTACAAGTATTCTAAAAGAGCTTTTTAAAATATTATTTTGAAGCATATCAATTCCATAAATTGAAACATTTAATCTAAAATGATGTCAATTTTTATTCCATTAGTTATAAGAATAATTGTTTAATTTTTAGGTAAAATAGTCGTATTTATCAAAGCATAATTTAAGCGATTTACAACAAATTATCATTTTAATAAAAACCATTATTGATTTAAACAAAAAGCTTGCTCAAATTATGAAATTGGTTAAATGTAATATCCAAAATGTGAGGTGTTTTAAACGCAAAACCTAAAAGTTAATTGCATAAATATTTTTTTTAGTGTAACTTGAACTGTTAAGACATTTAATCCTTTTATTGAAATTAAAACTATATAAATAAAAAGCTGGAGAATTTATGGGTATTGACGAATCAAAAAAAAATGACGACAATGTTTCTGAAGCGCAGATTGCTGTCCATTGGAAAGAAGAGGGATATTTTGAACCATCAAAAGAATTTATTGCTCAAGCAAACTTAACAGATCCCAAAGTTCTTGATGAGTTTGGAGAAGAAAATTTCCCACAATGTTATGAAAAATATGCCGATTTGCTTGATTGGGATGAGCATTGGCAAACAGTTTTAGATTCCGAAAATCCTCCATTTTTTAAATGGTTTGTTGGCGGAAAGTTAAATGCATCATACAATTGTGTTGACCGTCATTTGCCAAAATATAAAAATAAAACTGCTATTCATTTTGTTCCCGAACCAGAAAACGAACCAATTATTCACATGACTTATCAAGAACTATACGTTAAGGTAAATGAATTTGCTGCTGTTTTGCAAGATTATTGTGGATTGAAAGCTGGTGATACTGTTACGCTTCACATGCCTATGATTCCCGAAATTGTAATTACCATGCTTGCTTGTGCAAGGCTTGGAATTATTCATTCTCAAGTTTTTTCTGGATTTTCTGGCAAAGCTTGTGCGGATAGAATTATTGATGCAAAAAGCAAATACTTAATAACTGCCGATTCCTACTATCGCGCTGGAAATTTAATTGACCACAAAGAAAAAGCTGATATTGCAGTTAATCACGCCGAAGAAGAGGGACAACATGTTGAAAAAGTTTTAATTTGGCAAAGATATGCTGGCAAGTATTCTGGACAAACTCCAATGGTTGAAGGTCGCGATGTTTTTGTAAACGATATTATTAAAAATTATTATCATAAAGTTGTTGAGCCAGTTAGCTTAAAAGCAGAAGATACTTTGTTTTTAATGTACACTTCTGGAACTACTGGAAAACCAAAAGGTGCTCAGCATTCAATTGGCGGATATTTAGCATACGCAACAGGAACTTCAAAATACATTGAAGATATTCATCCCGAAGATGTTTATTGGTGCATGGCGGATATTGGCTGGATTACTGGGCATTCATACATTGTTTATGGACCGCTTGCACTCGGAGCTTCTTCTGTTATTTTTGAAGGCGTTCCAACTCATCCCGATGCAGGTAGACCTTGGCGAATTGCAGAGGAATTAAATGTTAATATTTTCCATACTTCACCAACAGCAATTAGAGCTTTAAGAAGAGTTGGCGCTGATGAGCCAGCAAAATATAATTATCATTTTAAACACATGACTACTGTTGGTGAACCAATTGAGCCAAATGTGTGGCGTTGGTATTACGATGTTGTTGGCAAAAAGGAAGCTGTTATTGTTGATACTTATTGGCAAACTGAAACTGGGGGATTTTTGTGTTCAACTATTCCAGGAATTCATAAAATGAAACCAGGTAGCGCGGGTCCTGGTGTTCCAGGCATTTATCCAGAAATTTTGGATGAAGAAGGAACTCCACTACCAAAAGGTTGTGGCAAAGCCGGCAATATTGTAATACGTAATCCTTGGCCTGGAAGAATGCTTTCTATTTGGGGTGATGATGAACGCTTTGAACGCCAATATTATCAAAGATATTGTAAAGATAAAGACAGTAAAGATTGGAGAGACTGGCCTTATTTTGCTGGTGATGGCGCGGTTGAAGCTCCAGATGGTTACTTCCGTATTCTCGGACGAATTGATGATGTAATAAATGTTGCAGGTCATCGTTTGGGAACAAAGGAATTAGAATCCGCCGCTCTTATGGTTGATGAAGTTGGTGAAGCTGCAGTCGTTCCTGTTCCTGATCCAATTAAAGGCGTAATGCCTCATGTATTTGTTTCACTTAAACCTGGAATTGCTTCAACAAAAGAGCTTGAAAAGAAAATATCCGATATGCTTGCTTCAGAAATTGGACCTATTGCAAAGCCTGGCAGAGTGTGGATTGTTCCAGATATGCCTAAAACTCGTTCTGGTAAAATTATGCGCCGTGTATTAGGTGCAATTGCAACTAGACAAGATACTGGTGATGTTACTACTTTAGCAAATCCTCAAATTGTTGAAGAAATTAAAAAACTATATTAATTCTATTCCACTGGAGGTTCAAAACATTTTTGTTTGAACCTCCCTTTTGTTTATTTTTCTGTTATTAAATGATTTAAAGATTGAGGAATTAATGTTCCGAATTATACCAGAAGGTTTGCTTTACCAAGAACATGTTCTATTAAAAAATGGACAAGGACTTTTTCTTAAGCCTGCCACAATTGCTGATAAAGCAAATATTACTTCATTCATGTCAAGGATTTCACGTGAAGCACTTCGGATGAGATTTATGGCATCCATCTCTCAAGTGTCAGATGAAATAATTAATAATTTGTGTAACGGAGATTTTACCGATACTGGCTGTCTACTTGCAACTGAGGGTGAAAATGAAGATTCAAAAGTTGTGGGATTAGCAAATTACATTTCTATGAATAACAATAGAACTGCTGAAGTAGCTTTCCTTGTTGAAGATTCCTATCAAGGACTTGGAATTTCAACTCTGCTTTTAGAAAGACTTGCTGGCTTAGCTTCCGCTAATGGAATAATTGAATTTGAAGCCGAAGTTTTACCTGATAATCAGCAAATGATTAATGTATTTAAAAGTTCTGGATTTGAAATACATAAAGTTTGGCATTCTGATACTATTCACGTTGAATTTCCTGTTGATGGCGCAGCTGCATTGTGGAAAAGAACTTCTTTGCGAGAAAGAATTGCAGTAGCTAATTCTCTTTTTCCTTTGCTCAGACCCAAAACTATTGCTGTTATTGGAGCTGAAAAAGATCCATCCTCAATTGGTAATATTATTTTCAAAAATATTCTTTCTGGAAATTTTACTGGAACTGTTTATCCAATAAATTCTAACTTTAATTCTGTAAATGGAGTTAAAGCTTTTTCCTCCGTTTCACAGTTATCAGAAAATATTGATTTAGCCATCATTTCTGTTCCTGCAGAAGAAGTTTTAAATGCCACTCATGATTCTATTAAAGCTGGGGCAAAAGCAATTGTTGTTGTATCCACAGGCTTTGCCGAAGCTGGTAAAGAAGGGATTAAACGACAAAAAGAATTAGTTGATCTTGTGCGCTCAAACGGAGTTAGGCTTTTGGGTCCAAGTTGTTTGGGGCTTATGAACACAGATGATGGAGTAAGATTAAACTCAAGCCTTTTGCCAAACTTAACTCAAAAAGGGAAAATAGGATTTTTTGCACATTCAGCTGCTCTTGGTTTAGTAATTTTAGATTACGCACAATCTCTCGGACTTGGATTTACAACCTTTGTTTCTGCTGGTAACAGAGCGGATGTTTCAGGAAACGATTTGCTTCAATATTGGGAAGAAGATCCAAACACTCAAATAGTAATTTTATATTTGGAAACTTTTGGAAACCCCAGAAAATTTGTTCGAATAGCAAGAAGCATGAGTTATAAAAAACCAATTCTTTGTGTAAAAAGTGCACGCAGCGTTGCGGGGCGTAAAACAATTGAAGAAAAAAGTGGAGGAATGACTGGCGGAGTTTTGGAAGTAGAAGCCTTATTTCATCAAGCTGGAGTTATCCTTGCGCCAACACTCGAAGAATTATTTGATACAGCAATTGTTTTAGAACATCAACCACTTCCTGAAGGAAATAAAGTTGGAATAATTGCTAACTCTGCTGGAATGGCAACAATTTTTGCAGATGGATGTGAAGCAAATGGTCTGATGCTAAATGATAATGGATTAGTTAATTTAGGTGCTTTTGCCAATTCTGAAAAATACGAAACCGCTGTTTATAATATGCTTATTGATGAAAATATTCAATCAGCTCTTATTGGTTTTGCTTCTGTTGGTAAAAACGATTCAAGTGAAATAGCTGCTTCAATTAAAAAAGCAGTTAAAGCTGCCGATACAATAAATGGAAAAGAAAAACCAGTGCTACTATGCTTAATGGGTGCTGCTGGAACAATATCAATAATTGATGATTCTGACAATTCTGTTTCAAAGAAAAAATTTCCTGCATTCAGATTTCCTGAATCAGCTGTGCGAGCATTAGGTAGAATTGTAAATTATGCTGAATTCAAGAAAAAAGCGCCTGGAAAAATTGTTTGGTACAGCGATGTTAAAGCAGAAAAGGCTCGCAAATTAATTCAAAAGATAATTTCAGAAAATAAAACTTTAGATGAATTTATTGATCTTAATCTTAAAGAAGCTACCGAAATACTAAACTTATTTGGAATGAGGATTACAAATGAAAATAATATTGATTCAAAACTAATTAATGTAAATATCAAAACAGATTCATTATTTGGGCCTGTTATTGAATTAAATATTCCTGGACAAAAAAGATTTGTAAGAATAACTCCGCTTACAGACAGAGATTTAGATGAAACATTTGAATATATCAAAATTGAATCGAGCATTGGATTAAAACAAATATTAGGAAGATTATCCCAAATGATTGAAGAACTTCCATGGCTGTGCTGCCTGGAAATTTATGTAGTTGAAGACGAAAATCCAGTTATAATAAGCGAAATAAAAATGAGATTAAATATTCGCGATAATAAAAGACCAACTTATTAATTATGGAGATATAAATTGTTAATTCGTGAAGTAATGCATTTGAATCCTATTTCAATTTCCCCAGAAACTTCGTTAAGTGACACTTATAACTTAATGAACGACAATAATATTAGGCACTTGCCAATAATTAAAAATGACCTTCTTGTTGGAATTGTTTCCGATAGAGATGTGAGATTGGCAACAAGTAAGTTTGCAAAAACATCTTATGAACCAGGTACAATGATTTCCGAAATTATGAGTCACCCTGTTGAAACTACTCGTCCTTCAGAACCAATTGAAGTTGCCATACAAACTATGCGACAATTTAAAATTGGTTGCCTCCCAGTTTTGGATGACTATAAATTAGTTGGAATTGTAACAGTTGCTAATCTATTAGATGCAATGCTTTTAATGACTGGCGTGCATTATCCTTCTGGTCGCTTGGATGTTAGATTAAAAGACCGTGCTGGAGAAATTGCAAAACTCACAAAACTGATTGCCGATAGAAATATAAATATTCATTCAATTCTCAGTTATCCAGATGCAAATGGCAAATTACGTGTGGTTTTTCGTGTTTCAACTATGGAAATTAGACCACTCGCAAAAGCAATTTGTAATGCGGATTTTGAAGTTCTTTGGCCTATTCAAGCATCATGTGTAGAGTAATTTATAATCCAAAATATAGTATGTACAATTTGGGAGAATTGCATCCATTCAGCCCGAGAAGAGTGGAAATGCTAATTGAGTTACTCAAAGAATGGAATGTTTATAAAGAGCCAATAGAACCAAATGCTATCAACCCAGTTGAACTTGAAGCAATTCACGACTCTAAATATATTGATGCAATTGAGCAAGTTAGCTCTGGTGCTGTATTAAATGGAATTGATATATTTGGTTTGGGCAATTCTGATAACCCAATTTCTCTAGGAATGGCGGAAGGTGCAAGATATCAAGTTGGTGGAACTGTTTTAGGTGCAAAATTGCTAATAGAAAACAAAGCTAAAAAAGTTTTGCAGCTTGGCGGTGGCTTCCATCACGCGCATCATAATCTTGCTTCTGGATTTTGTCTCTATAACGATTTATCAATGGCAATTACCGAAATGGTAAATCATGGCTGGCACGTTGCTTATTTGGACATTGATGTTCATCACGGTGATGGTGTTCAGGAAATGTTTTATTCAAACGGAAATGTAATGACTATTTCAATTCATGAATCTGGCGAATATCTTTTCCCGGGGAAAGGTTGGCTGCACGAATTGGGTCAAGGAAGTGGACGCTCATTGAAATTAAATATTCCCTTAGAACCTTTTTCTGAAGGTGATTCTTATTTTGAAGTTTTAGAAAAAGTAGTAAAACCTGCACTATCTTGGTTTAAGCCAGATGCACTTGTTGTGCAAGCCGGAGCAGATGCGCATTTTGCCGACCCTCTTGCTGATAATTTATTAACCACTCACGATTATGAAAAAATCTTTCGTCAAATAATTGATTATGCTGATAAAAGCTGCAATGGGAAAGTTCTTTTTACTTTAGGCGGAGGTTATTCTTCAACAGCAACACCAAGAATCTGGGCTTTGCTATATCTTATTCTTAATAATTTAGAAATGCCAGAATATTTGCCCGAAAATTGGAAAAACCATTGGGAACAAATTCTTGGTAAAACAATTCCAAATACTTTGCACGATAAATTACCAGCTTATGAAATAATTCCAAGACGCGATGAAATATTAAAAATTAATAAAGATGTAATAAGAAGATTGATGGATTCGGTTTCGCAATACTGGATTTAAGAATAATTAACTCTTTTCAAATTTAACACCTAAGCAGAGTTTACCTCGTTATTTTTGTGGGGTTTTGTATGAATTCTCTATAACATTATACTCGTTTTATTTTAAATAATTGATTTCTAGTATAATATTCTCTAATCCGAAATCAAAATTCGGTCGACCTACAAATTCTATGTAGTTGAGATTCATTTCTCTTTCAAAATTAAAATTGCTACTTCTGAATTGAGTATTTATTGGATTCTTTATATGTGATAAGTCCATTATTACAGAAACATTATTTGAAGATTTAGTTATTTCGAAAGTATCTAATTCATATTTCTCAATGGAAATGTTTCGTTCAATCGGAAGGATTCTTGGATCGTCATATACAACAACAGAAGGAGTATCCAAATTAGTCTTTATTACATGGAAATCAGCTTCAAATATAATTGATAGCACATCACAACTAGAGATATTTAAACCTTCTATCATAAATGGGACTTTAATTTTGATCGGAATATCAGGGACATTTGCATTCAGAATTTCTTGAGCCACCCTCTCAAATATAGTAGAAAATAGATTCTCTTTTTTTATCTCGCTTAACAAAGTATTTTGGTCGAATATTACATCACTTGTTGATTTCATGACGAATTTTATTATTACATTTTCATAATGGAAGTATTTCAGACTTACTTTGGTAGGGTGTCCCCATCTTTGAATTTCCTCTTCTGTGAGTGATTTTGTATCTCTTAAAATGACACCATATTTTATTGCTTTTTTTATCGCTCCTTCCGTAAAGCCAGATGAAGAAACTGCAATTAGAGAATCAGCTCTTAAACTTGTCCTTCTCCCCATCAATTCTTCTATCCATTTAACATCTTGTTTTTTCTTCTGAAATCTACATTCAATCATTGTCAAATAATTACCAGATTTTATCGTAATATCAATTTGTCTCAATTGATTTGGGTTATCTGGGTCGACTATTTTGTCGTTCCAAGTTACAATAGCATCATCTTGACATAAAAGGAAATGAATCCTTTCTATTTGCTTTTCAAATTTTTCTGATTGTAGACTCATTTTATCAACGTGTATAACTACTAACCCGACGTAAACGGCATTTATTTAGCATGCTGAAATATTTTTCTATTTATCGTCATAAGTCATTTAATTTATCTTAAATATTATTTGATAAACCTTCTCTTTTAGCAAAGGAAAATATCATTGTCAATTATACCAACTTATAACTGTGCAAGAATTTGTTTAACTTCTTCTTGCAGTTTGGGTAAATCTTTCTGTATAATTCCCCAAACTATTTCTTCGTCAATTCCAAAATATTCATGAACTAATAAATTTCTTAGACCTATGATTGTACGCCATTCAATTTCATTATATGTTTTTTGAAAATGTTCAGTAATGTTATTGGTTGCTTCACCAATTATTTCTAATTGTTTTACTGATGCAAACAAAATCATCGAATTTGAAGTAAATTCTTCAAATGAAATATTATTAGTGTAGGATACAATCTCTAAAATAGCATCTTGAATATGCAGGAGCCTTACCCTATCACCCAGACTATTTTTCATAAATCAAATATTTTTCATTTTCAATAATTGGATAAATGTATTTTGAAACTGCTTTTGCAGAAAGAAGATCAACTTTATGGTGAAGTAAGTCTTGTAGGTCTAATTGCATTTGGACAAACTCAAGTCCAATTTGTTTTGAATAATCTAATTCAACAAGAATATCAATATCGCTATTTTCGTTAGCATCTCCGCGAGAGTATGAGCCAAATAAATATGCTTTTAAAACAGGTTTGTTATTAAAAAAAATCTTTATTCGATCAATATGTTTTTGCTGTAATTTCATAAATGTAATATAATTATTTTTTTAATAAATCTACTAAAAATGAAGTTAACCTTGTTTACAATAGAAACAAAATTAATAAATATAAAAAACTTGTCCCGAGTTTTTCTCGGGATGCTTTTTACATGGGAAAAATAATGAAAAAGCGAATTTGAGTTAAAACAAACCACCAACAGAAAAACTAATTGCATTATAAGTTTCGCTTTCTACATTGCGATAAGTGTAATTAACATTTAGCAAAAGTCTTGTTCCGCCAAAATCAAAAGACCAGCCGCCACCTATTAAAGCTCCAAAGCCACTATCGCTATGTTTTGTTGAACCATCAGAACTTTGCATAGCCATTTTTGCTAACCCGATATCTGTTCTAAGAAAAGGACCGCTTCCAAAATATTCACCTAAATAATGAATAACACTAGCACTATAGAGATATTGGTTAAACTGAATATAATTCCCATCTTTTTCATATCTATCACCAACGGCATTAATAATTACGCCCGCAATTGTTTTAGGAGTAACATTAAAATAAATTCCTAAAAGGTCTAAATTTATTGAAATATTAGTTGTTCCATTTTGCTCATTGAGTAAATCAAATACTTTTTGAACTTCACTTGGATAGCTAATGCCAGAGTATCCAATGCCCCAATAAGTATACCAAGATTCGGTTCTTGTAACATCTTGGAAATATTCTTGTGAAAACATTGTGGAATTAGAGGAAATAAATAGCAATGATAAAAGAATTGTAATTTTACGCATGACAGTCCTTTTTATGAATAATATTAATTTTATTTTGCGAAATCTCATAGAAAATTAGCTATTAGAATCCTGTTTTGCAAAGAATTTTCTTTTTACCACACTTATATTTATCCCTTTTCCACACATCAATTAAAATGTTTTCATTTTACTATATTTGTAATATTAAACTGAGAAAGTAATGATAGACACACAAAAAATAATAATAGTTGGCGATAAAGTTTTAATTCGTCCTTTTGAAGGTAATAAAAAATCGCAAGGCGGTTTATATTT
>Ga0180007_10003389_pt1 | contig 17802 bp, 18 predicted proteins | sample MM_PC_MetaG_FD_121122 | JGI IMG/M metagenome (GOLD analysis project Ga0180007, IMG submission 121122) | Groundwater microbial communities from the Aspo Hard Rock Laboratory (HRL) deep subsurface site, Sweden - MM_PC_MetaG | ecosystem: Environmental > Aquatic > Deep subsurface > Groundwater... | reverse complement strand
GTTACGTTTCTACCTAAAGCAAGTTCGCCCTTATCGGTAGATGGACCATCCGCTAGGATATCCCCTTTATCGACATATTCTCCAGCAGAAACGATTGGACGTTGTAAAATACAAGTATCCTGGTTTGATCTGAAGAAACGGATTAAGTTAAATGTAACTGAGTCACCCATTCCATAGTCCTTTAATGTCTTAGCCATTTCATAGGTATAGGGTTTAGATGGATCATATAATACATTGTTGCCAACCATAATCTTGGTTTCAGGTTCTGGAGTAACAACAATCTTTGTAGAATCTGCATAAGTGACAAATCCAGAAACTGAAGATACAATAACAGACCCTGAGTCCTTAGCTGCACGATATTCAATACCTGTACCAACAATTGGTGATTCAGGCTTTAATAAAGGCACTGCTTGACGCTGCATGTTCGCACCCATTAAGGCACGAGAAGCATCATCGTGTTCAAGGAATGGAATCGTTGAAGTCGCAACCGATACAATCTGTTTAGGAGATACGTCCATGAAAGTGACTTCATCAGGTTCGAACATCGAGGTTTCCCCACGAAAACGACCTATGACACGTTCTGCAGTAATTGTTCCATCTTCAGATAATGATGTAGCGGCAGATGCGATAACTTCATCATATTCTTCATCTGCTGTTAAGTATTTATATTCTGGTGTAACTACTTTTTTACCATTTGCATTTTTAACCATTAAATATGGTGTTTGAATAAATCCATATTGGTCAACCTTACCATAGGTAGCAAGTGATGAAATCAAACCAATAGATGGTCCTTCAGGTGTTTCAATTGGACAAATTCTACCATAATGGGAGTTATGAACGTCACGGACTTCAACGCCCGCTCTATCTCTAGCTAAACCACCAGTACCAAGTGCAGAAACTCTTCTTTTTTGAGTAAGCTCAGCAAGTGGATTGATTTGATCCATGAACTGTGAAAGCTGTGAGCTTCCGAAGAATGTTTTAATAGCCCCAGCAAGTGGAGTCATATTAATGATATTCGAAGGAGTCGCATCAGCAAAGGTTGTCGTAGACATCTTGTCCTTAATGTTCTTTTCTGCTCTAGCAAGACCGATTCTAAATTGATTCTTTAATAGCTCGCCAATTAATCTTAAACGACGATTTCCTAAATGGTCAATATCATCAGTACTTCCTAAATCTTCATATAAATTTAAATAGTAACTCATCGATGCAACAACATCGGATAAGGTAATGTATTCTTTGGTTTCTCTTTGGTCGTTACCGATTACCTTAACAGGATAGATACGTTCAGTTTCTTTGTCTTTGACTGTGACTTCAATCATTTCAACAATTACGCCTTCACGTTCTCTTTCCTTTTGGTAAATATCGACACCAAAGAAGTACTTGATTACTTTTTCATCTAAGGATTGGCGATTACGTCTTAAAATTGCTAGAACTTCATCCGTAATTTCTGTATTTTTAGTGACTAATACTTCACCAGTTCTAAGATTTAAAATGTTTTCTTTTGTATAAAGAGTATCTCCACCATCAGGTAGTCTAACTGCTAGAATTTCATCAGGAGTTTCATTTTGAAGTGAGTCTTCCTTAGAAATAATTTCTTTTCTGAGTAGGTGACGATTTTCTCTTAGTAAATGAATAATTTCTTTCGTAATTTTAGTCTTTTCAGGAACGACAACTTCTCCAGTTTCTGGATTGATGATGTCTGTAGCTGTGTATTGACCTAAAATACGTGTTAACACGTCAAGCTTTTTATTGAACTTATAGCGTCCAACACTTGCAAGATCATATCTTCTACGTTCAAATAAACGCATTCTAATAAATTCTCTAGCTGCATCTGCTGGAACCTTTTCGCCTTGTCTTAGCTTAGAGTAAAGATCGACGATAGCCTCGTCGGCATTTTTTGTTTCATCTTTTTCAAAGGTAGCTTCTAAATAAGCGGATTTACCGAATACTTCTAAGATATCCTTTTTCTTTGATAGACCTAGGGCACGCATCATCGTAGTCATTGGGACTTTCTTTGAGCGGTCTAGCTTTGCATACATGATATTTTTGGATCCAAGTTCATATTCAATCCAAGCACCACGCGTTGGAATAACTTGAGCCATATATTTAACCTGATTTAACTTCTTATCTAGTTCACTTGTAAAATATGCACCTGCAGAACGAATAATCTGTGAGACAACGACACGTTCAGCTCCATTAATGACAAAAGTTCCTGACGGAGTCATGAATGGTATTTCACACATTAGTACGACATTTTCACGTACTTCGCCGGTGACAGCATTTTCAAGTTTTACACGAGCAGAGAGTTGTTTAGCGTAATTTACATCTCTTAACTTTGATTCTTGTTCATCATATTTTGGTTCTGATAAAAAATGTTCCTCAAAATATAACTTTAGATCGCCATTATGCCCTTCAATTGGTGATATATCTGTTAAAAGTTCTCTGATTCCCTCATCAACAAACCACTTGAAAGACTTTGTTTGAATCTCGATTAAGTCCGGCAAATCTATGTCATAACGCATTCTTGAGTAATTTCTGCGTTCTGCCTTTTTGCCGTATTTGACGCTTCGATATCCCATAATCCACACTCCTATCGTATTTGGAAAATCTCGTTTCTTTATTTATAAAATTCAATTTAAACAACATTATGCATTTTACAATATTATCATATTGTTTGTAAATAGTCAATGCTATATCTATTTTTTAGCCAAAAGAACCCAATATCCTTTACTTTTGTCAACAACTTCACAGTTTCCAAACAAAGAACTCAATTTCGCTACAGTTGATGGAGCACCTTGTTTTTTTTGAACGACAACGTATAAAAGACCACCACGATTCAATGTTTGATAAGCATCTTCATATAGTCTATAAATTGTTGGTTTACCTGCTCGAATTGGTGGGTTTGTAAGAATAACGTCTGCTTTAATCTTCACATACTCAAAAAGGAAGGATTGATGAACTTCTGCGTTCACAATTTCATTTTCTTTCATGTTTTTTATCGCAAGAGCAACCGCTCTTTCGTTGACATCATATAAATATACGTGTTTTTCTGGATTCGTTTTTGCAACGTAAAGACCGATGGGACCATAACCGCATCCCATATCAATCACTTCATTCAAATCCTTTGGAAGCTTGATGGTTTCAAGTAGAAATCTCGTTCCATAATCGAGTGTTTCCTTGGAGAAAACACCACGATCTGTATAGAAACGAAAAGATGTAGCATTAATCTCTACATCATAACTCCTGATGTTAGAATCAAGCGTTGAATCGTTTATAAAATAGTGACTCATTGGTCCCCCTCATAACAGCGAAAAAACCCGAGATAAATTCTCAGGCTAAAATTCGCATCAATTACAAGTTACTTGATTTCAACAGTAGCACCAGCGTCTTGTAGAGCTGTCTTTAATGCTTCTGCATCTTCCTTCTTAATCTTTTCCTTAATTGTTGCATTTGGAGTTTCTGTTAAAGTCTTAGCATCAGCTAATCCTAAACCAGTTGCTTCACGAACAACCTTGATGACTGCAATTTTGTTTGCACCGAAAGTCTTAAGGATAACGTTAAATTCTGTCTTTTCTTCTTCAACAACTGCTGCTGCCGCTGCTGGAGCTGCAGATACTGCAGTTGGGTCAATACCGAATTCTTCTTTAAGTCCATCTACTAATTCTTTAATTTCTAATAAAGTCATTTCTTTAAGCGCTTCAACGAAAGCTGCTTTTGTTAGTTTTGCCATTTTTATATTCCTCCTAGATTATTATTCGTTACTGCTAATCATGTTAAGTCCTACAGCTAATTCGCGTACTGGAGTTAACATACCTACTGCTAACATTGTCAACAATGTTTCTCTCGATGGTAATGTTGCTAATGCATTCAGTTGATCTAAACCAACTACTTTACCTTCTACAATACCTGCATGAATTTGTACAACCTTGTTACCCTTTGCAAAATCGTAAACGATCTTTGCAGGTGCAACGACATCCGAATAGCTAATTGCTAAAGCTTTAGCGCCATATAATGAGTCAGCTAAATCTCCGTATCCAGCAGCAATTGATGCTCTTCTAGAAATATTGTTTTTATAGACTGTGACTTCACAGCCTGCTTCTCTTAACTGGCTACGTAGAGTAGTAAACTGCTCTACAGTTAAACCAGGATAATCGAAGGCAACAACGGTTGCAGCACGTCCAAGCTTTTCAGTTAATTCACGTACGGCTGCTGCCTTACGTTCGATAATTGCTTTTTGCATGAAATGCCTCCTTCTGAAAATAAAATCTCTCTAATGCCGAAGACAAAAGAGAGAATAATCGTTATGATTTTTCACCTCGGTAGGTAATTAAGCTTGACGCTCCTACTGTCTATGGCAATTACATTTAGTTTTCTTTTTTTATACTATTTTAGTGCTTTTAGTGAATCTTCATCCACGTGAACACTTGGAGCCATACTTGAAGTCACAGTAATGTTTTTCATGTATGTACCTTTAACTGTTGTTGGTTTGATACGAGCTAGTTGATCATAAAGTGTCTTCATGTTTTCTTTCAGCTGAACAGCTGTGAAGGAAACACGTCCGATTGGAGCATGGATGTTACCAACTTTGTCTGTACGATACTCAATCTTACCATTTTTAATTTCATGAACAGCTTTTTCAACGTCCATTGTTACAGTACCTGTCTTAGGATTTGGCATTAAGCCTTTAGGTCCTAAGATACGTCCAAGCTTACCAAGTTGTCCCATCATATCTGGAGTTGCTACCATGACATCAAAGTCAAACCAGCCTCCTGCGATTTTTTGGATAAGTTCTGCAGCTCCGACGTGATCAGCACCAGCAGCTTCCGCTTCTTTTGCTTTTTCGCCTTGTGCAATAACTACAACTCTGGAAACTTTACCTGTACCATGTGGTAATACAAGAGCACCTCTTAAGTTTTGTTCAGCTTTTCTTGGATCAAGATTTAATCTGAACGCTGCTTCTACAGTAGCATCAAACTTAACATATGAGGTTTTTTTGACCAAGTCCATTGCTTCGTCAACTGCATATTTCTTCGTTTTATCGATGAGTTTTGCAGCCTCAAGGTATTTCTTTCCTCTTTTCATATTCTTCCTCCTAAAATGTGGTCTAGCGGGGGGTTGTTCTCCTCCCACAATTTAGATAGCTATCATCTAAATTAGTCTACTACTACGATACCCATATTGCGTGCTGTACCTTCAATAATTTTCATTGCTGCTTCGACAGTGTACGCATTTAAGTCAGGCATCTTTCTTGTTGCAATTTCCTTTACTTGCTCGCGAGTAATTGTAGCTACTTTATCTTTCTTAGCGTTTTTAGAGCCAGACTTGATATTTGCTGCTTTCTTCAATAAATCGCTTGCAGGTGGTGTTTTTGTAACAAATGAGAATGTACGATCGTCATATACTGAGATAATGACTGGTACAACGAAGCCCATTTGATCTTTTGTTGCTTCATTAAACTGTGAACAGAATGCTGGTATGTTGACCTGTGCTTGACCAAGTGCTGGACCTACTGGTGGAGCTGGGTTAGCTTTACCTGCTGCAATTTGCAATTTAACTACTTTAACAACTTTTTTTGCCATGAGACACAACCTCCTTCTTTACATAAGTATGTGGTATGAATTCTATTCTTCCACTATGGTGTGCTTTCACACGCGATATAATTCTATCATTAAGGGTATGCTTTGTCAACTCTAAACTTTGTTTTTTTATTCTATCTTTGCGCCGAATGGGAAAAGCGCTAAAGTTGTGAGTTTAAACCATTGTAAACCAAAGGGAATACCGATGATGGTAATGCAGAAAAACACTCCAATGCCTATATAAGAAAGTGCCATTTCCCAACCAACAAAGATTACCCAAAGGATATTTGCAATTGGATGTTTTTCAAAGTTGATGGTTACATCTCTTCCAAATGGGAATATAACAAGATTAGCAAATTTAAAGCATTGTAGACCTAGTGGTATTCCTATAATCGTAATGCTTAATAAAATACCCAATAAAAACCATAGTAATGCAGCGATTAAGCCACCAAAAACAAACCAGATAATATTTCCTAATAATTTCATTTTATATACCTCCACGTTCACACCTATTATAGCATATAAAAAAATACCCCGAAGGGTATTCTTGATTAATCCTTAAGCTGATAGAGTCTCGTCGTAGCATTATACTCCCAAATCAAGGAAAGATTGGTAATAGCACTATAATTTGTTGTCCACCAAGCTGCGTTCAATGAAGTTCTTAATTTCACATAAGTTGCTGCTGAATGTGTAGCTTTTTGACCTGTGAGCTTGTTATAAAGTGTAGCGGTATTGACTGCAATACTAGGGTTTTGTGCTCTTCTATAGATTGTGATTTGTGAGCTTCTTGAATTGGTGAATGTGATATTATTCCCCGCAGCACGCAGTGTGCCTGCTCTAACCGTATAACTTGTATTGGTTGGATTTGTTACATATGCTCTTAGGAAGCCAGTATAGAATACATCGTTCGCTGATGCAGTTCCTTGGTTTCTTCCAATTAATCCACCAGAACCAACATTCGCATCATTGGTTGTCGATAGCACAATAATACTTGAGAAGACAACAGCTCTATTGATTGCTACTGTTGTTCCTGTTAAAGTGGAACCGATTAAACCACCAGAACTCGTTAAACTATTACTAGTTACAGTCGCTTCTACATAGACATCATCAATAGTCATGTTGAACGTATTCACTGTTCCAAAAAGTCCACCATTTCCATAACCATTCCCACTATATCCACCGGTGATTGATGTCCCTGTAATTTTGACGTTAGAAATAGTTGCAGTTCCTGTTCCAGATGTTGGTGACACAAACCCTACCAATCCACCAGCAAAAACCGATGTGTTAGAAATACTTGAATTATTGATTCTAACATTTTCAATTAGATTACCAGTTCCTTGCATTCTTCCCGCAAGTATTCCAGAAGTGTAGTTGTCCGCTAAAGTATAGTTAATATTTACAGCATTTAAAGTAATGTTTTTTATAGTTGCACCATCTAGGATTCCAAAGATTCCTCGATAGTCAGAAAGTGTTATATTTGATATCGAATGACCTAGACCATCTAGTGATCCCATAAAGCGAATATCTTTCGTTTGAATCCACTCAGCAGGTGTGATATTGTTAAAGTCAAGATTCCTTGCGAGTACATAGGATCCCGTATTTCCGTCTGTCGTAATAACATCGATAAATTCCGAGATTGTGTAAATAGGTGTCCCATCATACCAATCACCAACAACAACTGAAGACTCTGCAGAATCGATATTTCCTGTAACTGACGATGCCCAAAACGCAAAAGACATGCCAGTAGAGAACAGCAAATTGAGTATTGCAAGTAGTGTAATGAAGTGCTTTTTTGCTCGGTGATTTATGGGTAAATAACTCCTTTGGAAACATTGAAATATGTGTATTTCTAAATGATTCCAAAAGAGATTGTAGCATGCCTCCATTTAAATAGCAATCAAAATGTTTTCGAAATATTTTAGTTCGTATCTATCCCACATTCATCGTGTTCACAAGATGCATTTTCATCTTGACTATCAAGTACATGTAATGGATTTTCTTCATCCCAAATTTTGTTTAAAGCTTGAAGAAAATACTCTTTTTGTTGTGCTCCGGATATTCCATATTTTCTATTCAATACGAAGAATGGAACACCTTGGACACCAATTTGTCTTCCTTCAGTTTGTTCAGCTAAAACTTGTTTCTTAAATTTGTTTTCTTTCAGCACCTCAAGTGCTTCTTGCTTATTTAAACCCAACTCTGAAACTAAAGTAGCTAAGACTTGATGATCTGCTAAATTCTTTCCATCTGTAAAATATGCTTTCATGAATCTATTTGTAACTTCATCTTCTTTTCCAAACTGATTTGCCCATTTAGCTAATTGATGTGCATCAAATGTATTTGTCATTTGAATGATATCGTAATTATAGATAAGTCCAACAGACTTCGCGTTTTCAGTAAACATTTTAAATCTATCCTTTGCTTGTGCAACAGTAGTCCCATGCCCTTTAGCAAAGGATTCATATGCACTACCCTGCATGATCTTTGGTGCATCCGGATTTAATTGATATGCTTTATATACAATCTCTACTTTATTTTTATGCTTAAACTCAGTTAAAGCATCTTCAAATCTTTTTTTACCAATATAACAAAAAGGACATGCAAAATCTGACCAAATTTCAATTTTCATAGTGTAATACCTCCATTTTCAAGTTGTATTATAACAAGGAAATGTTAAATAAATACAAATATTGCTTTAGTTTTTTAAATAATTGAATATTTATGTTCGTTTTTTGCTAAAATGACACAATTTTTAATTTTTCATTATAAAATGAGGTTGGAGGTTGATTCTATGTATAAATTTCATAATAAGAATACAATGCATTTTAAATCCTTGACTCTCTTGATTCAAGACATGAGACGTTCTCTAGCCTTCTATGTTGATATATTAGGATTTAAAATCTTATCGCAAGACGCACATCAATCGGTTTTAACGGCTGATGGAACAAGTCCTCTCATCACATTACTTGATGATAGAAATGCGCTCCCAATTGAAATTACACAAGGCTTATATCACTTCGCACTTCTACTACCCACAAGAGGTGCACTCGCATCCATCATTAAGCAACTCTCTGATAAACATTTCCCAATATCTGGAGCCTCTGATCATGGTGTGAGTGAGGCTATTTACTTAGATGATCCGGATGGAAATGGAATCGAGATATATAGAGATTTAGACGAATCCTTATGGCCAGTTGAAAACGGGAAAATGACAATGTTTACAAAGCCTTTGGATATCAAAGAGATCATGCGCGAACTACCTGAAAACAAAACCTATGAAATCGAAAAAGATCTGATTTTAGGACACTTGCATTTTCATGTTGGAAATCTGAAGGATGCAGAAATCTTTTTTTGCAAAGCGATTGGATTTGATCCAATGCTTGAATATATGAAATCCGCATTATTTATATCAAATCACGGATACCACCACCATTTAGGGCTCAACATATGGAATGGAGATGCACCATTGAATAAAGAAAAACAAGTTGGATTGAAATCATATGTTCTTTTCATACCTAAAAATGATTATCCTGCGTTTACGAGAAGACTCACTGAGCATCGAATATCCTTAATGACTGATGGAGACCAAAAATATATTAGAGATATCCTGAATCAAAGAATAATTCTAGAGGTTGAATAGAAAAACTGGCCAAGAGTGATTGGCCAGTTTTGCTTAATTCCCAATATAAAATAACACAAATATTCCTAACTGAATCGGAATGAACAAGAAATTGATAATGAGATAATGAAGATATAGTTTTACATATCCTATAGACTTGGACTGATTTTGAGTTTTTTTAAATGATTTTTGAAAAAGAATAATCATTACCATGTAAATGATAATCAGTATGAACCCTAGATATGCTCGTGCTAATGTAGCGAATATGATCAGAAGAATGACATTGATCCAAAAAAACCAATAAAATAAGATAGATGGGTACTCTTTAAATGATGGATTCAATCGGTTTATAGCTTCATATAAGAGTAAGAAGAAAAGCGGAAATAGAAAAGCAAGAAACAGATATCCACCTATTCTAGAACCTTCTAAAGAAAATGGAATGATTGAATCGATGAAGTCGATATCTATAAAGCTATCGAGTAAGTATACCATTGGAAAACCAAAGGATGATTGAACCAAAAGGTAATAGAAAAATATGACAAACTGAACCAATATAATGATTGGAATTAAAATTCTTCTTTTCATAATTTATCCCCCAAACAAGAACTTCCTTCTGAGTCTAAATATCAAAATTCACTTAACGAATTAAATACAATCTACCAGTCACTACATCTTGTGCCCACAGATCGTTAACAGCATCAAAAATAGCATATGCACTATCCCACCAACCAACCGTTGGCATTGCGCTTGGATTGACTACAGTTGCCATTTGACCGGTTTGCGTGGTTTCAGTATAATTGATTCCCCCACCAGTACTGCGATATGCAACAAAGGAATGAAAGACATTACTGAGTGTTGCTTGCGTTGCATCTCTTCCAGAAACAGTACCCACATCATTTCTTCTTGCATCAATTCTTGTATATAAGCTTCCAGTAAAGAATGCATTGGTTAAATTGACATTTGCAGATACTGCAGCATTATATCCAATGAAACCACCCAAGTATCGATTTGTGTATCCTAAGAAATTAGATGCAGTGACCAATGTGTTTTGGAAGGTAGCTTCTACAATTGCGCGCTCAAGTGTGAAAAATGCCCCGGATCTTACGAAACCTATCAAACCACCAGCATAAGAACTACTTGTATTTCCAGTAAGATTTGAATAAACTTCCCCTTGGAAATCAATATCATACATGTTGACTCTACCACCTGATGTAGCGATTCTTCCCACTAATCCACCAACATAAGCGTTATCATTGAAAACTTTAAGATTGGTTGCTTTAACATTGTATATATTTAAAATGGTAGTTGCACCTTGAACATTCCCAATCAATCCTCCAACACCATTGGTGGAGTTTCCTTGCACACCTGAATTGATGACTGTGATGTTATCTAGTGTAACAGTACTACCAGAAGCATTTCCAGAAACAAGACCACTTCTTTGTGTAGTCCCACTCAAATTGGTAATGATTTGCACATTATCAAATGTGATATTATATACGGTTCCCCCGTTTATTCGAGGGAAAATCCCATTATAGGAATAAGTCGTACTATTATTTGTTACCGTTAAATTAGATATAGTTTTACCATTTCCATTAAGAGTTCCTCTAAATGTTACATTATTATTTAATGCATTGTATTCCCAAGTGAAGCTGCTGAAGTCAATATCATTTGCAAGATAGTAAAAATCAGTAGCAACACTGTCTGTTTTCGTAGCAAAGGTATAAAATTCTGCTGGTGTAAATATTGGTATTCCCCAATCTCCAATTGCAATATTTCCATCAGCATTACCTCCTGAAGAATCAACTGAACTCGCCCAAAAAGCAAAAGTCATGCCTATAGAAAAGAAAGCATTCATGATAACTAATATGAAAATGAGTTGCTTTCTCGTTTTTTTTATAGGCTCACATCCAATTCACTAAATATTCTTTATTGTAGCACAAAAATAAAATTTTTATTCAATCAACAAAAAAAGCGATAACTTTATCGCTTTTAAACTTCTTTTACATCATGTGCATCAAACTCAGTTGGAGTTGCACGTCCGAATAAATCAAGATCAACTACAAGCTTTTCTTGGTCATTATCGACATCAACAACTTCACCCTTAAGTCCTTGCCATGTTCCTGCAATGACTTCAACAACTTTACCAAGTAAATGTGTCCAAGTTGGTTTACTAATAACACCAATCTTTAATAGAATTTGATTAATTTCATCTGGAGCAAGCGGAACTGGTTTCGTTCCTCCACCTGATGAACCTAAGAACCCTGTAACACGTGGAGTGTTTCTGACAACGAACCATGATTCATCCGTAACCATCATCTCTACGAAAACATACCCTGGAAAGAGTTGTTTAATTTTTTCTTTTTCTTTTCCGTCAGCCTTTTTTTCAATGACGGTTTCTTCAGGGACAATGACTCTGAAAATGAAATCAGACATGCCCATACTTTCAACGCGTCGTTCTAAGTCAAGTTTGACGGCATTTTCATAACCTGAATAGGTTTGAATAATATACCATCTGACTGCTTGACTCATAGAATCCACCCAACTAATAGGTTAATGATTAGAATGTTGAATACTAAGATGACACCTGTTAATACGAATAGGAAAATTAAAGTACGTACGGAATGGTCAATAAACTTTGGAAGTGTTGGCCATGTAATTTTCTTTAATTCTGGAATCGCTGGTAAAAAGAATGGATAAATAACTAGAATGAGACCGAATAATGAGATTGCAAAGAGTACCCATGCAAAAATAATACCATTATTGCCTTGTCCTAGAATTGGAAAATTTGAATTGATCTGTAAAAGTGAGTTTCCGCTAATAATCATGAGTGCTAATGCACCAGATAATGTAGCTAGAATACCTAGAAGTAGGTTTTCCCACTTATACTCAGTGGTAAGAACCTCGAGTAGTTTACTTTTTTGCTCTACTGTTTTTTGTTTGATTGCCATTTGAATAGCCTCCTATTTACTTTCCTTATGCAGGGTGTGTTTGTTGCATCTTGGACAATGTTTGTTTGTCTCGATGCGTTCTTTTTGAGTTTGTTTGTTCTTCGTCACTGTGTAATTTCTACTCAAACACTCCGAACATACCAGTATTACTTTTTCGCGCATTAAAAAACCACCTTTTGTGGTCATTCGCAAATGTATTTTAACACTTAAGAATGACTTAGTCAACTACCTATCATATTATATCATAATTTTATATTTTTCTTTGATTCTAAAAATAGTATTATATATCTGCTTTTTACTAAAGCATGTTTGCTTTTCTATATCTTGAATCGTTTCTCGATGAATAAAGTATCTTTCATAGACCGTTTGCTCAAGATTTGAAGTTAATGTAAGATAAACAGGTTCTTCTTCGATATAGCATTTTTCTTGGTAAAAATCTGCATTCTCATATAAATAATAAGTCGGAAGTGTTTTCTTGAGTTGATAAAAATGTCTTTTTAAAATCAATTCAAAATAACGTGTAAATGTCTTATTTCTATCAGAATTAAACGTTTTAATTGCTTTATGAAGCATTAGATTACCTTCTTGATGAAAGTCATCATACTCCTTTTTTTCAACTTCTAGTAAATGTACTTGTTTCCAGATGAATTTATGATACTTTTGAAACATGAAGTTGAGCGCAAGCTCATCATGTTCAGCGTGGATGAGATAAATCAGTTCATAATCATTCATCACGAGATTCATATTACTTTAAACTCGCATACATCATGAGTGCTGCAGCAACACTCACATTTAAACTATTAATCTTTCCATACATTGGAATTTTGACTAAGAAATCACAATTTTGTTTGACTAAAGGTCGAATTCCTTCTCCTTCATTGCCTAAAACAATAGCGAGCGAACAGTCCTTAGGCATATCATCAATCGTTTTATCGGTAGAACCATCAGTTCCAATTACCCAAACATTTTCTTTTTTTAAACTCATAATTGCCTGATTGATATTTGAAACTAGAACAACTGGAACATGTTCAATAGCACCAGATGAAACCTTAGCAACCGTAGCATTGAGTGGAACCTGTCCTTTTCTACTCATGATAATCGCATCGAGCTGAACCGCTTCTGCTGTACGCATGATTGCTCCAAGATTATGTGGATCCTCAATCCCATCTAAAATAAGAAATCTTTGATGCTTTGATGGATCTAAGACATCAAGAAGCTCTAAGTATTCATATTCTTTGACATCTGCAACTGCACCTTGATGAAGCGCATTCTCAGAGAGTCTATTGAGTTCTCCCTTGGATACTTTTTGGAATGTTACCTTCTTGTCCTTTAAAAAATTTAGGAAATGGTGATCCTGAAATTTTTCATCTAAATATAATTGATAGATTGGGCGATTTGAAAAAATCGCTTCTCTAATCACATTCTTTCCATATACAATCATGATTTATCCCTCCGGGTTCATTTTAAACTTTACTTTCTATATAAACATTTATTTTTTTTGATAAAAAGATATCAAAAGGCGCGTGTGCGCCTTCTTTTTTTGATATTATTGCATATCCGCTAACAAGTTCATCATAAACTTCACAAGATTTTTGAGCCATCTGACGATGTTCGACAATATAAAAATCAGTGGGTACGTTGCTTGTGCAAGTACTAAGAGTAATAATATTTGTGGAACAGTTAATGGTGGTAGAGGATGGAAATCTTGGAAATAGAATGGTGCAAAATCAAAGTAGAGTGGCATAAACCAAATAGCAATCAAGAAGATTAATACCATAAAGAAGAATAGAACGCCTCTCATTGTATTAAATGGTCTAGAAACTCTAAATAATACTGTAAGTGAAACAACAGTTGCTGAAATGACAATGAGTGTAGACAATACATCTGGACCCATGCTGAGAGCACCTTCAAAGGCATAAATAATTAATGTGTTAATCATGACGATGAGTGCGCCAGGTAATGCAGCCTTCATAATATTCTGCAAGAACTTACCCTTCACGAGCTTGTTGTTTGGTTCTAGTGCTAGGAAAAATGATGGGATACCAATTACCAAATAGTCAATTAAAACAAGTTGACTTGGAGAAATTGGATAAGATCCGTTTCTAACAATCGCAACAATCGCGAGTAAGAATGAGAATATTGTTTTCGTTAAGAATAAAGTGGATACTCTTTGAACGTTATTGATAACTCTTCTACCTTCACTAACAACCTTAGGCATTGAAGAGAAATTAGAATCGAGCAAGACTAAGTGAGATACATTTCTAGCTGCTTCACTACCAGATGCCATCGCAATCGATGTATCTGCTTCCTTAAGCGCTAGAATATCATTGACACCATCACCAGTCATCGCAACCGTACGTCCGTTATTTTTAAGAGATTCAATCAGTAATTTCTTTTGTTGTGGGGAAACACGACCAAATACGGTGAATCTTGATGCAGATCGAACAACTTCCTTATCCTGCATACCTTCAAGACTAATGTATTTATCGGCATTTGCTACTCCAGCTCTTTGAGAAATTCTAGATACAGTCGCAGGATTATCCCCTGAAATGACCTTGACCTCTACATTATGACTCTTGAAGTAATCAATGGTTTCGATTGCATCGGGACGAATTGTATCTTCAATCATGATGAGTGCGAGTGGAACAACTTTTCCAGTAAATTGTGTTTCATCAATCTCGCCATCAGAATATGCAACTACCAATACGCGGTATCCCTCAGCAGATTGTTTATCAACTTCTTTTGCTATTGCATTAAATCCTTCTTTAATAACAAATTCAGGTGCTCCTAAGATAAACGTACCATATCTTTCAAATTGAACAGCACTAAATTTTCTGGAGCTAGAAAAAGGAATGAGATGTTTATGTCTAATTCTTTTACCTGTACCAAAACGTTCAGCAAGTGCATCCGATGTTAAGTTGGGATCGTTTTGAGCGTTTAGCATTGCAGAAATAATATTTTTTAATGCAAGACCAGTATCATTTTTATATTCGATAATACTCTTTACAGTCATGGTTCCATCGGTAATGGTCCCTGTCTTATCTAGACAAAGCGTATCGACTCTAGCAAGCATTTCAATACAATAAAGTTCTTGAACGAGTGTATTATTTTGAGCAAGTCTGATGACACCTACTGCAAGTGCCATGGATGTTAATAAGAATAAACCAGATGGTATCATCCCAATCATTGCACCAGTTGTCTTAATGACGATTTCTTCATAAGACATATTAAGACTTGGATTATTGGTCATTAAATAGAACAGTGTTGCCGCAAGTGGAAGGATAATGACCCCAACCGTACGAATGATAATTTTAAGTGATCCTAATAAATCAGATTCAGGTTTCTTATATTTTTTAGCTTGATTGGTTAATTTTTGAATGTAGATATCCTTACCTACTGCAGTTGCTTGTGCATGACAGTTTCCTGAAACAACAAACGAACCAGAATAAAGAGTATCCCCTTTTCTTTTAATAATAGGGTCAGATTCACCAGTAAGTAAAGATTCATTGACTTCAATAGATCCTTGACGAACTACAGCATCAGCTGGGATTTGCTTACCTGAGCTTAAGAATAAGATATCATCGATAACAACATCTTGAATCGATATTTCAAATTCATCTGTGTCTCTGATTACAATTGCAGTTGGAGCGGATAATAAGGATAGCTTATCAATCATTTTTTTCGCTCTAATTTCTTGGATAATACCAATGGTAATATTTAATGTGATAACACCCATGAAAAATAAATTTGAAATTTTAGCAGATACTGAGATTAACCAAGCCGCTATACTAAAATTTAAGAAGTTAAAGAATGTGAAGACATTCGTTCTAACAATATTTGCAACACTCTTAGAACTTCCTGAATCTGTTATATTTGCAAGTCCAGCCATTTGACGAAGCTCAACTTCATCTGTGGATAAACCTTGATCAACATCAGGATTATATCTTTCAACAACAATATCATCTTTAGTTCTAACCTTATCTTTAACATTTAAAGTGACTCTTGGTTCTTCATTTAAAGGAACATGCAGCCCTAAAGGATCACCTTTCATGGTAATTAAATCTTCTTTAATAACTGTTTTAGGACCTCTTTGTTTTTTAGGCTTAGAGATTTCTTTTTGGTCTAAAGCAACATCATCATTATCATCATCAATCAATTGCTTTAAATCATTCTGTTGATTCAGTTTATTGGTGGTTACTTTCTTTTCAACTGTCTTTTCCATTGAAATCTCCTTTCTCTATGTACAAAATAGCAAGTCTTATCAGTTCATCAGCTCTATCTTTATGATTTAGGTAAAGATCTCCGATTAGTGCTTCAAAGCCTGTAGCGTAATGATAGGTTTTCGCATCCATATTTTTTCTTCCAGGTCCACTCGCATTTCTTCCTCTTTTAAAGGTCTCAACTTCATCTTCTGAAATGATGTTTTCTTCCATCATTTTGATAATGATTGATGCTTGTGCAGTACCAGAAGTAAACTGGATTGCTTTTTTGTGAAGATCATTCACATTGGTAAGTTTACTTTGGATGAGATAAGCACGTACTGAAAGTTCGTAGTATGCATCTCCGATATAAGCTAGTGTAAGTCCATTCAAAATTACATCCACCCTCGCTCAGTGAGCTGATCTCTCAATTGGTCCGCTCTTGAAAAGTCCTTGTCGTTTCTGGCATCTTCCCAAGCACGATATAGAATCAAGGTTTCATCGGATAATTCATATTGAGGCATAATTCCTAAAACCTCTAGGATTGTTTTGGTTGTTTGATAAAGAACAGAAAGATATTTAGGATCCTTCGCTTTATTCATTTGCTTTAATAAATCATAAATCAAGGTGATGACATTTGGAATATTAAGATCGTCATCCATCAATGATTTAAAAATCTCAATTTGGTTCTCATCAACTTCCATAGTATATGCATTGACGAGTGAGATGGCTAAAAAAGCTTTTTTAAGGCTTCGTTTAATTTTATCATATTCTTTTGCAAATTGTACCATTAAATCCTCGGTATAATTAATTGGTTGACGATAGTGATGGTTAATCGTCAGTAGTCTAAATGCGAATGGATCGTAGTCTTGTAGAAGATCTTTCACTAGTGTTATATTTCCTAACGATTTACTCATTTTTATATCATTGACATCAAGTCTTCCGACATGCATCCATACTCTTGCGAGATGGTGATGATCATGCACAACTGTCTGAGCAATTTCATTTTCATGATGTGGGAATTTAAGGTCTGCTCCTCCACCATGAATATCAATTTCTTTTCCGAAAATTTCGTGATTCATGACCGCACATTCAGTATGCCAACCTGGTCTTCCTTTGCCCCATGGGGAATCAAAAGAGATACCATCGTTTGTAACCTTCCAAATGCTAAAATCTCTAGGATCTTCTTTATCCTCATCAAGGATAATTCTTACACCTTGACTGAGCTCATCCATATTTTGTTTGCTTAAAATGCCGTAATCACTTACCTTGCCTACTCTAAAATAAACACCACTTGGTGCAGCGTAAGCATACCCTTTTTTAATTAACTCCTCGATATATTCAATCATTTGAAGTACATATTCAGTAGCCTTTGGCATCATATCTGGAAGAGCACTTCCTAGGGATAAAGTCATCTCAATAAAATGCTTGGTGTAGGTGTTTGTTAGAACAGATTCTTT
>Ga0180007_10003388_pt1 | contig 17805 bp, 13 predicted proteins | sample MM_PC_MetaG_FD_121122 | JGI IMG/M metagenome (GOLD analysis project Ga0180007, IMG submission 121122) | Groundwater microbial communities from the Aspo Hard Rock Laboratory (HRL) deep subsurface site, Sweden - MM_PC_MetaG | ecosystem: Environmental > Aquatic > Deep subsurface > Groundwater... | reverse complement strand
GGAAAAGTAGGTTTTGAATTCGCTTTTGTTATGGATAATTTAAAAGAAGAGAGAGAAAGAGGAGTTACAATAGACTTGTCACACAAGAAATTTGTAACTAATAAATATGATTATACTGTTATTGACGCACCAGGTCACAGAGATTTTATTAAAAACATGATTACAGGAGCATCACAAGCTGATATTGGTGTTTTAGTTGTAGCAGCTTCTGACGGTGTCATGGAGCAGACTAAAGAGCACGTATTTTTATGCAGAACTTTAGGAGTTAATCAGTTAGCTGTTCTTGTTAACAAGATGGATATGGTTAATTATGACAAGGCTAAATTTGAAAAAGTAAAAGAAGATGTTCAAGCTTTATTAAAAAGTGTTCAGTACAAGATTGATGAGGTTAATGTAATACCAGTTGCTTCTTTAAAAGGAGATAATGTTGTTAAAAAATCAGAAAATATGACTTGGTACACAGGTCCAACTTTACTAGAACAATTAGATTTATTCAAGGAGCCTGAAAAGCCAACAAAATTACCATTAAGATTACCTATTCAAGATGTTTATAATATCCAGGGTATTGGTGTTGTTCCAGTTGGAAGAGTTGAAACTGGAATTATGAAATTAAATGATAAAGTAATTGTTGTGCCAGCAAGAGAAGGTAAGGGTGTTATAGGAGATGTTAAATCAATTGAAATGCATCACGAACAATTAACAGAAGCACTTCCAGGTGATAATGTTGGTTTTAATGTACGTGGAATTAATAAAAAAGATATTGCACGTGGTGATGTTTTAGGTCATGCAGACAGTCCACCAACTGTTGTTTCAGAATTTACAGCTCAAATTGTAATATTAAATCATCCAACTGTACTAACTGTTGGTTATACACCGGTATTTCACATTCACACAGCACAAATAGCATGCCAGTTTGTTGAATTAGTAAAACAAATTAATCCATCAACTGGAGAAACAATAAAAGAACATCCAGATATGTTAAAGAATGGAGATACAGCTATTGTAAAAATAAAACCAACAAAACCAATGATTATTGAAAAGCAATCTGAAATTCCACACATGGCAAGATTTGCAGTAAGAGATGCAGGTACTACTGTTGCAGCTGGAATGTGCATTGATTACGTGAAAAAAGTATTATAAATTCTTTTTCTGAAATTTTTTTCTTAAGAAAAGTTCAGTTTCTTTTCTGAAGTTTTCTTTTTAAGAAAAGTTCAAAGCTAAACAATAATCTTTATAAACTAATTATATAACAATTTTCTATGCAAAAAGCAAGAATAAATATAGCAAGCAGTGAAATAAGTAAAATCAATCAGATTTGTGATTATATTAAAGGTATTGCTGAAAAAACTGGTACTAGTATAAGTGGACCAATACCATTGCCAAATAAAAAATTAAAACTGACAACAAGAAAATCACCGTGTGGAAATGGAAAAGCATCTTTTGATAATTATGAGATGAGAATTCATAAGAGATTAATTGAACTTGGTGTTGATGAGAGAGCATTGAAATTAGTAATGCGTGTTCCTATACCTGAAGGTGTTCAGATAGCAATAGAAATTATTGAATAATTATTTCTTAAATTAAAATTTTTTGTCTAAATTAGAAAATACTTCATTATATTCATCTCAGAAAGATTTATAAATTAAATTTTTTCTATTTTAATATGAAAAGATCAAGTAGGCGCTGGAAAAAAAAAGGGCAGATGAGATGGAAGTGGCAGCGTAAGAAGATTAGAAAAAAGAAAAGAAGATTAAAAGCAAGATAATTCTGAACAAAAGGTTTATATATCAGTTATAGACTTAAAGTTTCTATTCGATGAGGAAGATAATTTAATTATTTTCCAAAATTTCTTGATGTTCTTTTTAGAACATTAAATGAATACTTGAATGTTATATTTGAGTATGAGCATGAGCAAATTGGCAGTGATTTAATAATAAAATATCTTGCGTAAATTCCCGTTGATCCTGCGGGAGACTACTGCTATTGGAGTTCCACTTAGCCATGCAAGTTAGGGGTAGCAATACACCGGCATAAGGCTCAGTAACACGTCGATAATCTAACCTTAGGTCAGGGATAATGTTGGGAAACTGACTTTAATACCTGATAGACAAAAGAAACTGGAATGTTCTCTTGTTTAAAAGCAATGCCTAAGGATGAGTTGGCGGCTGATTAGGTAGTTGGTGAGGTAAATGCTCACCAAGCCTTAGATCAGTAGGGGTCGTGAGAGCGATAGCCCCGAGAAGGGCACTGAGATACTGGCCCTAGTCCTAAGGGATGCAGCAGGCTGGAAAACTTTACAATGCACGAAAGTGTGATAAGGGAATTCCAAGTGCTTATACTTTGTATAGGCTTTTGTTAAGGGTAAAAACCTTGAAGAATAAGTGGTGGGCAAGACTGGTGCCAGCCGCCGCGGTAACACCAGCGCCACAAGTAGTAGTCACGTTTATTTGGTCTAAAGCATCCGTAGTCGGTTTGAAAAGTCTTTTGTGAAATTGTTGAACTTAATTTAACAACGTGCAAAAGATACTAGCAGACTTGAAGCCGGGAAGAGACAAGAGTAATCTAAGGGGAGCGGTTAAATGTTATAATCCTTGGATGACTACCAATGGCGAAGGCACTTGTCTAGAACGGACTTGACGATGAGGGATGAAAGCTAGGGGAGCAAAACGGATTAGATACCCGAGTAGTCCTAGCTGTAAACGCTGTTAGCTGTGTGTTGCATATTCCTTGAGATTGTGCAGTGCCTAAGTGAAGACGTTAAGCTAACCACCTGGGAAGTACGGTCGCAAGATTGAAACTTAAAGGAATTGGCGGGGGATCACTACAACGAGTGCGGCGTGCGGTTCAATTGGATTCTACACCGAGAACCTTACCAGGGTCGACGGCAGAATGAAGGTCAGATTGAAGGTTTTACCTAACAAGCCGAGAGGTGGTGCATGGCCGTCGTCAGCTCGTGCCGTAAGGTGTCCAGTTAAGTCTGGTAACGAGCAAGACCCACACTTATATTTGCTAACATTTCATCTTGAAGAATGAGTACAATATAAGGACTGCCTGTGAAAATAGGAGGAAGGCGTGGGCAACGATAGGTCAGTATGCCCTTAATATCCTGGGCTACACGCGCGCAACAATGGTAGAGACAATTGGTTGCAACTCTGAAAAGAGAAGCTAATCCCCGAACCTCTATCTAAGTCTGAATTGAGGGCTGCAACTCGTCCTCATGACAACGGAATTCGTAGTAATCGTTTATAATCAGTAAACGGTGAATATGTCCCTGATCCTTGCACACACCGCCCGTCAAGCCATCCGAGTAGAATCTAAATGAGATTTAATTTTAGGATTGACTCGAATTTAGGTCCAACAAGGAGGGCTAAGTCGTCACAAGGTATCCGTAGGGGAACCTGCGGATGGATCACCTCCTTATATTTTTAATTGCCAATGCTTAGAATGCTCATATAAAATAGTGGGCCTGTAGCTCAATGGTAGAGCATCACCCTTGCAAGAAACTTTTTAAAAAGTTTCATAACTAGAAAGGTGGGGGTTTCGGGTTCAAAATAAACTTTTATAAAAAGTTATGAATATCCCGACAGGTCCATAAAAGAATATCAAGAAATAATGCTGATCCAAAACGTTAAGTTTGGATTTTAGGTTTAATGTTTATCATTAAACATGCATAGGTTAAGAAAAATTGCTTCAACCATTAGGTGGAAGACTAAGCTTGAAAAGTGAAGAAGAGCGTGGCAAGCTACGATATTCCTTGGGGAGGTGCATGCAACCTTAGAACCAAGGGTTCTTGAATTCGACTTCGATTCGAAAGAAAATCTGAGAAGATAACTAACGTGGAGAATTGAAGCGTCTTAGTATCCACAGGAAAAGAAATCAATAGAGATGCTGTTATTATCAGCGAGAGAAAGCAGTATAGAACAAACCGAATCTTTTGTAGAAATATAAAAGAAATGTGGTGTTAAAAGACTCGTTTTTATTCCTCTTCATTGAGATGAAGTTTTCTGGAAAGAAATACCATAGAGGGTGATAGTCCCGTAATTTAAGATTGTAAGGAAGTACGAGTATCTTGAGTATGGCTCATTGGATTTTGGGCCAGAAGTTAGGAGTCATCAACTTCTAATTCTAAATATAATTCAAGTCTGATAGCGCAAAGAGTACCGTGAGGGAATTTTGAAAAGAACTCTTGACAGAGAGTTAAAAGATCCTGAAACCTAATGGTGATAGTATGATGCGGCTTTAAGGAGTTGCATCGTACGTTTCGAATAACGGACCAGGGAGTTTGTCTGAGTGGCGAGGTTAATTTTAATAAGTAACCAAAGTGAAAACAATATTTCGCAGCTTGCGAGGAAAAAGATATGAAAATGTCTTAAGTCACTTGGATATCACCCGAAACCAGTTGATCTAATCCTGAGCAAGGTGAAATCTCTCTAAAATGAGATGGAGGCCTTAAGAGGTTCTGTGAGAATGCGTTCTTCTGACTTGGGATTAGGGGCGAAATACCAATCGAAACTGGTGATAGCTGGTTCCTGCCGAATTAGATTTTAGTCTAGTCTTAAATGAGATAGCTTAAGAGGTAGAGATACTGATTTAGGGTTTAGGCCTGGAAACAGGTCGATTCTTCGTCAAACTCAGAATTTTTAAGCGTCTAAGATTTTAGGAAACGGGGTTGCGGGGTAAACTTGCAATCCGAGAGGGGAACAACCCAAGACTATAGTTAAGGTCCCTAAATACTAGTTAAGTGTTAAAGGTTCAAAGGTGTATATAATCAGAGACAGCAGGGAGGTAGGCTTAGAAGCAGCCACCCTTTAAAGAAAGCGTAATAGCTCACCTGTCAAGATTATGTGCCCTGAAAATGGACGGGGCTAAACTAGTTACCGATACTATAGATATCTTAAAAGATTATGGTAGGCAGGCGTTCTATTTGGGTAGAACTTTTTTCGTGAGAAAGAAGGGACCGAGTAGAAATGAGAATCCTGGTAGTAGTAAGGAGCAAAACAAAGTTAGAATCTTTGGTACCGAAAGGGCAAGGGTTTCTCAGCAATGTAAATCAGCTGAGAGTAAGTCGATCCTAACCATTACCTAATTGGAAAAATGGGAAAGGGAGAAAGGTTAAGATTCCTTTACTAATTAGATACATTTGGTGACAAAAGATCGATTTCTGATGCTTTGGGTTAGGCTAACATTTCTTGTCTGGAATGTTAATTAGAACAAATCAAGGGAGTATTGTAATAATGAGAACTTGATTAAATCTAGGATGAGCAAACCTCGAGTTTGTTTAGTTGATACCGAGAGTCCGTGAAAAAGAAATCGATAAGAAATCTAGTTAATCGTACCCAGAACCAGCACAGGTGCCCCTAGGTGAAAAGCCTAAGGTATGAGGGAGTAATCAAGTTAAGGGAACTCGGCAAATTAGTCCCGTAACTTTGGAATAAGGGATTCCTGCGATTGTCTTCTTTGAAGGCGATTACAGGACGAAGTGACAAAGATGGCCCGACTGTTTAACAAAAACATAGCTTTCCGCAACCCTTAAAAGGTGAGTATGGAAGGTGAGGTCTGCCCAATGCTAGTATCCGAATGTCCTTTTCAAGGGATTTAAGGACTAGTGAATGGCGGGAATAACTATAATTCTCTTAAGGTAGCGTAATACCTTGTCGTTTTATTGACGACTTGCATGAATGGCATAACGAGGTTGTCACTGTCCCTAACTTGATCCCCCCGAACACACTATTCCGGTGCAAAGGCCGGAGTCCTCCAGTGGGAAGTAAAGACCCCGTGAAGCTTTACTGTAGTCTATTATTGTGGTACGTGTTTTGTTGTATAGTGTAGGTGGGAGCTGTTAAGGTTCAGGCGCTAGTTTGAACATAGGCAAAATGTGTAACACCACTCTTTAAAATTTGTATTGCTAACTTTTGAAAGAAAGGACACTATTAGATGGACAGTTTGGCTGGGGCGGCACTCTGCTGAAAATATATCAGCAGAGCCCAAAGGTCAGCTCATCAGGTTTAGAAATCCTGAGTGGAGTGCAAGAGCAAAAGCTGGCTTGACTGTGTTCTGACTAATAAAGAACGCAGAAAGGAAACTTGGGTCTAGCGAACCCCTGTGCCTCTTTGTTGGGGGCCAGGGCTAACAGAAAAGCTACTCCGGGGGTAACTGAGTTGTCGCGCCTAAGCGCCCACAGCGACGGCGCGGTTTGCTACGACGATGTCGGCTCGCCTTATCCTGGCCGTGCAGAAGCGGCCAAGGGTGGGGGTGTTCACCCATTAAAAAGGCTCGTGAGCTGGGTTCAATACGCTGTGAAGCAGTATGTATAATATCTAGCGGAGGTGTAGTGTGTCTGAGTGGAAGGAGCATTTAGTACGAGAGGAACGATGGTCCGGGACCTCTAGTGTATCTGTTGTCTGACAAGGCATGCAGAGCAGCCACGTCCCAAGGGATAAGAGCTGAAAGCATCTAAGCTCGAAGCCCACCGCGAAAAGAGACACACATTTAGGGCTCTTGTAGAAGACAAGATTGATAGGACTGAGATGTACGCATCAAGGTAACGAGATGTTTAGTCTGCAGTTACTAAAAGCCTAAAAATAATTTTTCTTAACCTATGCATGAATTTTTTATTTTTATAAAGAATTTTTGTACTTGTTTGTTTTTAAAATCTGGAAATGTATTTCTTAGTAGTATACAATTATTTTTATTAAAGAAGTAAGTTAAATCTGCATATATCCCCTTTTTTAAATATATTCTGTTATATCTTTCTTTTGCAGATGCTAAAATTAATTTTTGCTTGTTTAAATAACCTGGATCTATATTAATTAATCTTTTATTATTTTTTGAGAATTTATTTTCTATATTATTAGTAAATAATTTAATATTTACAAGTAATTCTGGGTTTATTGAATTTTTAAATACTATAAATCTTTTCTTTAAGTCTTTTCCAAATTCATTTTCATAATAATTAGTATAATTAAAATCATATTCTATTGAATCTTGTATAAATCCAAATTTATTTTCTAATAATTTTATTATTTTGTTTAAGATATTTTTATCTTTGTACATTAATCCTATGAATAGTTTTACTTTTTTTGGTTTAAAGGGTTTCATGAAATTTGTAATTCTTCTAAGTTTAAATAGATTTTTATATAATTAAAAGTCAATAAGTTTAAATATATACTTTATATTATTTTATTATGAATTATGATAGTGAGAGTAAACAAAAAGGCGAAGAAACTGAAAAAAGGTTTAAGGAATGGTTAGATAAACATAGAATTCCTTATTTTTATATAAAACAAGATATAGATTCTTTTTCTGCTTCATTTAAAGATTCATTTTCAGGAAAAAGACCAGACTTTATGATTTTAATTCCAAATTTAGGATTAATATTTGTTGATGTCAAGTATAAAAAGATAACTCCAAATTATAAAAATTATCCTGTTGATGTTGAAGAAACAAAGATTTATTCTTCTCTTCAGAGAAAATTTAATCTTCATATTTGGTATGTAATTTCAAATGAAGATTTTGATTATAAAACTTGGTTATGGATTCCTATTTCGAAAGTGATAGAATCTGGAGTAACTGAACGTATTTCAAATAAATCTGGAGAGTCTTTTTTCCCTATACCCTCTGAGGATTTTATTCAAATTGCAGATGATGATTCTTTATCCAGATTATTTTCTAAAATGTTGAATTAATTTAGCTTTGAGAGACATATTCTCTCACTCTTCTTTTTAAAATAATTTTTAATTTTAAATAAAAAGCGCCCCGGCCGAGATTTGAACTCGGGCTATAGCCTTTCTTTGTTAACTTTTAAAAGCTTACTCGACAGGGCTATGTGCTAACCGCTACACAACCAGGGCATAGAAATTTTTGTTTTTCTTTTAATTATAAAGTTTTTGGTTAAAAAATGGTCCCACCACCCGGATTTGAACCGGGAACCTCACGGGATCGGCTGATTGTTCTTCATTTCTGGCAATTAGCCTAAGATCGAACAATGTTCTTAACTACAGCCGTGCGCTCTACCGTTGAGCTATGGTGGGATATAATCCAGAATTTAGTTAATATTTAAAATTATTGTTTCTTAAAAATAAATTTTATCCCTAACATTGGCATTGGAAAGAAATAGAATATCCTTTTCTTTTTATCATAGTAAAATCCAACCCAAAAATCATACCAGGCAAATATTAATCTTATTTTCATTCTTAACTATATTGATCCTTAACCTTATATTTTTTAGAATTCAATACTTCATAATATTCCTTGTCAAATTTAGTTGTTCTTTTTCTTGTTAATAAAAATATTCCTAGTAGAATGAATACAACTAAAGTTATTTGTTCATATAAATTCATCTTAATTTTATCCTTGAAGATTTTGAAACAACTGTTCTTGAACCTTGTACATACTGTGCCATTGTTTCAGGTAATTTTTTTACTAATGATCTTGAACCATATCTATAACTGATTGTTCTTTCTTCTTTTGGATTTAATTCATCAATCTTCCATACAAGATTAAGTGTATTTCCCTTAGTTATTTTGAAAGGTTTTTCTGAAAAATCATTTGGATCTTCTGTAACATTAGGAATCCTTTCCATTAGTTTCATATTAGTTATTTTCTTATTTCCTTTATTATACAAAGTAATAATCATTTTTAGTTTTGAAACACCTTTATGTCTTCCAGATACTAGTGCTTTTTTTATTATTATAACATCTCTTCTTAACATAAAATATAATAAGATAATTAATCCTATTGCTAAAATAAGAATTATTAATGGAATTCTATAATTAGTCTCTATTTCTATATCTTGTTCTTCTCCAGGATTTAATTTAATATTCCATGTTAGTATATAATTACCATTACTTTTTGTAATATCATCTGGTTTTGGAGTTGTAGTTGTAAATAATTTTTCTGTCAGTGTAAGTGTTTTAACATATTTTTCAAATCCAATTGAATTTCCATCATTAATTTTTTTTACTATTTCTTTTTTTATTAGTATTGAATTATCATTTGTTAAAATTTCCCTGACTCCACTATAGGAACCTATTGTTAATATTATTGTCTGGTTTGCAACAAGATTATTATCTTTGTAGAACATTATATTTGCTGTATGATCTCCTTCTTGCGTGTCTATTGGAAGATTTATATTAAATTCTTCTTTTATTATTGCTCTTGAATCTAATTCTATTGTCTTTGTCTCTGTGAATGCATCACTTTTAATTATTATATTTAATTCACCAAAATTATTATCATAAGGACTTTCTATTTGCAGATTAAATTTTGTATCTTTTCTTGGATCTATTATTTCTGGGCCAAGTAAAGTTATCTTGAAAACATCACTTAAATCTTTAACATCTACTCTTGCTATTTTTTCTATTTCTTGGTTTGATAGTGATTTAATTTTAATTTTTATACCATAATTTTTTACTTCAGGATATGATGATTTTAAATTAACATTAATTACTTTTGTTTGACCTTGAAGTATTTCTGTGTTATCTATAGATTCAACTAACCAGTTAAAATCAAGAACACTTATAGTATACTTATCATCAAAAGCTTGCATATTTGTAATTGTTAGTGGTATACTAACTGTATTATCTATTGCTAGAATTGTATCAGGTACTGAAACATCGAATGAATCAGCCAGTGCTAATGGCATAAGTACAAGAAAAATCAGTATAATACATCTTTTTAGCATTTTTAATTAGTATTAAGCCAATATTTAAATATTTTGAAAAGCGTAATATTTATAAATAAAGTTTACTACCCTTTGATGGTTATAAAATGAAGACTTTAAAGAACATAATATATGGATTAGCTTTAACAGGATTGTCTGTTTTTAGTACTAATTGTGGTAATATTCCTAATCAGGATGTTAAAAATTATATTAATTTTGTTTATCCTGGTGTTAAAATTTTATCTGAACCTGTAACTGGTGAAGTTGGTGAAAAATATGAATCTGAAATATATACAAATAGAGATGCTGATTGTTCTATTCTTAATAGCCCATCTTGGTTAAAAATTAATAATAATATCTTGCAAGGAACTCCTATTCATATTAGTAATGATGAAGTTGGAAAACAAAAAGTAGAAGTAAAATGTTCTAATTGGATTTTTAAAGATATAAAAGAATTTGGATTAGATGTAGAACCAGGAGTTTATAATAATAGATTATATGATCATATCCAGCCAATCAGTCTTTATGGAGACAGTATAGAGGATATTATTTTATTATGTGAAACTGATTTTTGCCCTGATGTTTTTAGAGACAATAATGGTTATTTAGAGAAGAGAGCAGAAGGTATTAAAAATTCAATTAATGAATTGTATAATGTTACAGGAATAGATTTTTTATATTTGCCTGTTGAAATTCATCTAGCAGAGGATACAACTTGTATACCAAATTCATTTATAGCAAACACAATAAGCCCAAATATAATATGTGATCATTTATATAATAGAATTAATAGAGGGGTTGAAGATTTAGGACATACTAATTGTTTAGATCCAAGATATGATGAAGCATGCATTAATGAAAATACTTATTTTAGTCCTGATAGTATAGAAGCAAATGGAACTGAGATACATGAAGGAACACATTTATTATTACTAGGTCAGATGCAGGGAAAAATACAAGAGAATTTTACTTATGCACTTCAGTATGTTTTATCTGATAATAATGGATTCAAGGAATTTAATTCATTTTGTGATTTGCATAATAATACAATTGGTATGAATAACTGGGCAAATATATTTTTAGATGATTTATGCACTGATTTTGGATTGGATATTGATAATATTAGTGTTTTATTTTCTAAATTAAGAACAGAATATGAAAATGGAAATTATGCTTTAAATAAACCAATTCCAATTAAAAAATTAAAATGCATTGTTGATTCTTCTATTCAAGATAATAGTTATAATTATTTTGTTAGTGATATTTGCAATAATCCTTATTATGGCCCTAATCCTGCTTGCAATAATAATCCTGCAAGTAATAATTATGTAAATCCAAATTATTGCGGGGATTAAGAATTTATTTTATTATAAAGTTCTTGAACATCAGCATCTGTTAATTCTTTTTTATAAATTAGTATATTATCTATTATTCCATTGAAATACTGACATTTTGAATTAATTTCATTAGTAACACATCCTCTTTGCGCTCCAATTAATAAACTATTTATACTAGTGCTGAATATTAAGCCTGAACGTGAACTGCTACTCTTTATACTAGTTATACTCTTAGTTGTTTTCAAATCTCCGTTTAAATATACTTTTGCTCTATTATTTATATTACTAAATGTGACAACTAAAAGATTCCACTCGCCAATTCTATAACTTTCTGTATAATTAGAAAATAGACCTGTAAGAGAACACCCACTTAAAAAAGCTATTTTTGCATTAATATTAGGTTCATATTGACATCCTAAATGTCCTCCTGCATCTATATTTATATTACTGGCAGTTCCTCTGTGAAATATAACTAAATATGATTCATTAATCTCTTCTATTTTGTAGTATGCAACATAACTTATATCATTTGGACTAGTACTTGAATCAACATCATTATGGATATTTTTTAAACTATTTGAAACTATATCTATATTATCATCAACACCATCAAAAATAAAAGCACCAGAATTTTGTATTCCGCAATCAGAGCACCATTGTAGGTTTCCATATAATACTCCATTATATCCATTCCCACTTAAATCTCTTGCAGTATTATCATTAAAATTCATGTATAACTTTAAATCTGAATCTTCATTTGTTTGACACATTCCAGTTTGTTGGTCGCATATTTTTGAGTTTAATTGACAATCTTCAATCATACTTAAACTTCCAACATCACAATAATAAGATTGATCATAATTTCTATTAGTATAACATTTATATTCTTCATTTTGTAAATTATATGGAGTTTGCAGGTTTTCATCATACCCAAAGCAATTATTTATTACAGAATCACATGAACTTACCTTATCACAACCATTATTAACAAATAGTGTATTACCTAAACTGGAATAATGAGAATCACACTGTAAATTATCAGATTCTAAACCAGAACATCCAATAATATCATTAGTATTTACATCAGAAACAACACAGCAAGAACCAGGACCAGAATGAACAGAAGGGGTTCCAAATTGAATATTACATGCAGCAATTAAAAATAAACTTGCAATAAGAATAATTATAACACTTCTTTTCATTATATAATAAATTTAAGCTTATTTATAAAACTTTTGATAGAAAGAAATTTAAATGATTAAGTAATTTTATTATTATGAATAAAAGAGGTATTAGTCCTTTAATAGCTACTGTTTTAATAATTGGATTCACTATTATTATTGCTGTAGTAGTAATGACTTGGGGTCTTGATATTTATAATAATTACAAAGAAAAAACAACAGAAGAATCTAGTGTTGCACTAAAATGCTCTAATCTTGATTTTAGTATCAGGGAAGCATGTATTTTTGGTGATAATGTTGATGTTTCACTTGAAAATACAGGACAGGAAGATATAAGCGGATTTTTATATAGGGTAAAATCAGATGCAGGTCTTGATGTTAATGAAGATTCAAATAAATTAGGATTATATTCTAGAAGTCTTTTAAATCTCCCTTTTAAGGTTTTAGAATTAGGCCAACCAAATGAAATAGAAATATACCCAAAAGTAAATATTGATGGAAATGATTTTATATGCTCTTATTCAAGAAAAAAAGACATTAAAAATTGTTTTAGTTTGCTTAATTTTAATCAAGCAGTTAGTTTAGTGCCTGATGGACAGACTGATCCTATTGGAATGGTTATATCCAAGGATGATTTTTATAATACAAAAAATCAAGTGACACTTCTTTCAGGTTTTGATTTAATAAATAAAATACCTGAAGCAAATTATCTTCTTGTTTCTGCAGGAACTAATTATTCTGTTTATTCAAAACCATTTACAATTCCAAATAAAGAAGAGATTACGCGTATAGGTATTTATGGAGAGACAAATCCTAGTAATATTAAATTAATTTTAGTTGGTTCTTCTGATAATTTCGTAAAAGATATTTATCCTCTTCCTGGTTTAGGTAGTCAGTATTATGATATTAATGATCATATTACTTTCCAGTACAGAATCCCTATTGATAATGATATGAAAGGTAAAGAATTAAGATTAAAAATAGATTATAGTGATTTGTTAGAAGGACAAGTAGCTTATCTAATTTTATACAGATTTTGTTATACTGATGCTTATTCTGGATGTATTGTCTAAATTATATAGTGATAACAAACAAAAGATTTATATATTGTTTATTAAAATAAATTCTATGAAAAAATTATTACTTCCAAAGGATTTTCCACTAATTAAAGTAAATGGTAATGAATTTGATGATCTAGAAGGATTAGAACAATTAATGAATAAATTTCCTTATTCTTCAAGAGATCCTGAATTTTTGAAATATCAATTAGATAAAGATAAATATTTTTTGTGGGTTGTTGATAGTAAAGAAAAAGGGCCTGTCGGTTATATTTTATGTTCTCCTAATATGAAAAATTTTGTAAATAGAACGCCTGCCTTTTATGTTGTTGAAAGATTTACTGATAAAAATTATAGAAATATGCTTATCTGTTCAAGATTGGTTGGAACCGCTTCTAAATATGCAAGAGATTTAGGCAAGAAATGTATTTATGAAGAAGTTGATTTGTCAAATGATCTAGGATTAAAATCTTCAGCTTCATTAGGATTTGAGGAAATTACAAAATTAAGAAGAGGCAAAGATACTTATTCTATAAGAAGAAAATATTTAAGATAATTATACTATTTCAGTTATATGGTCTTTTTTGTTTAATCTAATAACATTATCAACAAAGCTTTCTATTTTTGGATCATGGCTTACTATTATTGTCTGTTTTATGTTAAGCTCATCAAGAACTAGTCTGATTCTGTCTAATTGTTCAGAAGAAAAACCATCTGTTGGCTCATCAAGAATTAATAGATCCTTGGTTCTTATGTTTGTTATTAGATTATTTATAACCTGGTTTAAAGCAAGTCTGTAAGATAAGGCAGCTGCTGTTCTCTCTCCTCCTGAAATAAACTCATAATCAATATCATGATTATTCTGCTGTATTAGCGGGCTGAATTCATTATCTAGTTTTATTACAAGATTTTCATTGTCTATCAGCATACTGAACCATTTCTGGAATAAAGAATTAAAATCATGGTAAATCTTGAACATTATCTGCTTTTCCATATTTTCTAATAGATTTGAGAAATCCATATCAAACCAGTTCTGCAGTTGTGTGTGTTTTTCCAGTTTTTCTCTTGCATTTAATTTGTTTAGTATTTCCTTTTCAAGAGCTAGTAAATTATTATTTATGTTTTCTAGTTCTTTTTCAAATGAAATCTTTTCAATCTCTGTTTTTCTCTGCTCTATCAAGTTTTCATCAAATTCTTTTCTTATTTCATTATATTCCTTGTCAATATTATCATAACTGTTAATTTCTGTATTTAGTTTTGTGTTAATTACACTTAATAATGATAGTTCCTGTTCTAGATTACCTACATCTTTTACTAATAAATCCAATCTTTTCTTTTTCTCATTTGTATTTTCTAATCTTAATCTATAAACATTGAATTCTTGCTCTTTTTTATTAAGAAAATCAAGGTCTTTTTTTATGTTCATGAATTCATTTTCTTTTACTTCCATATTTTTAGTAAAAACTTCAAGTTCACTCTCATAACTTATTATCTTTTCATCTTCCTCATTTTTAATATTGTTTTTATGTTCCTCTTTAACATTCTGCTTGCACGTTGGGCAAGTATTTAGTTTTGATATCTCCTCTTTCATAGATTCAGAATTCTTCTTGTTTATTTTTAACTCACTTATTTTTACACTAAGGTTTTTAATTTCATTCTCTATCTTTTTAGTCTTGTTTTCTTTTTCAATTATCTCATTTCTTATTGAAACTGCATCAAACTTTTCTTCTTTGAATAATGATATTTCACCTTTTAAATTATTTATTTCATTTAAATTTTTTATTTTTAATTCTGACTTGTTTTTAGTGTTATTTTCATTTAATTTTAGTTCTTGCTTCAAGGAATTTAATTTTTTTATATTTTCTTCAATATTTTTTATTTTTTGTTTCTTAGTTTCAATTAAACTATTAATTAAATTTAATTTTGGAGTTATAATATTTATTTTCTCTTTTGTTACTAATATTTTATTCTTAAATTCTGAAGATAAACTCTCTTTTTCTTTAAGATCAGAAATCATTCCCTGAAACTCCTTCTTTTTCTCTTTTAGCATTGATACAAATATCTTTGAATTTTCCTTTATTCTTTTATACTTGTCAATACCAAATATCTTTCTTAGAACATCAAGACGAACATCTTTTTCAGCACTGAGAATGCTCTTCATTTCCTCTTGTGGCGTGTAAACAGTGTATCTGTATATAATTGCTTTTGATTTTGTCAGTAATTCTCTTGGATAATTCAGCAATTCAAGGATCTTTTGCTTTATTTCTGTTGCAGTAAGTTCCTGTTTTTCATTATTTACTGTTAAAGAACCAGAATCCTGCAATATTTTATCACCTTCTCTTTTAAGACCTCTTTTTATTATAACATTTTTATCTTCTATTTCCAATTCTAATTCTACCTGGCCTTTGTCTGCATCATTTCTCAATAAAGAAGAGCCTGTTATATTTCCTTTTTGCAGTCCAAACAATGCAAAATCTATTGACATTAGTATTGTTGATTTTCCCGAGCCAACATTCCCTGCAAGTAAAGTGCTTCCAATTGGAAAATTAATCTCTTGATTAGCATAACTTCTTATATTGTTTAGTTTTATTTTTTTAATTATCAATGTAGCACCCTATTTGATATAAGTTTTTTAGTGTGTAATCAGGGATAGATTCAATAATACCATTAGTATTATGTAATCTCTCAACGAGCATTGATGTAACACCTGCATTTTTTGCAGTTAGTATATCACAATCAGAGTCTCCTACAAGAACAATTTCATCTTTTCTTACATTTAATTTATCCATTAACATTTCTAGTCCTATTGGATCTGGTTTATCTGGAATATTATGTTCTCTTACAAATAAAGAATAATCTATAATATTTCCAAATTTTTCTTCGATTAATTTAATTTTATAATCTCCTATATCTTTACTTGAGGAGGTTAGTATGCCTATTTTTTTACCTCTTTCTTTTAGTGTAGCAAGAGCATCTAGATCAAAAAATAAGCTCATATAATCCTTCATCTCTTTTATAGTATAATATTTATTGAATATTTTCCAATAATCTTTGGGATCAATATCTAATCTTTCTCTTACGAAATTATCCCTGTTTGGTTTTAACCATAGAACTAATCTTTCTATTTCACTAAACTCTCTTATTCCTAATTTTTTATGTATTTTTTTAAATACTTTTATTAATCCTTCTTCTTTTATATTAACTAATGTATCATCCAAATCAAATGCAACTGCTTTTATCATATTTCCATCACCTTTTTCATATCCTTAATTATTCTCTCTTCAAAATCAAATGTCTTTTCACCTTCATTTTTTTCAATATCTAAAGCAGTCATTATTTTTGTAATTAATTCATTGTCAAATTTTAATTCTTTTATCAAAGAACTTTCAATTTCTTCAATGCTTCCTTCTTTAATTTCAATTTCTTCCTGCTCTTTTGTTGTTAGTTTAGAAGTATTTTTTAATATAATATAAGAATCTTTAAAGCTTAATAATTCCTTGAAATTAATATCAGATGGTTTTCCTTCTTTTAAAATTCCTTCAATTCTTACTAAAATAATTTTGTCTTTTGTATCTTTTATTTTTAATTTAATTTCTTTTTCTAATTCCAAAGGAATTTTATTATTTGCATCAAAATAATAAGAATCTACTTTTACAAGTTCAACTGGAACATATTTTGCACTTAATTTTTTATCTTTGTATTCAACTGAATAAAAACCACCATTCTTTAATTTTTCAAGCTCTAAAAAATTATTTGGAAATAAAGGTCCAGGATAAACTATTTTTCCATAATTTTCAATGTCTTTTTCAAAAATAAAATGTACGTGACCTCCTGCATAATAATCAAAGTGCTTTGGTAATAAAGCAAGAGATTGACCTTCAATATGCTCAAGTTCTTTTGGCTTGAATTCATTTAAAGTAGTGTGAAACATGAATATCTTAAAACCTTTTTCTGATTCAAGATTATTTTTATCAAGAAGCTCATAATATTCCTTGTCTAAAGAACCTTTTTTTCCTAGTAAACCAGTAATCTTAGTTCCTGTCCTGTCTGTTGTAAATTCTAATTTATTATCTTTTAATTTTGTTACATTTTCTATTAAACCTGCCTTTTCAAGAACATCAAGCATTGTTTTTCCTGATGGTGAGAAATCATGGCTTCCAGCTATAATATAAACAGGAATATCATTCTCTTTTAATCTTGATAATTCAGATGCTGTTTCTTTTAATAATTCTATATTTGGCAAAGCAGTATCAAATAAATCTCCTGAAATCAGTAAAAAACCAATATATTCATTTATACAGCAGTCTATTACTTTCTTGAAGCTTTTAATGCCTAATTCCTGTAATTTTGGCTCTCTCCAACCTCCTAAATGACAGTCTGCTATGTGGATGAATTTCATCACTTTTAATAGAAACCATAGTATTTGAATATTCTTATACTATAATTGATATTTTAAAATATCTTATTAAGAATAAAAAGATTTATATACAAAATTAATTGGTTAATTATATGAAAGTTGGGGTGTGTTTTAAAAGGGGTTTATTTTTGTTGTTATTTTTAAGTCTAAT
>Ga0180007_10003387_pt1 | contig 17806 bp, 14 predicted proteins | sample MM_PC_MetaG_FD_121122 | JGI IMG/M metagenome (GOLD analysis project Ga0180007, IMG submission 121122) | Groundwater microbial communities from the Aspo Hard Rock Laboratory (HRL) deep subsurface site, Sweden - MM_PC_MetaG | ecosystem: Environmental > Aquatic > Deep subsurface > Groundwater... | reverse complement strand
TTTTTTTCCTCTATTTTTTTCTCTTTTTTAGATGAAAAAGAATGGGTCACATGATTGGGTAAAATGAAGAGTGATTCAATGAGACTTCCTATAAGAATAAACCCAATGACAAGGGGTATCTCCTTTGAAAAATCCCCCACCATTCCCTCAATATAGAGGATAGGGATGAAGGCCACTATCGTTGTCATGACAGTGGAAAGGACAGGAAAAGCGACCTCCTCTGTTGCCTTAATACCGGCCATAAGAGGCGGTTCTCCTTCAATTCTATGCCGGAAAATATTTTCAGAAATAATAATAGCATCATCCACGATCATTCCCAGGACCACGATAATACCCAGAAGGGAGATGCTGTTGACGGTTACACCGAATGCAGGAAAGAGGATAAGGGCAAAGGAAATAGAAAACGGGATCCCCAGGGCTGTCCAGAGAGCATTTTTAAAATTCAAGAAGATCAGAAGCGTGATCACAACCAGGATAAAACCTATCAAGGCATTATTCTGAACAATATCAAGACGGGTCCTGGTATCTTCGGAGAGGTCCCACAGGGAGACGATATTGATATCCTCTTTTTTTAAAGAGTCTTTAAACTCTTTTATCAGTTTGTTGATATTATCCACTGTTTTAATGATATCGGCTGTCTCTTTCTTTTTAATATTTAAAAAGATACCGTCCCTGCCGTTAGCCCTGATCTTTGAATATTCTTCTTCAAACGTATTTTCAATTTGGGCAATATCTTTCAATACGACCTTCTGGCCTTCAAAGGAACTTCGGATGATCACATTCTTTACATCCATTATATCTTTGAATTTTGACAGGGTAACAATGGTCTTTTCCGATGTGTATGAATCGAGAGTTCCGCCGGTGATCTGGATATTATGAGAACGGATCGCATCAATGACTTCTTCAAAAGAGAGGTAATACCTGTTCAATTTATTCAGATCGATCTTGACATGGATCTCTCTGTCCATCTTTCCTTCGGAATTGATCTGTGAGACATAGGGGGAGGTCAAGAGCTTTTTTTCAAGGTCAAGGGATCTGGTGCGGAGCTCGTGCCTGGAAAGTGTATCCGAATAGATAGCGATCCGAAAGACGGTAAAATTACTGGATTTCCATTCCCAGATATTGGGCCGGTTCTTGATCTCTTCGGGAAGATCAGAGACACTGTCCACGGCCCTTCGTATATCTGCTTTTACTTTTTCCGGATCAGATAAATTTTTGTCTATATACACCCATATTGTTGAGTAATTCTCAAAAGAACTGGATGTGTATTTATCAATTCCGTCTACTTCTTTAAGAACTTTTTCAAGCGGAATGGTCACATTTAATTCCACATCTTCAGGAGAAGCTCCGGGATAGAAGGTCATGATGCGCATCATCTTCTGGTCAACCACAGGATATCCTTCTTTTCTGATCCGGCTCAATGTGACTATTCCGGAAAAAATAACGAAGAATGTGATGAGATTTACAAGCCAGGGTTTGCTGATAAAATATTTAATAAGAAATTTCATGATTGTATATTATAAATGTTGATTAATCAATATTATAATGCAAGAATTTTTTTTTTCAAGCATAAAAGTGAATAAATATATGTGCTGACAGATTATTATAATTTTTATAAATAGAAAAAAAGAATACCACAGAGGCACGGAGGCACAGAGAAAAAAAATAATTAAGTAGTATTAAAAAAATAATAAATATATTAATTAAATAACAGTTTTTAACTCATTTAATTAAAAAAATATATAATAAAACATCTATACTTCTCTGTGCCTCTGTGTCTCTGTGGTATTAAAAAAGTATTATCCGGTATCTATCCTTTATTAGTGGGCAATATAGACCTGGTACTGATAGGTGACGTTGATCTCTTGGCCGGCTTTCAGAGGGATCTCCCATGCGATCACGGAAGCATAATTCACACCCTTCAATCCCTGAGCGGTCTTCTTTACTTTGCCCTTATGACTCACTTCGTTTACTTCGCCGGTAAGATTTTTTCTGATGTCCATTGTGATATCTTTATTCAGATTGTTCTTGATATACAGTTTTCCTTTCACCGTCACCAGGTCGTATGTGTTGTAATTCATTTTAATATCTCTCTTCCGTGAGATTTCATCTTCGTGCCGGTCCGTTTTGATGTCAGAAGCAACTGTCAGTTTCAGGTCTGCTTTAGTTCCCCTGGAGGTGTAATTGATCATGTCCTGTGCCAGAGGCCTTGTCCCGCTGATAGTAAATGCAGGAGCCGTAGTCCAGGGATAGGATGTCGTATTATCCAGTTTGATGGAATGCCATACCTGTTCTTTGGGGATATCCTGCTGGGAAGTGCGGTATCCCATCTGGTCGACCCTGGTCGTATCAGCAACCTCCCATTTATAGATATGTTTATAGGGTACGGTATCTGAGAATATATGATAATAGGCTCTTTCCCCTTTTTTTAAAGAGACTTCATCTTTATTATATAGAAAGAGGTCTTCTTCTGATTCTCCGGGCAGTCCTTTAATGGAGCTGTATCCGTAGTCTAATGAGCCGAACACTTCATCGCTTTCCGTTGAAGCGCTCTGCCTCATCACATTGGCCATCCTGTTATATGACCGGGGCTCTCTTCTTCCTGTTTCCAGTGCATTGATGAAATCCTGGATCGACTGCTCCATGGCCATGGGAGAGAGGATGTCCGCAAAGATAAAGTTTGGATATCCCACTACAAAGGAGATGCTGACATTGTTAAGATCTTCACTGTCATTTATCAGAGTTGCCTTCATGGTGATGGTAGCTTTTTTCGGGTCTTTAATATTGATCAGGTAACTGGGCATCCAGCTGATCCCTTTTTGAAGGTAAGCCAGGTCGATCCTGGCCCTTTTGTCGGAGGTCTTGACTTTGAATTTCATCCTTTTAACCTTCTCCTTCAGAAGGAATTTTGTTTTATAGTTTTTTTCAGGGAACTCCACATGAGTAAAGGTGTTCCTGTTCAGGGCAGTGATCCCGTCTTTTGTTTGGATCACTACCAGAGAAGATATTATCGGCTGCAGATAATAGGTTGTATTTCTGTATCGTGAAAGGAGCTGATTATCCGTCTCCCTGTTCTCAGGTACGGAGAGGATCGTACCTTCGATGGTCTTATCCCCCTGTGTGATGATGACTTTTTTATTGATATTTGCCTTTAATATTTCATCTATCGACAGGGCTTCAGTCTCTTTTTCCACTTCTTCCTGCAGTCCGATCACCTCTTCTATGGCCGTGTTTTTCTCTGGTGAATTGATCCAGATAGACCCAAGGGTGGAAAGAGGGACCTCCTCTGTTTGAGCCCATCCGTCTTTCAGTGATCCTTCCCCGTTCCTTATGAAGAAGCCGAAACCATTCTTGAAAACGGCGATCGTCTTCACCTTTGTTTTGATCATGGGCAGGCCTGAGTCTGCTCTGACTGCTGATGAGAGTACCACGGTAATTATAAAGATGATCATGAAAGTTCTTTTTCCTGTAATTAACATAGATTCCTCCTTTACTGATTATTTATAGAAATAGAAGTACTGTATAAGTATGCACGTGCTTCTCCTGCTGATCAATTATTTTTTATTCCGAACCATTCTTTCCATTGAAGAGCATTCGGACATTCAGGATCGATCCCGCTTGTGTTTGATCCTATAAAAGGCATCATCTGCCAGAATTCAGGCCCGGGGCAACCGAGTTCAGACCAGTTGCTTATAAATGTCAAAAAGTTTTCTGCCAGCACATAACCGTGAGCCATGCTTTTTTCATGACTCAAGTATACAACAGGGCCGTCATTGGATCGTGTCGTATCAATGGCCAGCATATCACCGTTCACGATGGACATAAAGCTGAATGAATGATGCCACAGCCGGGCATATTTATCTTCGGGGTCCGTAAAGACCGTGTCGATCCAGCTTTTCCGGTTTGCTTCGAGATCAAATAATTTTTTAATGTTCCAGCTCAGATAACCGCTGGAGATATGGTCAAAAGGAGGGGGAGGGACCATGTTGCCCGGAAGGAACCAGTCAAATTCTATACTTGATGCAAATTCCGATATTACTCGTTTCAGCCCCTCCGGGATACTGTTTCCCAGTTTCCCTTCGACTTCTTCACATTCGCCGGAAGAGGCAGGCTTTCCCAGATTAATTTTATGATGTGTTCCCCCGAGGTTATAGCAGGCCTTGATCGCATTCTCCAGATTTTTTATGATCGTATCAAAATTCATAGTGATCAAATAAAGATCCCCAAATGTCTGTTATGGAAGAACCCATATTTTTATTAATTTATAGATGATATATCCGAAACCGATCATAAGGGCATTTCCTATCAGGAACATGTTGAACCGCATCCGTCCGATCTTTCGGTCCTTCCAGTAGTCCCACTGGCCCGCGGTCTTGATGATCAGCCAGATAGCAATAAAATCCGGCTGTTTGATGATCCATGCTGTGGGATAGAGCCCGGCTTCACAGAATCCCACCAGAATGGCCGGCCACAGCATGTGAGGCTTGAATTCGATGGGCTGGTCCATTTTAAAAAGGAACCTTGTGCCGATAAGAGTAAAATGAATAACGATATGGGATAGCGCTATCCCGGCCATATAGATGGCGATCAGCTTTCCCCACTGGCATGGTTTTATAAGAGGCAGTACTTTATAGACATAACTTCCTAAAAAACACGGATAAACAGCAAAGAAATATGATGATAAGGAGAGAAAAGCCAGGACCATGACCCATTTCCAGTCCACGAACCATGGCCACTCTTTTATACTTTTGTTTACTCGTGACAAAAGGCCTGTACTCATGATCGTAATTATCTGCCTCCGGTGAAAGCTTTATCGGGAATAAAGAGTTTATGATTCAGGTACATCTCTACTTCGATCCCTGTTTTCATCCATTTCACCTTTGTTACTTTACATTCCGCATCCCGTAAAATATAGGGATCGATATGATTTATCACGTGTCCGTAGGAGGGCTCCGCATCTTTTGAGACCATGATAATGTATTTATGCCCGAAAGTCTCGGTCTGCCTGATGATGTACAGAGAATAAGGATCATAGGAATGGTAATCAATATTTTTCGGCTGTTTTGATGTAAAAAGAATTTTATTTGACCATGTGACCCCGAGCAGCTGGGTGAATATGAGTAGAAGCAGAAAAAGAATAATGATCGATTCAATAACGATGAAAATGATCTTTTTCATTAATACAGATATATTAAATTCTATTGGAATGTCAATATTTTTAATGGTTAAAGTGACGCATGGCAGTATAGACCATGCTGATCTTCTTTTTATCGGCTTCCTGAACTACTTCTTCATCCCGGATGGACCCGCCCGGCTGAATAACGGCTTTAATATTATATTTTGCCGCCAGTGCAATGCTGTCCTTGAAAGGGAAGTAGGCATCTGATGCAAGATAAGCATCCTTTAATGAGAGCCCCGCCTGTTTTGCTTTGATGGCAGCGAAGTTGGTTGAATCGATCCTGCTCATCTGTCCCGCGCCGATCCCGCATACCTGCATGTTCTTTGTAAAGATAATAGCATTGGATTTAACATGCTTGCAGATGATCCATGCGAATTTCAGTTCTTCGATGTCTTTGGGAGTCGTTTTCTTTTTGGTTACGGTCTTTAATTCGGTAAAGAGCTCATTATCCTTGTCCTGGACCAGGAGCAGGTTGCCGTAGGAGTTGAAGACGGAATTTTTTTTGAGGAACGATGAATAATCCGCGATCTTCAGGATACGGAGGTTCTTTTTCTTCTTCAATTCTTTTAAGGCGGAAGACTCATAATCTTTTGCCACCACGATCTCATAAAAACGGGTATTGATCTGTTTGGCCGTCTTCAGGTCCATCTTTTTATTTACGGCAATGATCCCTCCATAAGCCGAGACCGGGTCACCCTGCAGGGCTTTGCTGTAAGCTGAACTGACAGAATCACTGAGCGCTGCTCCGCACGGGTTGCGGTGCTTGACAATGACGCAGGCTGTCTTTTTAAAGTATTTATCCAGCTCGGCACAGGCATTGGCCGTGGCATAAAAATCCACGATATTGTTGAAAGATAATTCTTTCCCGTGGAGCTGTTTGAACTGTATCTTGTTGCTGTTCTTAATGGAGTAAAGCGATGCGTTCTGGTGGGGGTTTTCACCGTACCGCAGGTTCTGCATTTTTTTCAGAAAGAGGGTCTTGTTTGCCGGGTACAAGGTCTTCTCCGTTTTTTCTGAAAGGTACTGGTGTATGAGATTATCGTAATAGGAGGTAAAAAGAAAAGTCTCCTTGGCCAGGTTGAGCCTGTATTCAAAGGGCACATCCTTCTTCTCTTTTAAGAGTTTTATAATATCATTATAGAATTTGCTTGAGAAGATCGGGAGCACGAATTTATAATTTTTTGCCGATGCCCTTAAAAGGGAATTGCCTCCGATATCGATATATTCTATCATTTCATCCAGGGAGAGCCCTTTTTTCTTCATCATCTTTTCAAAGGGGTAGAGGTTGACAACCACCATGTCGATGGAATTGATCTGAAGTTCCTCCATCTGTTTTACATGTTCTTTGTTGTCACGCATGGCAAGCAGTCCGCCGAATACTTTATAGCATAAGGTCTTGACGCGACCGTCCAGGATCTCCGGTAAGCCGGTATAGGATTCCAGCTTCACAACAGGGATATTGTTCTTTATCAGCAGGTTGGCTGTTCCGCCTGTGGACATGATCTTTACGCCGAGCTTGTGAAGCTCCCTTGCGAACGGGACGATCCCGGTTTTATCATAAACGCTGATAAGGGCTGTTTGGACTTTCATGATGGTGCTCCTTGTCACTTTAATGAATAATGGAATTAACATACAGCTATTCTTTTTTAAGTCAATAAAAAAGTATAAATTAATGATAGAGAAGAGCGATTTTTTTTATATTAAAAATGGAGGGGCTCGATTTAGTGCGTAGCCTGCCCGGAAGGGTATCGAGTCCTTTAGGGTATCGAACCCTTATTTAAATAAATAGATTATAATAGATACAATTAATTTTTTTATTTGGAAGAGGATTTTTTTCTTGCCACATCTAAGGATCTGTTCATCCAGAGGGATAGCTTTTCAGGGTCTTCCAGTACATCGATCGGGACCTCATAATACTGCATGGCATAAGATTTTTTTCCATAAGGCCGGAACGGTTCCATATCCAGGGCTTCAAAATCGCCCCGGTTTGAATCATCTGTTTTGAAATACAGGACATCACCGGAGATCAAAGCAAAAAAGAGGTTCTCGGAGTATAATCCCACTCCGCCGAACATTTTTTTATAAGTAACAGGCCTTACTTTTTCCAGCTGTTCAATAACATATTCTCTGTAACTTTCGCTTACCGCCATTTTTTTAATTATAGAATATATATGTATGGTTTAATATTGATAGCAGGGTTTAAATACATTAATCAGCCTTCTCTCTTTTTTTGTCCCGGACGATATTATTTAAAAGTTCGATCACTTCTGCTATTTTAAATGGTTTATGAATTATTTCATAAACATTTTTATTTTTTAATTTATCCAGTTCAATACCTATCTGGCCTGTGAAAAAGATCACAGGAACATGGGGATCGATCTTTTTCATTTCTTTCAGGATCTCTTCACCTTCCATATCCGGTAACAGCATATCCAGAAATACTGTATCAAAGGATCTCTGCCTGAACAGATCAAGGCTTTTCTTCCCTGAATTTGAAGTTGTAATGTTTTTGAAATTATGCTTTTTAAGGCTATTCCGCAGAAGGGATGTTATAGCTTTTTCATCATCTATAATAAGGATATTTAATTCTTTTGCTTTTTTTAATTTATATATATTTTTTCTTGTTTTCTTTGATGTTTTAGTTTCCTTATTAATACCAGTAACAGGCAGTGTGATCATAAAAGATGTACCTTCGTTTTTTCTGCTGTCAACAGATATTGTCCCGTTATGATTTTTAATTATAGTATATGTGACAGATAGGCCAAGCCCGGTTCCTTTGATCCCGAATTTATCTGATGCTTTTGTCCTCTTCGTAGTAAAAAAGGGATTAAAAATACTCTTTTTAATTTTATCGTCTATACCTGTACCGTTATCCTGGATCGATATAAACATGTTTTTTTTATCCTTATTAATAATAATTTTAAGCGTACCCTTTTTTTTAGGTTTTATTGCGTGGCGGGCATTAATAATAAGGTTTAAAAACACCTGCTGGAATTGATTCCTGTTGATCATAATTTTATTTTTATTATTATATTTTTTTATTACATTAATATTTTCAAGATTAAGAGACCTCTTCTGCAATTTTAATACCTCATTAATTATACGGCCGATGTCAGATAATTCCTTTTTTGGGACTGTAGATCTTATATAAGCCATCATGGTATTTACAATGTCAGCCCCCCTCTTTGTCTGCTTTTCAATAGTGTTTGAACACTGTATTATTTTCTTGTTATTTCCTTCTGATAATTTTGCAAGTTCAACAGTTCCCTGAATGATCGTAAGGAGATTATTAAATTCATGTGCAATCCCTGAGACCATTTGCCCGACTGCTGCCAGTTTCTCTGACTGGATAAGCTGTTCCTGAAGTTTTTTACGTTCTGTAATATCAATCAGAGCACCTTCAATATAGTCGTTATCAGGATATATTTTTGCGGATATTGCTATATCTTTTTCGGATTTGTCTGCCATCGTGCAGTGAATTTCATAATTTGTAACAAAACCCTCTTTTTTTAATTTTGCGATCAATTCAGCTCTTTTTTTCGGAGGATATAGGTCGCTTGTTTTATATTTTTTTATTAATTCTTCAGCTGATTCAACACCAACAATATCAGCACAAGTCTTGTTGGCATTGATGAATTTCCCGTCTGTTATTCCGGTCCTCCATAAACCAACCAGGCTGGTTTCAAACAGATTTCTGTAAAGTTCTTCGCTTTTTTTAAGCGCTTCCTCGGCTTTCCTTCTTTTATTAATATTCCGGGAGAAGACTAGAACTCTGTCGATACCTGCAACATTTGCGCATACTAAACTGTTTTCACGCCAAATCAGATTACCTTTTCTATCCTTAGCAAGCCATTCAAAATATTGCGGGCCTTCTTTTGCTGCTTTTTCTATCCATTGAATAGCTTCTTTTGTAGTATAAGGTGGTTTGTTTATACTTAAATCACCTACAGCTAATTTTTTTATTTCATTCTGAGAATACCCGAAAGTCTGACATGTTACTTTATTAGCATCCACTATTTTTCCGGTTTTTAGGTCGTGAACAAATATTGCATCACTGCTGTTATTAAAGATTTCACGATAGGTTTGCTCTGATTTTTTCAGGGCATTTTCAGTTTTTATTTTTTCTGTAATGTCTCTGAAGGAAACCAGGAAAAGAGAGGGCAATTTGTTGGATTTAATAATACTTATATAAGTTTCGCTCCAATGGAGTGAGCCGTCTTTATGGTACCATGTTACTATAAACGGCTTAGGGGTTTTACCTTTTAATGCGGAGTTGAATATTTTTATATATGTGGGTATGGCCTGTTTCTGTTCCCCAAATACATTTATTTTTGAAAAGTGCATTCCTATGTATTTATCTATTGAATAGCCTGATGTTTTTACTAATAAGGTATTTACGGAAGTTATTATTCCTTTTCTGTTTATTATCATCATCCGTTCCGGTGAATTAATAAACAGACTCTGGTATAGATCTTTCTCTTTCCAGAGTTCCTGGATTTTCCCCTTTAATATTTTATTTTCTCTTATTAACTCTTCTCTGGATCTTTTTTCCATTGCACACCTCCAATAAAATGGAGTACTGCATTTTCAGCTTAATAACATATGATTATGTTTCCATTATACATGATGATTATTTTAAATCAACTATATTATTTGAATTCATGAATAAATTATTTTACTGATATGTAAAAAATATCGGATTATTATTATCTTTAAGGGAGATGGTTGCTATTATAAAAATATTAAATTTGATCTTGAAAATGAGAAGGATCCTGACAGGGCATGGCCTTAATAGGCTGTCCCTGTTAGGATTTTATTACCTTATTTTTTAATGAGCGATCTTAAGTTTTCCAGATTATCGTTTGCGATAGCAGTGAGTGAGATGCCTGCCGGTACTGTCTTCATACTGACAGCTGTTCCGAAATCAGGTTCTCTTATAATATTAAAGGAGCCATCCGTGATCATGATCTTGTCCGTAGGAGTGGAACTGGTTATATTTGTCATCTCTAAAGTAAATGATCCTTTTATTCTTTTACCAACACCGCCTATTGAATTGATCGTTATTAAACAGACATTATTGGAGTTCAGGTTGATATAATATACTTCGTTTGTGCTTACTACATAAAGAGCCCAGGCACCGTCTGTTTCTGTAAAGGTACCGGTTGTCTTACCCGGCGTATTCAGATACAGGATCGGTTTATAAGTAGAATTGTTATCCCATCCGCCAAGTACTGTTTCACTGTAGCTCAGGTCATAAAATCCGCCGCATCTTACTGAATTGTCAACCTGTACGCCATCCATTTTGTATAAAAATGATGTGGGTTCAGGAACTGCAGCCGGCGGTGCAGGATCCACTGCTGCGGGAACAGGTGAAAGAGGATTGTCATCCTTGCTGTCCTGTGAACAGCCTGTGATCAGGAAAGATATTGATAATATTAATATCATTCCAAAAATAGATCTTGTTTTTTTCATTTTAAATTACCTCCATTTGGTTTAATAAATATTTTTTTATTATCCGGATAGAAAAATATTATTTTTGATTTTTACAAATGAAGAAAGAATTTCCCTTTTCTGGTAATTAAGACGACGCGTCTGATCAAAGTGGCCAAAAAAATTACCACAGAGGACTCAGTGTAAAAAAGTGAGAACGCAGAGATAAGAATGTAGCAAGCCCCTTTAGGGGCGCCTTGGGAAATCTTAAAGGTGGTTCCTTTTGATATTTTTTTTGCCACAGAATGACACAGAATTTCGCGGAAATTTATAAAATTATTAAATAGTTTTTACTTTAATTTTTCCGTGTTATTTTGTGAGAATCCGTGGCTAATTTTTTTAATTTTTTACTTGATTTTTTAAAAATATTGGTTATTTTGGTTATGTAAAAGATTTTCGTAACTCGAAAATATTGTGGAGGTTTCGCCTTATATGAAGAAGATGGATGTGACTTTAAAGGATAATGCACTCTGTATTAACAACAAGCCGGATTTTATATATTCCGGGGAGATACATTATTTCAGGATCAAGAAGAAGGACTGGCCGGACAGGATAAAGAAAGCAAAAAAAGCCAACCTGAATACGATCTCAAGTTACATTCCCTGGCGGTGGCATGTTCCAAAAGAGAATAAATTTGATTTTAACGGAAAGACTTTTCCGGAGCGGGACCTGATCTCTTTTCTGGAACTGATGAAGAAAGAGAAGATATACTTTATCGCCCGTATCGGTCCTGTCTCAAATGGAGAGATGATCGAGGACGGCCTTCCTGAATGGCTCTTTTCATCCTATCCGGGAATACGGCTTAAAAATTATGCAGGTCGTACCAATCCGTACTCTTCCCTGATCGATTACCATCATCCTGATTATCACACTCAGATACAGAAATGGTATTCAAAACTGATCCCTGTTCTGACGGATTATCTGGCTGTTAATGGCGGGCCGATCATACTCATCCAGCTGGATAATGAGATCTCCATGCTGAACTGGCTGACCAAATCACCCACTTATTCTTTCTTTAGTAACTCTCTATTCCAGAAGTATCTTAAAGAAAAATACCACGATATTACAAATTTCAACAAGGCTTTCCGTACACAGTACAGCTCTTTTCAGGAAGTCAAACAGCCTGACGGGAACTTTGACCCGCAAAAAGGAGACTTCATTTATGAATGGACGGATTATTACAGGGAGTTTTATGCTCTCTATTACAAGAAATTATATAGTTATATGAAGGAATATAGTATCGATCTGCCGGTGATCGCTAACATTCCCCAGATCTATGATTATGATGTGAAGGGCAGGGGCAACATGGGTATCATGACCACCAGCATGTTCAAGAATTTCGGAAAGCATGTCCCTGATGTTATATTCGGCGGGGCATACCAGTACCGCAGGCTTGACTATGAGAACTTTACCGATATCACAGCCATGACCGAAGTGGTACGGATGATAACACCGCCTGAAAATCCCATGATCTGTGCCGAAATGCAGACAGGCATCATGTTTGACAGGCCGGTACTGTATCCCAGTGATGTGGCTTTAAATATCAAGACATCCCTTGCAACAGGTTTGAACGGGATCAACGGGTATATGTTTGCCGGGGGACAGAATTTCGAGAACATGGGCGGGTTCGGGAATTATCACAACTGGCAGGCTGCAATAGGTGCTGACGGTAGTCTGGCAGATCATTATTATGCGGTTAAAGAAGCAGGAGAGGTCATTAAAGCTTCAGCTTCCCTTATTGCCCGATCAAAGAGCGTTGCCGAGATCAACATCGGGCTGTACCTTCCCTATTACCAGACAGAATACTTAAAGGGTGAGTTTCCCGAGCATCTCATGTCCAAGCGGGACCAGAAGTTCTTTGACGGACTTCTTCGGCTGATACGCCTGGCGGGATATAACTACAGGTTTATTGATCTAAAAGCCATAGATAAAAAGAAGATTGAAAAATTGGATAACCTCTGGGTCTTCAGCCTGGAATTCATGGATAAAGCCACGCAGGATAAGATCGCTGATTACAGTACTATGGGAAGACAGCTTCTCTTTTATCCGACTGTTCCTGAGTATGATCTCTCTTTTAAAAAGTGTACCATATTAAAGGACCAATTGAAGATCAAGAAGGTCATCCACAAGCAGGTCGGTGCCAATCGTGTAAAGAAACATAAAGATGATTTCCTCTATTACGGCGGGGATGAGCTCTATGCTTTTGAGACTTCTACCTCTAAGGATATGGTGCCTCTCTATTATTCAGAGGATAATAAATTAACTTCGTTTAAAATAAAGAGAGGCCAATCATCGATCATTGTATGCGGTTTTGATTTGACGCATAAGTTTGATTTTCAGATCGATTTTATTGAATCATTTGCAAAAGAGTGTCACATAAAGAAAGAGATCAAGAATGCAAACCGAAGGGTCAGCACCATACTGCGAAGGGGCGAAGAAGCCGATCTCCTCTTTACTGCCAATTATACGGAGATGAAGCAGTCTGCAAAGATCAATCTCTTAAAGAAGAAATTCCCTGTTGATCTTAACTTGACTCTTTCCGGGCGTACTGGTTATCTGTTCATGGTCAACTATAAACTTGCGGATGATCTGACTCTCTCTTTTGTTACAGCAGAGATCGTAAAGGTGTCAAAAGATAAAAAGAGCATCCGTATCAAACTAAAATCTCCGGGTCAGGATGTTGAGCTTTGTTATAAGGGGAAAGCTGTTCTTAAAACCAAAGAGAAGTTCAAGCTCATGAAGACAACAAAGGATATGAAGCATTACAGGATTACTCCTGCATCGGATTATTTCGAGATCCAATTTGATCAAAAATGATTACTAGGTTATAAAAAGGTAGCCGCAGGCTTCACCCTTCGGGCACAAGTAGCCTGCGCGTGTAGTCCCTAGGTTTTGAGCCCTAATTATTTTTTTATTGTAGGGACAAGGCATGCCTTGTCCCTTTTTATCTTCACACACCCCATCCATCAGGTTCTCGGTTTCCTCATTTTCGAAGGGCATCCTGCCCTTCTCCGAGGGGAGTCTCTATTTTGCCATCCATGGCAAAATAGAGACTCCAACCCGGAAACCGTCAAACCTGATTTCTGGTATGTTAAAATCCTATATCATATTCCTTTTTAGGATTAGGCGGCTCAAGAAGTTGTTTGATAGCTTCAAAAACAATTTGAAAGTGTTTGTCATATTTTTTTTCTAATTCATCTATTTTTTTCTTAAGATCTTTATTTGAAAGTATAAGTCTTCCTAGTTTGCTAAAGGTACGCATTATTTGGATGTTAACTTGAATAGAACGCTTACTATTTAATACTGATGATAGCATAGCTATACCAAGTTCAGTAAAAGCCATTGGAAGATATTTAGGATGTTGGCCTCGACCGGTCTTTAAGGTGCCAAATTGGCACCTTAAAGATAGAAATTCATTTTCACTTAATATAAACATAAAATCTTTTGGAAATCTTTCGATATGCCTTTTTACTGTTCTTTTTAAATTCTTAGTTTCTACTTCATATAGGATTGCCAAGTCCATATCAAGCATCACTTTTGTCCACTAATAAAATAAATTTTTGAAGCAATATTATCTTGAGAAATTATATCTTTTACCATTATTTTTTCCTCCTATCTTATTATATACAAAATAAATCAGTGGATTTTTGAAAATATTTAATAGATATTTACAAGAAGTATTGCTCGCTGACTTAAGTAAGAAGTAAGGACCGATACTTCAACATTTCATAGCTATTTGACTATGTAAAATATAAGACTATATTTATAAAAGAATTAATTAAAAACACCGGGAGAAAACAAGATGAAAAAGATTATAGTTTTTATAATAATAGTCCTGTTAGTCAGTATTAACTGTGCAAGGAATTTAAAGGAAGCAGAATATGGAGATAAAAGTCTTGATAAAAAAGTCTTAATTGCAGGGAATAGGAGTGAATATAAAAATGAAATAATAAAACGGATAACAGATGTATTGAACAAGGAAGGTTACTATTTTTCTGTTATCCCTTTAAGCGATCTGGATGAAACAGACACATCCCCTTTTGGCGCTGTACTCCTGATCAATACGTACAGAATGGGAAAGATAGATGGAGATGTACAAGATTATCTTTCCAAAGATCCTGCAAATAAAAAAGTAATCGTTTTCACAACAGCAGGTACAGAAGACTTATCAGTTAATCTAAAGGTTGATACTATTACTTCCGCATCTAAAAAAGAAAATATAAACATACAGGCTGATCAAATTATCAAATTAATAAGGAAACGATTCCCATAATTTTATCTATTTTACTTATTTTTTCAATTCCCTTTTAAGCTCCATTTTTAAAAGCATCAGATTTGTAAGCATAAGAAGATGGTTCCGCTTCAGGTCTGTAATCTCCGTACTGTAATCAGTATCAGAAAGGCTGTAGGCTTTTATTGTGTTTTCCTTTTCGATCATCTTACCCTTGATACGGTGTTTTAAATTATTCATTTTGGCTCCGAGTATTCCTCTCTCTTTAATGAAGAAAACAAGGAGCATATCAATATTATCAAGTTTAAAATGCTTATCCTTCGGGAACTGATCTTTGAATTCTTTGCTTTCAAGAAAAGCTTTAAAAACCTTGATCTTGTTGAATTCCGCTTGAATTAATGTTGCTTTAATATGTTTGTAGTGCTGTTTCATCTCGCCCGTAATGATCTCCCGGTCACTTTTAGAAAAGATCCCGTTTAATTTTTTAACGCCAAGCTCCCGGATCCTCTGAAGGCTTTCTACAATTGTAGATAAGGTACCCTCCATGTATTGAACATAGGAGAACATATCCTCATTATTTAGTATGATCTTATTCAGGCCCTTTATCTGGGCTTCGAGTTTTGTATAAATAGCATAATAAGCCGGATTGTCTGTCAGCAGTTTTTTCCCGCTTGATAATCTTTTCAGGTTCTTTGAAAATTTAAGTTCTCTTCCCTTAAGAATGCGGTTCAAGTATATTAAAGAAGGGGGCTCTGCAATAAGATCTATCAGCCCGCAGATCATAAAAATTGTTAATAAAAAGTATTTTATTTTTATCATCCTATTAAGATATTATATCGCATTATTCTTCTTTTTCAATTACATTATTCAATTGATTGACAAAGAAAGAATGGGGACGGTTCAAGAATCGATACCTTTTACTCAATATGTCATTCCCGCGAAGTACCCGTAAGGGTGAATGTTTTAATCGGGAATCTCATCCTCTAATCATACCACCAGAAATCAGGAAAAATATGTCGACATCTGAATCAATACTTGTATACTAAAAAAAATGGAATAACCAGCTGTTTGGTAGCAACCAAAAGGGTGGAACTGGTTAATTTGAACCATTTTAATCATCAAGGGGGCTTGATTAAATTATGTCAAATGTCAATAACCGATGCTTATTCTTCAAAATAGAAAAAGTTTTAATTTCTGGATTATGGAATACTAGTAATATTGAAACCAAATTAAATGAAGATATGAATATATTTATTGGGAAAAATGGTACAGGTAAAACTACATTAATAAATATTTTACATGCAGCATTAACTGTAGATGTTGAATTATTATCAAATTATCAATTTACAGAAATTAAATTAAAACTTGTTGCAAAAATAAATAATAAGAAAAGACAGAAAACTATTATTATTTCTAAAAAGACATCTAATGACTCAATAGATTATATAATTTACAAACTAAGCAGAACGAATAGTCTTAATGTACCGCTATTAAATGATAGGATAGGAATAAGAAGACGTCGACTAGCTTCAAGATTTGAAGCAAAAATTGAAGAAATCCAAAATCTATTAAATGATATAGTCTGTGTTAGCTGGTTATCAGTACACAGAGAATTAGTGGATATTGAAGAATTAGATCGATATAGTAGAATTCAAATTCAAGGTAGTAATCCAGTTGATAGAAGATTATATAAATTGATGCAATTGTTTACTGAATACCAATTGCAATTACAATCAGAGGGGAGTATGCTATCAAGTCAACTTCAAAAAGATATACTTTTTACAATGTTATATGCTCCAAAATATGATGAATGGGATAGGAAAAAAATACCAACTTTAAATTTTAAAGAAATGAGCTCAGCGTTACTTAATACATATAAAGAATTAGAATTAACTGATAATAAAACTAAAAATGCAATAAATCGTCACGTGCGTGTGATAATTAAAGCCTTAAAAAATATTGATAATAGGAGAAGGAATAGAGATACAAAAATATCAATTAATGATATTATGCCGGTGTCATTATTTAAAAGAACTCAACATATTTTAGATATCGCTACAAAAATCCAGAAGAAAAAAAATAAATTATTTAAACCCATTTCTACTTATATTAATTTATTAAATATTGAATTTAATTCCGGGCTAAAATTTAAAATATCCCCAAAAAATACAGGAGAATTATTAATTTATAAAAAAGACAAACAGATTATGGTTAACCAATTATCTTCAGGTCAAAAACAATTATTGATATTATTGACTGAAACACTGTTACAAATTAATAAGCCATATATATTTATGGCAGATGAACCAGAACTATCAATACATATTGAGTGGCAAAGAAAACTATTAGGAGCAATAATCGCATTAAATAGCGATGCTCAAATAATAATTGCAACACATTCTCCGGAAATTGCTAGTAAATGGAAAAATAAAGTAAAAAGAATGGAGCATATTATAAATGGATAACTTTAAATATTCAAGTGATGCTCAATCAGTAAAAAGTATGTTCTATGGAAAAGATTTTTCTGTTTTTGTAGAAGGAGATGAAGATATTAACTTTTGGGCTATGTATTTTCAAATGGCTTCAAACAAACAAGCTTATATAGAACAAGTGGGTGGGAAAGAGGAGCTTCAGGATAAAATAGATATGATAATAAATGAAGATGCTAAAATAATTGTTGCGATGGATAAAGATCATACACCCTTTTTAAATGATGAAATAATCAATAAGAAAATAATAAAAACAGTTGGATACTCAATAGAAAATACATTGTATTGTCCATTTTCACTAGATTCCATTACAAAGATATATTGTCGAAATCAACTAGAATATTATAATAAATATAATCAATGGTTAGATGATTTTGCTAATGATGCTATGCCACTTTTAATTTACGATATTGCTAA
>Ga0180007_10003386_pt1 | contig 17807 bp, 15 predicted proteins | sample MM_PC_MetaG_FD_121122 | JGI IMG/M metagenome (GOLD analysis project Ga0180007, IMG submission 121122) | Groundwater microbial communities from the Aspo Hard Rock Laboratory (HRL) deep subsurface site, Sweden - MM_PC_MetaG | ecosystem: Environmental > Aquatic > Deep subsurface > Groundwater... | reverse complement strand
TTTTCATCATAAACCCAGTCATAACGATACCAGCCGTCAACACCGCCTTCTTCCGCAGCAGCCAAAATATCCTCAATACTCGCAGCTTCATAAGAAGAGCTTTCGTAAACATGAGATTTTATACCGTAAACATAAGACACCAGCATATCGGGAATATAAACGGTAGCCGTAATCCCCATCTTGCCACCCCACTCGGAATAGACATGCTTCCCATCGATTTCAAGAGGATAAACAACATCCACATAATCAGGCACCCATCCATCATAGTAATAATATTCATCATCGTAATGATTGACCTCGGCTTCACCATGCCCCTGGAGAGAAATACCGGTTTTATTGATAAAATCATCAGCCACGGCGATCAAAACATCATCAGGCGGCATGGAAGTCACGGACTCCCAATAATTCCACATATTGGGATCCCAATAACTGATAGATATTTCACTATTTGCAAAGTCCGCATAGACCGAATAACCCTCTCCGGAAGGAGGTGAAAGCTGAATATTGGAAAGTTCAAAATCTCCAAGTTTAGAAAGATCCATAAGCCCGAAATCAATATCCGCAAACATACTTCCGAGCTGTTTAGACAGACTTGTATCTTTTTTTCTCTTCAAAACCTCTACCGAATCGGCAGAAAATGTAAGCTCATCTCCAGCATAGGTGTAAGAGTAGTAGGGGTAATAGTAATCATCATAATAAGGTTCGATAGACGCATCTTCATCGGAAACCGCAGCTTTTTCCTCAGAAATCATGCCTCCTCCTCGTCCCGCATCGGTACTCGACAAAGCCGCATCTTCCGCGGAAAACCCATCACCCGAAAGCGACCCAAAAGCATTTTCCGAGACAGATTCAATCTTAAACTCCCCAAAACTCACGATTGGCTTCTCCAGTCCGGCAAAATAAATAACCGGAACCATAATTACAGCGAAAACAGCCGCCCCCGCAAAAGCGAAAATCGGCCACTTAACCCGAGGCGCATCCTTTATCTCATCAATCCGCGCCCAAACCTTTTCCCTCAGCTCTGCCTTGAAGGATTCGCTCAGCTCAATATCGGGTTTAGCCACAAGCAGTTCCTTCAAGAGAACCTTCAGCACCTTCTCATGCTTTTTGAGCTCGGGATCGCTCGCATACAGCTCTTCAAGTATTTTTTCCATGATTTTATTTGATTAAAAAAATAAAAGATAAAATAAAAGTCAAAACGGTAATATGCTCCTGCAATTTCTTAACAGACCGTGACAAAATCATCTTGCAATTCGCCTCGCTCTTACCAATAATCTCGGCAATCTCCTTGAAACTTAAACCATCCCAAAGTCGCATAATAATAATCTCTTTCGCCTCAGGCTTCAGAATAGAAAGAGCTTCCTTAAACTTCTCAAAATCCAGCTTAATCGAAACCTCTTTTTCAATGTCTTCAGAGGAACTGACGGAAAAAGCCGCCTCCAGATCAACATGCTGCTTTTTACTCCTGTAAAAATCGGTCAAACTATTCCGCGCAATCCGATAAAGCCACCCTTGAAAAGATCCCTTCCCGGGACGGAAAGTATGGAACTTCTGAGCCGCCTTTAGAAAAGTCTGACTTGTAACCTCCTCGGAAGTGTTTTTATCCTGAGTCCGATAAAAAACGAAATTATAGATCTTCGAAAAAAACTCATCATACATCTCGCCGAACTCCGAAAGATTTTGTGGGTTTTCATTCATCATTCATCAATATATACGGAAGTCACCGGAAAAAGTAACAGATTTCCTTGAAAAAACAGGAAAAACACTTTAAATTAACCGCGCAGTACAAGGTAATGGGGCGTGGCCAATCGAAGATCCCGCCATGGCGGGAGTGGTAAGGCACTCCGCCAAGGCGGGGCATTCGGGGGTTCAATAAGATATGTTTCATCTATATATATATATTACAAAGCGAAAAAGATAAGAGACTATACATAGGTCAGACCAATAATTTGGAAGACAGATTGAAAAGACATAATACAGGTCAAGTAAAAGCAACTAGAAATAGAAAACCACTTAAGTTAATATATCACAAGAAATATAAAAAAAGAGCTGAAGCAATGGAAATGGAAAAGTACCTTAAAAGATTGAAAGGCGGGAATGAGTTTAAAAGGCTCTTACATCAATGGGGCGTGGCCAAGTGGTAAGGCACCTGGTTTTGGTCCAGGCATTCGGGGGTTCGAATCCCTCCGCCCCAGCCATCTCGGATATTGCGATTTTTCCGCGGATTTTTGGTATGGAATTTCCAGGCGGCAAGCCACTTTTTGCCGCCTGAGCTGAAAGTTCGAGCCGATTTTTTGCAAGAAGCTTCGCTTCTCTTCCAAATTTTCGGTGTTCGCTGCGCGAACGGCTTGGTGAGCCGATAAAATCCATTCTTTAAATGGTTCGAGCCAATTATTTCCCTTCCGCCCAAACTTGAGCTTTTCTTTTAGGTCTATCTTGGAATTTATGATTTTTTCTTTGGCTTTTGTATATTCTTCCTCGGATATTGTTTGGTCGAGGTATGCGTCTAAGAGTCGCATTTGTTTTTCTTCTATGGTTTTTAGTTCTTGCTTGAGGTTTTTGGCGGAAGGTTTAGCGGTTTGAGCTTTTTTATAATCCTTCTGCCATTCTCGGAGAAATTTGTCTTTTAAGTCATCGTTCAAAGCAACTTTTTGGAAAAGCTGATTGAGTTGTTCAGTTAGTGGTTGTTCTTCCAGATACTTTTGGTGACAAATAACATTCTTTTTAGTGCAGCGGTAATAGGTGTAAGTGCGGCCTGACTTCTTGATTTTCTTTTCCGCTGTTACGGAGCGGCCGCACTCACCGCAATTGAATGTTTTACGAAAAGCAAAAGCCAACTTTACTTTTGCTTTTCGTGGCTTACCTCTCTGCTCCATTACTCGCTGCACCTTGTCAAAAAGTCGCTTTGAAATAATTGGCTCGTGAGAACCTTGATTATTGTGAACAGGATACCTTGGCGATGGTGAAGATATTTGAGGTTTTGAAGGGGTTGTAGTTTTCGGGAATAATCCCCCTTCCTTGCGCTTCAAGGTTAAATGCGCTACTATCGACAGGTTAAGCGCTTAAAAAAACTGCAAAAAAATGATTTTTGACGAAGGGGCGACTAAGAGACTTGGTATTGTTACCAGTCTTTTGGAATTGGATGAGCAAGATACTTTTTTTATGTTTGTGAATGAGGCTATTTCCAGAACTAATCTGGAAGTTTTTGTTTTTGATGCTGATGATTTGTCCAAGGACGATTCCGTATTCGCGAAGCGTATTGATAGACCTGTTACTTATGAAAAAAGGCGGGATCTTGGTGAGCGGAAGGTGATGATGGAAATCGATGATTTTGATCTGGTTTTTTTGAAAAAAGATCCACCGATAGATGCATCTTATGAATATCTTTTGAAAACTCTTCTCAAAAAGGGGATTACTACTGTAAATCATGCCGGTGGGGTTTTGAAAATGGGGACGAAATCTTATCTCGAGAATTTTCCTGAGCTGACACCGAAAACTTTTTATTCCAAAACGATTAAAAAGACTTTGGAATCTATTAAAAGTGTGGGGAATTCTATGATTAAAAAGAGCGACAGTTCCGGTGGGAGAGGAGTGAGGCATATCCGTTATAATTCGGGGAACTTTTATCGCTACAGGCATGGGAAAGAGATTTTGTTGTCCGAAGAAGAACTTTCGTTGATTATCAAAAAGTATTTAGAAGACTCTTTGGATAAAACTATATTGATAGTTGAGTATCTGCTGAGTGCGTCAAAAAGGGGTGATAAGAGGGTAGTGATTTTGGATGGAGAGATTCTTGGTTCTTATATCCGTTTGCCGGATGTTAAAACGGGGGTTTGTGATTGTTTGGACAATGGGGCGAAATTTTGTGATCCAAATGAAGCTGATCATGATATTACCAAAGTTCTCAGGCCTCACCTTAAAAATCATGGGATTGGTTTAGCCGCGTTGGATTTGTTGGTTGGCAAGGATGGGGTAGAGTACCTTTCTGAGATAAATGTTTTTAATCCGGGTTTTTGTAATCTTGATGTCGTGCATCCCGAACTGAATATTAAGAAAAAAATTGTTGATATGCTTTGCAGAAAATTGTGAGAAATCCGTTAATGAGGCGAGGATTTCCCTATTGGGACGGAAATGATGGTAAAAGGGTGTTAGGGTTTACCCTTTCCTCTTCCTATCATTCTCTGTCAAATACTTCTTCCTCAAACGAACTTGTGTAGGGGTGATTTCGGCGTATTCGTCGCTTTTGATGTATTCGATTGCGCCTTCGAGGGTTATCGGGACGGTCGGGGTCAAGTTGAGGGCTTCGTCGGAGCCGGAAGCGCGGACATTGGTCAGTTTTTTGTTTTTGGTTGGGTTAACTACCAGATCGGTTCCTTGGTTGTGCTCGCCTATTATCATTCCTTCATAGATTGCTGTGGCGGGTTTGACGAAAAGAGGGCCTCTTTCCTGCAGTTTCCAAAGAGAATAAGCCATTGTAGAGCCTGTCTCGCCGGAGATCATCGAGCCGACGGTGCGTTTTTCGATTGGGCCGACATGAGGGGCGTAATGGTCGAATGAGTGGTAAAAAGTGCCTTCTCCTCTTGTGAGTAGCATAAATATGCTGCGAAATCCGAGAAGTCCTCGAGTTGGTACTTCGAATTCGAGCAGGGTGTTGCCGTTTTCGGACTTCATATCTTGCATAATGCCTTTTCTGCGGCCGAAAGCTTCTATTATTGAGCCTGCCATCTCGTCAGGGACATTTATTACGGCGTTTTCGATGGGTTCTTGTGTTTCTCCGTCAATTTTTCTCATAATTACTTCAGGTTGAGAGATTTGGAGTTCAAAGCCTTCACGTCTCATGGTTTCGATGAGTACTGCGATATGCATTTCTCCTCGACCGTAAACTTTCATGGCGTCGCTGTTTTCTACGGGTTCGATTTTTAGTCCTACATTTGTTTCCAGCTCTTTTTCCAGTCGTTCTTTGATGTGTCTTCCCGTCACATATTTGCCTTCGCGTCCGGCGAAAGGGGAGTCGTTTACCATGAAATCGATAGCTAATGATGGGGGATCGACTTTGATTGCGGGAAGTGCCTCTGCGCTTGGGTCATCGGTGATGGTTTCGCCCACATAAATCTCCGGTAATCCGGCGACTGCGATTATATCTCCCGCTCTTGCTTCTTGAATTTCGTATCTGTCCATTCCTTCAAAAGCGAATAATTTGCTTACTCGTCCGGATCGTTTTTCTCCGTTGGATTTGATTACCGTTACAGATTGGTTTGGTTTTAAAACTCCTTCATGAACTCTTCCGATTGCCATTCTTCCCAGGAAGTTATCGTATTTCAAGGTTGCGGGCTGCATTCTGAATGCTGCTTTTGTATTGCTTTCCGCAGGCACGACATTGTCAAAAATAAAATCGATTAAAGGTGTGATGTCTTTCTTTTCATCTTCGAGGTCTTTTATTGCTATTCCTTGTTTTGCAATCGCATAAATGTAAGGGAAATCCAATTGCTCATTAGTGGCTCCAAGAGTTGCGAACAGATCGAAAGTCAGATCAACAACTTCATCCGGTCTTGCCATCGGTTTGTCGATTTTATTCACAACAACAAGCACTTTGTGACCGAGTTCCAGGGATTTCTTGAGGACGAATTTGGTCTGAGGCATAGGGCCTTCAAATGCGTCTACCACCAGGATTACGGCATCCACTGTTCGCAGTACGCGCTCAACTTCCGATCCGAAGTCCGCATGGCCGGGAGTGTCGACGATGTTTATTTTTTTGCCTTTATGGGTAATGGCGGCGTTTTTGGCGTAAATCGTGATTCCACGCTCTTTTTCTTGGTCATTACTGTCCATTGCTCTCTCATCCAGGCCTTTGTGTGTATCAAAGCCGTCGCTGGCTTTCAGAAGTGCGTCTACCAGAGTGGTTTTTCCGTGATCTACATGCGCTACAATAGCAATGTTATATATGTCCATAATGGTTTTTGGGAATCAAAGCCCGGTGATTCTAGCCATGTTGATCTAATTTAGCAATCGATTTTCGGCAACTCTTGACTAATTCATATTTTTATTATAAACTTCGCTAAGAAGTACCAGGTCACATAAACTTCCATAGGGATTAAAAAGGGAGTAAGTGCTCAGGCGCGATACTCTTAATTTTTTTCCAATGTTCAAAGAAGATGTGCAGCAATTTGATAAGATGGGGCTAAGTCCTCAGATTCTACAAGGTCTTAATGATCTTAATTTTAAGCAACCGACTCCTATTCAAAGTCAGGCTATCCCCGCTATTTTAAACAGTTCGAATGATCTGATCGGGTTCGCTCAAACCGGAACGGGGAAGACGGCCGCTTTTGTTCTTCCCATACTTCAGCAGGTTGATCCCGGTCAGAGGAGAGTTCAGGCTATTATTCTTTGTCCTACACGCGAACTTTGTATGCAGATTACCGGTGATATTAAGCATTTCGCCAAGCATCTTCCGGGGATCAAAACTGTGGCTGTTTATGGTGGCAGTAGTGCTTTTGATCAGATTAGAAAGCTTAAGGATGGAGCTCAAATTGTTGTTGGGACTCCGGGGCGGGTTAAGGATCTCTTGAATCGCGGGAAACTTCTTCTTGGCGAACTTGGTTGGCTTGTTTTGGATGAGGCTGATGAGATGCTTGATAAAGGGTTTAAGGAGGATCTTGAAGCTATTTTGGATGAAACTCCGAAAAAGAAGCAAACTCTGCTTTTTGCGGCTACAATGTCGCCGTGGATTAAGAAGGTTATGCAGCAGCGGATGAATAATCCCAAGGAAATCAGGGTGGCGGCTCAGAATCAAGGTGCCGATACCGTTGAGCATAAATATGTAACTGTGCATGCTCGGGATCGTTACGCGGCACTTAGGCGGCTTCTTGATGTGAATCCCGATGTTTACGGGATTGTTTTTTGCCGAACGAGACTCGAAACCAAAGAGGTGGCGGCTAAACTTATTGAGCATAATTATTCGGCGCGGGCTATTCATGGTGATATTTCTCAAGATGAGAGGAGTGAAACCATGGCGCGGTTTAGGGAAAAGCATATTCAGATTTTGGTTGCGACGGATGTTGCTGCTCGAGGGATCGATGTGAACGACCTTACTCATGTAATTAATTATGAACTGCCGGATAGTCTTGAAACTTATGTTCATCGAAGCGGGCGGACGGGTCGGGCCGGGAAAACGGGGATTTCTCTTACTGTAATTAATATGAAAGAACGAGGTAAGCTCAAACGCATCGAAAGTATGATGAAAAAGAGGTTTGATGAAATAAATGTTCCGACAGGCAAGGAAATTTGCGAAGCTCAGCTCATGAGTCTCGTGAGTCGAGTGAAAAATACGGAGGTCGATTTGAAAGAGCTTGATCCTTATCTTCCGGCTATTTACGAGGAGTTAAAAAGTTTAACTTATGATCAATTGATTCATCATTTTGTGTCGGTGGAGTTTAGTAGTTTCCTCAAGCATTACTCAAACAGCAAAGACATTTCGACTCAGAGAGGTTACGGTCAAGAACGAGGAGGCCAAGGTTATAATGGGAATCAGCGTTATCGAGACCGCAAAAATATTAAACTTAGGACTTATCGGATTAATTTCGGCAAAAAAGACGGATTCAGTCCCAAATCGCTTTTTGATATGATTAATAAGAATCAAAGCTTGAAAGGTATTGAGATCGGAGGTATTGAGGTTCAGACGGACTGCACTCAGTTCGAGGCGGAGGCCGCTTATCATGGGAAGACAATTCGTTTTCTCGGCCAAGAAAAATACCGCAAACAACAGGTGAAGATCACTGCGCTTTAATACCAATTCGTACTCTTGGTTATCTTTCCAGGAATCGCAGCCTTATTTTTGGTTCGTCTTTGATTTTTTCCAGGAATAGATCTGAGATCTGCGAGCCGAATTTGTGTCTGTTTGATAGTTTTACAAGGAATTTGGTTTTGATATGGATTCCTTGTGTTGTTATTTCCGTGAAAATTTGCGTTTTTATGGTGTCTTCGTTGATACCGAACTCTTTTGTCAGCGACGGGAGGTTCTTTTCGATTTCGTTGGAATCTTCTTCTATAATTTTACTCACACTTTCCATTAGGAGCTCTTTGGCTCTTTTTACATCGGAGCCTTTTTCAAGTAGAAAATCGAATATTACCCAAGTGAGTTGAAACATGGAGGATAAATTGTAGAGATGATCTTCGAATATTTTCTTGTTAGGGAATGAAAGTATTCTTCCGGTTGGGCCTTTTTCGCCGGTTTCTTTCAGGGTTGTGTGGATCATTTTGATGTCCAGGACGCGCCCTTTGGCTCCGTTTATTTCGATCAGGTCGTTGATTTTATATCTTTTGTTTGTTCCTATAAAAAACCATGCCAGGACCGACAAAATAACATCTCTAACGGCAAATGCGAGACCTGTACCAACCAAAGCAAGGATTGGCAGCAGGATCAGTAATTGAGAGAAAATCAATGTCAGAATTAAAATAATAATTATTGCCGTGACTGTTCTGTTGATGATTTTTATCAGAACTTTCTGTTTTTTTGGCGCGATGACTGCTGCATTCTTGCGTACCGCGCGCTTTGCGATTTTTCCGAATAACAGGGTGAATATTAGAAGAAGGAAGTAGACGGCTCCTTTTTTTGCGAAAGCGTAAGCTTTTTGTATCGCGATTGCTTTTGTTTTTTCCAACCCGATTTCGAGATTGTTCTTTTCGCTTTCTATTTGCGCGATTTCTCCGAGGTGGTCCGCTTCCGATTGTTCTTGCTGAAGTTCCAATGCCGATATTTCCGTATAAAGCGTTTCAATGCTTTCCAGAACTTCGGCTTGTTGGTTCTGTAAGCTTTCCAAATCTGTTGATTCATCGGTGTTTTGGGTTTTTTCTTCTATTTCCGTGAGTAGCTCATTGAGCGCTTCGATCTCTTTTGTTTTTTGGTCGATCTCCTCCGTGAATTTATTCTCGAATTCTGTCAAAACTTTTATATCGATCTCTTTTTCCGATAATTCTTGATTGATGTCTTGGATTTCGTTCAATGTTTCCCAAAACGATTGTTCGTTCTGTGTTTCGATGGTTTCGATACCCGGTAAGCTGATAAATGCAAATGCACTCGATTGAAACGAGAAAAATATTAAGATTCCGCTAATTCCGTAAATGATTCTTTTTTTCATGGCAGTTGTTAGATTACTTGATTGTGACGTAATTTCAAGTCCTAAAATTTGTGTTTGACAAGATTGCAATTCGTTGTTAGAATAGGGGCTATTTTAATTTAAAACAACCATGGAATCGAACGAAAGAGAAAATTGGCAAGAGTTGATGAAAGATGCTCTTTCGGAAGCCGGGTCGGGGAAAGCGATATCCGCTGAAGAGTTTTCCGATTTGGTGAGGTTTTTGGGTGATGATGAGTCTCGCCGCAGGATTGTTGCTCAGAAAAGAGTTGGATTTGGCTATGCTCATGATCCTGCTGTGCATTATTTTAATAAAGATCTTTTGCGTTTGTTCCTTCTGTTGGGCGTCAGAGGTTTCAATTACCAAGAAGGCGAATTGACTGAAGAGGTTGTGAAATTGTGGGAGCGTTGCGAAATGGTTTACGAGCAATTGATAGGTGATATTTATCTTCTTCTTGCTGATGATGATGATGTTTGTTATTGGCCCGTAGATGGTTTGGCCAATTTTTACAATACTTTTGCCAAGGTTGCCGATGAGGTGAATCAATGGGAGTTTTTGACAGAGGAAGGTGTTGATTGGGGAAACAAGGTTAAGTCTTGGGCCGATGAGAGGTCGCGCATGGTATCTTAGACCAATGCGAATTGGTCTTAGAAGAACGCCTTTCTCCATTTGCTTCTTTTTCTGTGCTCTTTTTTGTAGAAGTCCAGCATTTGAGAGGCTGTCATCTTGCCTTTTTCTGTGATTACGCTGTCGAACATTTCGAGGGGAACTCTGTCGTGCGAGAATTTGATTCTGTTATATTTGATCGGGCGATCGCAGTGAGTTTTTAGTTCTTGTTCTTTGCGGGAATGGTGGTGTTCTTTTGCTTTCCAAAAACTGCATTTTCGGGTTCCCATCAGTAGGTAGATCGGGGCTTTGCCTTTGAATTCCGAGACGACCGCCATTGTTCCCGGGGTGCTGACGACTGAATGGAAGCTGTTTAGCGTGACGGCGCCAATGAATACTTTGTCGACCTCTTTCTCGATGTGTGAGAGCATGTGTTCAGGTACGACTTTGAAAGGGATTTTGGATTTGTGGAGTTCCCGGATCAAGGCCATTGTTTTTTCGTATTGTTGTTCTGCGACTATGCAGGAGAAGCGTTTTTTTCTTCTGGCGGCTTTGAGGGTATCGATTACGGTGTGGCTGTGGGTGTGAAGAAGAATTGTGTCGCCTTTTTTTATCTCTTTTTCCGTGTTTTTGTTGATTAGCTTCATGTCTTCGCGGTTTTTCTTCTTCAGCTCTTTGACTTTGCGTTTTATGGCTTTTTTTAAATCTTCGCATTTGGCGCAGGCGTTTTTTTCGTGTTTTTTGCAGTGTTCTTCTTTTTGGATCTCGTTCCAGATATCGTGAAAATCTTCTATTAAAAGTCCTATTCGAGGTCTGGTGTTTTTAATATCTTTTACAGCATCATCGAACTGGTTGCAGAATTTCTTATCATCTTTTGTATTAAAGTCCTCTATGGTGTCCAAAAGGGCATCCAGAATCATTTCGACCATATCTCGGGTGCCGAGCTGACTTTCCATCTCGAGAATTAATTGTGAAAGGCGTTCGCGCATGTTATTAGTTTAGAGTAAAGAGTACTAAGTACTAAGTGATGGAGTTTTCGCTTCGCGAAAACGGAATTTTTAGACATTTGATCTATAAATTATATATATTGATGAAAACACCAATGTTATAAGCGTGAGGGGGAATGCGGTTTTCATATAGCCAAGGAAGCTTATGTGGATGTTTTCTTTTTCTGCGAGGCTGGTTCCGACTACATTTGCGCTGGCTCCTATAATTGTGCCGTTTCCGCCCAGACAGGCTCCGAGTGCAAGCGCCCACCATAGGAGTACCGCTTTTTCCGGCGGCATATTGATTTGCATATCTGTAATTACCGGGATCATAACCGCTACGAACGGGATGTTGTCCAAGAACATAGAGATTATTCCCGCTGACCATAAAATTATGAGCAGCATGTATGTGAAATCGTCTGTTGCGCTTGTTATTACGCTGCTGACTAGTTCGAGAAAGCCTGTTTCTTCCAGTGCCGTCGCCATTATAAAGAGTCCCATGAAGAATAGCAGAGTGGGCCATTCTATCTTTGTGATTGTTTCGTGGAGAGTGACGTTTTTTGTTGTTGCCATAAGCAGGATCATCGCGCCTGCAAGTGCTATTATGCCTACCGATAGTCCCAGTTGTTTTTGGAGAATAAATCCGAGGACTGTAAGTCCAAGAATTAGTAGCGTTTTTATGATGAAAGATCTTTTGAGTGGTTTTCCGTAAAATTCAAATTTGATTTTCTTGAGGAGAATGTGAGAAAGCAAAAGTTTTTTGAAATCTTTTTTGATTGGTTTTATTTTACCCCAACTTATTATCGTTAAAATTCCTATAACTGCTACTATTGAGGCTAAAATAGGCATCCATAGATTGACTATGAACTCGTTGAATGAAAGTTTTGCCGCGGAACCTATTAGAATATTAGGAGGGTCTCCGACGAGGGTGAGTGCTCCACCTATATTTGAGAGCATTATTTCTCCGATGATGTAGGGTTTCGGATCGATACTCATTCCTTTTGTGAGGGCGATTGTGATTGGGACGACTATAATGATTGTCGTGACGTTGTCTAGAAATGCTGAGAAAAAAGCTGTTACCAGGAGGAATATGAGGAAAATCAGGAATGGATTGCCTTTTGTTAATTCGGCGAGTTTTGTGCTTAACCAATTGAAGATTTGGCTTTTTCTGGAAATGTCCATAATCATCATCATACCCATAAGAAGTATGATGGTTTCGAAATCGATTGAATGAAATGCCTGTTCAGGTTCCAGTATCCCCAGAATTACGAGCAGAAGGGCGCCGCTTACCGTTACAATAGCTTTGTCGAGGCGCTCGGTGATTATGAACACCAGAGCGATAAGGAAGATAGCTATTGATATGATCATTGAAGTCATTTAGTGGGGGTGTAGTGGGTGAGGAGTGCCAAGTACCAAGTCTCAAGTGAGTGGTGGTGATGGCATGGGGCATGCGGGCCGCGATCATGATGTTATCCTGTCGCGGCTGTTATAGTTTTTCCAAAGTTTTGATTACAAGCATCAGATTGGCTCCTGTTGCGCCTTTGGGGCAGCAGTCTTTGCCTTCATCGGCCCAGCCAGTTCCGCCCATATCCAGGTGGGCCAGGGGGGTTTTTTCCAGGAATTCTTTCAGGAATGCGCCACCCATTATTGTTCCGGCGTTGACTCCTTTTGTGTAATTTAGGAGGTCGGAGATTGTGCCTTTGGTTTTTTCGCAATAGTCCTCGTAAAGGGGTAGTTCCCAGGTTGGTTCGTCAACTTCTTCTGCTGATTTGAGGATGGATTTGCGGAGTTTTTCGTCCTCTGTTGTCAGGCCTGTGATGTCGCTGCCGAGGGCTACCATTACGGCTCCTGTCAGGGTTGCGAGGGAGATTATGTGCGATGGTTTGTGTTTTTTCTCGGTGTAAGAAAGGACGTCGGCGAGGACCATTCGTCCTTCTGCGTCTGTGTTGGTTACTTCGATGGTTTTTCCGTTGTAGGCTTTCACGATGTCGCCGGGTCTTCCCGCGTCTGATCCTATCAGGTTTTCCGCGAGTCCGATTGCTCCGATGAAGTGGCCTTTTGTTTTGAGCTCGGATAGGGCTTTAAAGATCCCGAGGACTGTGCAGGCTCCGGTTTTGTCTTGCTTCATTGTTTCGATGTGGCCGGTTGGCTTTAGATTGATGCCTCCGGTGTCGAAAGTGAGTCCTTTACCTGTTATTGCTATCGGCTTTTTGCCTTTTTTCGGGGAGTTTTTGTATTCGAGTGTGACGATGTACGGTCCGTCTTTGCTTCCTTGTCCAACAGCCATTATTGCGCCCATTCCCATTTTTTTCAGGCGGGTGCGGTCGAGGACTGCTACCTTGATTTTCGATGAGGATTTCGCAAGTTTTTGAGCCTCCTGCATCAAGGTTTTTGGACCGATTTCGTTTGAGGTTGAGTTGATTAGGTCTCTTGCAAAATAGATTGATTCTATTAGGGTTGAAAACTCAGTTGCTTCTTTTTTGAAATTCTCCGGGATTATTACGGTTTTGATTTGGTCTTTATCTTTTTTGGAAAGGTGTTTTTGGAATTTGTAGCTTTTCAAGAGAAGTGCTGTTGCGAGCCAGAGTCCGTGTTCTTTATCGGGGATTGATACGACGCAAGCTTTTGTCTTTTTTGCGGGGCAGGCGAGTGCTGATCCGGCTTTTTTGACTTTGTGTAGGTTGAGTTTTTTCTTCTCTCCGAGGCCGAGGAGTGTGATTGATGTAGTTTTTCCGTGGAGGGTTAGTGTTTTTCCTAAATCCGCATCAAAGATTTTTCTTTTGAAAGCGCTGTTTATTTCTTCTTGCTGTGATTTCGAGAGGTGTTTCTTGAGTTCTTTCGGGAGAGTTTTTGCTTTATACAAAGGCAAAACCAGCAGATCTGCTTTTGTCTGCTTGGATGATGTTTTTAGTTGCATGACTGTTTTTTAAGTTTTACTGAATTCAAAATATACTTTCAGTAGTGTGCAGTCAACACTGCGGGCATGGGGCATAGGGTATGGAGTAGAGTTTCGCCTTTTAGATTATAGGTCTTAATTTTCAGTCTCTGGAGATGCTGGAGTTGTTCTTGATGATACTCTTTGTCGTGATTTGTCTATCAATTCTTGTATTTGCTCGTCTGATACTCCAAGTGCCTCTTTTAGTGGTCTTGATTGTTCTGTGAGTAATGTGGTCATGGATGCACTTAGTTCAGATCGGTCAAATCCTTTTTCTTTCATTTTTTTATAGGTAGATATGTTTAGTGTGCTTGAATTTTAACTGCTTTTGATTTTCCACACAACTTCTTCCTCCAGCTTGCCCGGGACTGTGAATCCGGCAGCTTTTTTGTGACCGCCGCCGCCGAATAATCCGGCTATTTGGGAAAGGTCGATTTCGTTGTCTTGGGTGCGGAATGAGCCTTTGATGTTGCCTTTTTGGTCTTCGGCGAGGAGGATGCAGAATTTGCTATCGGGGATTGAGTTTAGGTAGTCAATTACTCCTGTTAAATCTTCGGGTTTTACATTTAAATCTTCGAAGTCTTTCTCCATTACCGCAGAGACTGTTGCGCCTTTTTCGTTCAGACGAGCTCTTTTGAGTACGCGCCCCCAGAGTCTTAGTTGGTTGACTCTGTTTGAGTGGAATTGATTTTTGACTATTTTTTTGAAATCTGCGCCTTTCGCGATCAGGTTTGAGGCGATTTTTAAGGTTAAGGAGTTTGTGTTTGAATGCTTAAAGCTTCCTGTGTCGGTATAAAGTCCGGTTAGAAGACAGGTTGCGATGCTTGGAGTGATTTTTGCCCCTAAATATTCTATTAAAAAATACATTATTTCAGATACGGCGGCAGCTTTTTCATCTACAAGATTAACCTGTCCGAAATGCTCGTTGGAAGGGTGGTGGTCGATATTGATAAGAGGTTTTGCTTTAAGGTCAAAGTCGAATTTCATCATATAGGAGGCTCCGCAATCCAGAGCGATTATCAGGTCGAAATCGTGCGGATTGAACTCACTTAAGAAAGTGTCCGCTCCGGGAAGGAATTGAAGGCCTATCGGTAGAGGGTCTTTTGCGAAAGAGGTGACATTCTTGTTGAGTTGAGTCAGCGCTTCTTTGAGCGCAAGGTTTGACCCCGTCGTATCGCCGTCAGGTCCTTTGTGGGAGATTATGGCGATATTGCTGGCTGTCATTATCAGGTTCCGGATTTGTTGGAATTCGAGGTCGTACATTTTTTAGGTTCTTAGCTTCTTAGGTTTTATGTAAGGGTAAACAAATATCCTTTTTATGAAGAGGGGTCAATGGCTTGGAGGCAAGTCGAGTTGACCTTACTGCTAATGTGTTTTGCAAAGTGCTTATTGCAGCATATTTACGATAGTTTGTCCAAACTCTTTGGCAGAATTTGGGCCGTCTGCTGTTAAGATATTTCCATCTTTAACTACCGATTTTTCTGTTTTTATTACGTTGTTTTTGTCAAATTCGCTTAAAGCCGGCTCGGCGGGAAATGTTGTGGCTTTTTTGCCGGTTAAAACTCCGGCTTTTGCGAGGATGTAAGGGGCTATGCAGATGGCGGCAAGTTTTTTGCCTGATTCGCTACATTTTTTCACTAGATTTATGACTTTGGGATGGTCTGCGAGGGCAGGGGCTCCCGGTCCTCCGACTATGATCAGGATGTCGTAGTCTTCATGGTTTACTTCTTGGATTGGGAGGTCGATTTGGGCTGTTCCCCCGAGTTTCCCTACTGCTGTTCCCGTTTCGGTGGAAGTTATTGTGGTTTGGATTCCTGCTTCTTCCAGAATTTGTTTTGGTTCAAAAAGTTCTTCGTCACGGAAGTCTTGTTTGGCGATTAGGAAGAGGGCATTCATGGTTAGGGTGTGTATATGAGCCTAGTTTTCAGGGCTTTAACTATTTTCAAACATTTTCTTGAGATGTTTTCTATCTTTTTATGCTTTTTATCTTTTTGTGACAGTAGCCAATTTATATCTCCGGCGAAAAACAGTAACTTCAAAATATAGAATTTTTTCATAAATTTAACATCTGGATTTATTCCATAGTATTTTAGAAATGCTTTTTCTTGAGTTTGGTTGAGGTTGTATGTGTCGCAAAATAATAGAAGATCTCGTTCAAATATGTGATATCCGGCGAAATCCCAATCAATAAGTTTTATATTTCCGTTTTTCATGATAAATATATTTTCTTTCGATGGGTCGCATTGAACGAAGTTGTATGTTTTCCTTTTGAGGATTTCATCATTTTCTCTGCAGATTTCCAATAATTCACTATAAAACAAAATAAGATTTTCCATTTGCAGCTTTCCTATGCGTTTTCGGTGTTTTTTGAATTCGGCGAAGTGTTCTTTGGACCAATGGATGATTGAATCGATCCTCTTCATATCCGGCTTTTCTGTTGTTGAGCAGGTTACCGAGTGCAATTCTTTGTACTCTTTAGCCATGGTTTTGAGAAACCAAGGAGTTATTTCTGTTTTTTTAGGGTGCTTTCCTTGAACATATTCTTCCAGCAGATATGGGTATTTGAACTTCTTACATGATTTGTCGAATTCATATATTGTTGGAGCTAAATTGTTTTCTACAATTTCTTTAATTGATAACAGGCCGAATTCTCTTTCCAGGCGCCAAGTTTCTTTGTCTCTTCTAAATTTCAATACATAAGATTTTTCTTTTGTTTGTATTAAGTAGCAATCTGAAAATCCACCTTTTCCGAGGTGGTAAACTTTTTTGATGTTGTTTGTGATTCCCGAGTGTTTTATTTCGGTTATTATGTCATTCATTTTCAACTCTGTTATTTGCTTTCCATCCACTGATATGCTGAGTACGCGGCTTTCACTCCTTCTGCTACACCGACGATCGCTTGTTTCCAATCCGTATCTGTGACGTCGCCGGCTGCGAAGAATCCTTCTACATTTGTGCGGCTCATTTTGTCGATTTTGACTTCGCCTTTTTCATTCATGGATGCTCCGAGGGGTTCTGCTAGTTCTGTTTGAGGGATTCTGCCGATTTCTATGAAAAGCCCTTCGAGTTCGAGCTCTTTTCCTGTGTCGAATTTAACTTTGTTGATGGTTTCGTCTCCGAGGATTTCTGTGATGTTGGTGTTATTGATTACTTCAATTTTATCGTTTGCTTTCATCCTTTCTCTGTTGATTGGCTCGGGGCGAACATTTTCTCCTCTGTAGATTATGTAAACTTTTTTGGCGTACTTCGCGAGCAGGAGTGACTCTTTGACTGCTGAATCGGATCCTCCGACTATTCCAACGGTTTTGTCGCGGAAAAACGGTCCGTCACAGGTTGCGCAGTAAGAAACTCCTTTGTTTGCGAACTCTTCTTCGCCCGGGACTCCGAGTTTGCGGTGGTGGGTTCCGGTTGCGAGGATTACGGTTTTGGTGTCGAATGTTTCTTGGGCGGTTTTGACCGTGAATCCTTCCTCGGTTTTTTCTATAGAGGTTACTGTGCCGGCTTTGATTTCCGCTCCTGCCGATTTGACATGCTCAACTATGTTTTGAGCCAGTTCCAAGCCTGATAGGGAAGGGAAGCCCGGGTAGTTTTCCACCAAGTGAGTTTTTGTGATGGTTCCACCTTGAAGTTCTCCGATTACGAGCGTTTTTAGGCCAAATCTTTTTGCGTAAATTGCGGCTCCCATACCTGATACGCCGCTTCCTACTATTATTACATCATGCATGTGTTTTTCTTTTAAAATATTAGACTCTAGATCATAGACTCTAGAGTGGTTTGATTATAGAGGATAAAATCTAAAAATCGATCCCTTTTTGAGCTTGAATCCCTTTTTGAAAAGGATGAATTACCTCCTGCATATCTGTTATGAGGTCGGCTATTTCTTGGAATTGCGGGGGAGCATTGCGGCCGGTTAGAATGAAGCTTGTTTCCGGGTGAGATTCTATGATGTCGATGATGATTTCCGGGTCGATTAGCTCGAGTGAGCAGGCTACATTGATTTCGTCGAGGATTACGAGGTTCGGTTTGAATTCTGTGAGTTCGTGGTGGAGAGCAAGGAGCGCTTTTTTGGCCGCTTTTTTGTGTTTTTCTTCAGGGTTTGTGTCGCCTTTTATTTTGTAAAAGCCTGCGCCTGATTGGTGGATGTGCAG
>Ga0180007_10003385_pt1 | contig 17807 bp, 20 predicted proteins | sample MM_PC_MetaG_FD_121122 | JGI IMG/M metagenome (GOLD analysis project Ga0180007, IMG submission 121122) | Groundwater microbial communities from the Aspo Hard Rock Laboratory (HRL) deep subsurface site, Sweden - MM_PC_MetaG | ecosystem: Environmental > Aquatic > Deep subsurface > Groundwater... | reverse complement strand
ATTTAAATAGGCTATAACTACGAACAATGCGAAAAGCAAAATCCAAAAATAGGGCATACTCTCAAATGCAAAACTTGCAAAACTATGGCCGGTTCGTTCGTAAACATCCCAGTCGCTATTGATCAGTCTAAAAATCGTAACAGATGAAGCTATGCCTCCAATAATCACGCAAAGCCCGAAAGCTACCCACATTGTGTAATCTTTCAGTAAAAATTCCCAGCGAGGGCGAGGGCTAATGTGCTGATCTCTGATCTTTTTGAGGATGTTTTTGGCAAATTTTTGAGGTGTCATATATATGGGGTTAGCTTGTATTTGAGAGCTTTCTTTGCTCGCGAAAGTAGCGTTGCTACTGTTCCCATAGGTTTTTTGAGGATGTTGCTAATTTCTTCGTAGCTTTTATCTTCGAGGTATTTGAGAATGAGGATCTCTCGGTATTTTTCGGGGAGGTGCTGGATTAAACTTTGGATCTGCTCGGATAGGATTTTCTTGTCTACTCTTTCCTTGATGTTTTCTTCGCTGGCGAGTTTGTCATAGAGGATTTGATTGTCTTCAAGGGAAAGCGTGCCCTGGTGCTTGCTGTCTTTGCGAAATTGGCTAATGGTATGGTTGTGAGCAATACGGTAGATCCAGGATGAGAATTTCAAACTCTGGTCGAAATCGTTTAGGTTTTGGTAGGTCTTGATGAATACTTCTTGAAGGATGTCCTCGGCCTCCGGATCTGTAAAATACCCTAAGCGTTTGATGTATGCGAAGAGTTTTTTTTCGTAACGGTCGATGAGTTGCGCAAAATAGTCGGCATTTTCCAGGGCCTTAACTACTAGCTTTTCGTCGCTGAGTTTTGGTGATATGTTAATTGTTCGAATTTTAGGGGTATCTATTTTTAGTATACGCCATGTGGTTGATTTTTCTTTCAAAAATTCGTATTATTTGGTTCATGAATATTTTTACAATTATTTCTATTTCGCTGGGATTGGCAATGGATTCTTTTGCAGTTACTGTGGGGATTAAGCCAACTGTGAAAAAAACTTTTGAACTAGCTGCTGTTTTTGCTTTTTTTCATATGATTATGCCGATTCTAGGCTTTATGGGAGGTGCATTTCTGGGGGATTTTGTTGAAGGAGTTGATCACTGGATTGTCTTTGTTATTCTGGGAATTGTGGGAGGGAAAATGATTTTTGAGGCTCTGTTTGCGAATGATAATGTCGACAAAAAACAGCCGGTAATTCTGTTGGCCATAGCTACCAGTATAGATGCCTTAACTATAGGCATAGGTTTGCCTTTTATGAATATTGCACTTTGGGTGGCTGTTGTATCTTTTGGGATAACAATTTTTTTAGTGACAATGATTGCGGGCTTTATTGGCAGAAAAGGAGCGCAATTTATTGGTAAGTACTTTGAGGTTTTTGGTGGATTGATTTTGATCTTTATTGGAGTGAAGACTTTGCTGAGTCATCTATGGTTCTAAAGTCACTTCCAGAGTGCCTGATCCGCCTCTGTCCCTTCGACCTTCGTATACTCGGAGTACAAAAGATTTGGATTCCAAATATTTGCGAACCTGGGGTTTGATTACAGACATGCCGTGTTGAGAGTGGAGACCTTTGCCGGTAATAAAAAGAACTTTTGTGAGCTTGCGACGCTTGCATTCATCTAAGAATTCGTCGGTGAGGCGGAGGACATCGCTTGGTGTGAGCACTCCCCGATTGTGAAAATCAAACTCCTCTTGAGGCTTGCTTAGGTTGTCGTATTTGTTGAGCTTCTTTGGGCGAGCGCGGTGTTTTGCCATTTTCCTTTTATTAAATAACATGAAGGCGATGCAATAATCGGCGGATGATGAAGAAGGTGACGATTGTTGAGAGTAGGTCGGCTATTGGGAAGGCGGCCCAGATTCCGTTGAGCTGGTAGAGCATCGGGAGGATTATTACTAGTGGGATGAGGATAATGACCTGGCGGAGCAAAGACATAAATAAAGCCATTCGAGCGTGACCGATGGCTTGGTATACTCCTCCACCGATGACCTGGAAGCCGATAAACGGGAGAGTTATGATAATGATGCGCATTGCGCGGGCCGAGAGGTCGATTAACTCTTGATCGGAACTGAAGATCATAATTATTTGATGTGGGAAAACCATAAGAATAATAAAAACCGTGAAGGCTATGAGGCTGGAATATTTTATGGCTAGGATGATGCTCTGCCGGGCGCGGGAGAACTGCTTGGCTCCATAATTGTATCCGAGGATTGGGAGCATCCCCTGAACTATTCCAAACATTGGCATAAAAACGACCATCAAGACTCTATTGATCACTCCGAATGAAGCGATGGCAATATCTCCACCGTAGAGTGCTAAAGCGTTGTTAAGAATAGCTGTCATAAGGCTCATGGAGACATGGCGGGCAAGGGCTGATGACCCGATAGACAAGGTCTCTTTGACGATTTTGTATTTTGGGGCAAGATTTTTGAGGTGAATCTTCACTGAGCTTTTGCCGGATGCAAAATAGTATATTCCGACAATAGCCGCAACTGCCTGAGCTATTACCGTAGCAAAGGCCGCCCCCTTAAGGCCCATATCAAATGAAAAAATAAAGATAGGATCGAGAATAATATTGATAAGAGATGAGCTAATCATTATAGACATCGCAAATTTTGCATTGCCCTCAGATCGAATAATAAAATTTCCGGATGCCGCGAAAGAACTGAAAAATATCCCCCAAATCACTATCGCAAAATATTCTCTGGCATATGGCAAAACCTCTGCGCTAGCACCGAAGGTGTGCAAGAGCGGTTCCATAAAAACCAACCCAATCAGCATCACAATTGCGCTCTCAATTACAATAAGAGTGAAAAAATTTCCAAGAGTGTGCTCGGCTTTCTCGTGGTCTCTTGCTCCTAGGGCGCGGGAAATAATTGAGGATGAGCCCATACCGATAGCTTGAGCGAAAGCAAAAGCGATCATTGTAATCGGGAAAGTGATGGCCAGTCCGGCGATGGCCAGGGTTCCTACTCCTTGACCGATGAAAATCGTATCGACAACATTGTAAAGGCTCATCACAAGAAGCCCGACCATTGCGGGAATCGACTGTTTGAGGAGGAGCTTGGGAATCGGCTCCGTGCGAAGTTGTTCTTGGTGCTTGTTCATGGGGCTAGATATTACGGGAATCGTAGGCCCAATGCAATACTGCCTGTCTTTGTTTGCGTCGACAATCCAGAGCATGTGGTGGGCAATTCTTTTTTATTGCTCCGATATGGCGGCGGATGGCTTTCCAGCGTTTGATTTGTCTTTGATCTTCCTCGGGGATGCGGCGGCCGTAGTAGTAGCGGCAGTACCATTGGAACCAGCCGCGAGGGTCGGCGGGGTGAATCCAGCCTTTTTGCTGCCAGACTTTAAGTGGGAGAGAGGCATCTATTTTGAAGTAGTTTAGGCTGGGGTCTTTTTTTTGAGGAGAAAGTTTGGCTTTTTTGAACCAGTCTTTTGGAAATTCCTTGGAGCAATCTGTCATGTATTTTCCTCCAAAAACGCCCAGCTCCAGCATTTGTTTTGGTGTTAGTTCGGGTTTAAACTCGGGGTCAAAATTTTTGCCTATCGGCTGCGTAAGGTAGTAGGTGGCGCGCTGCATTTTGTCGCGGACGAGGATTTTTTTCATAGAAGAAGTCTAGAACGAGAAGGGGCTGTTTGTCTTTGCATTTTGTGTCCTTTTTGCTGTATTTTTGCTGTATATTTGGACATAAGCTAACACTAGCATATGAAGAAGCAAAAACAGTTAACAATTCGGCTTAATGAGGACCTTTACAAAATGGCTATGGGAAAGTGCAATGATCATCTTGGAATTTCACTAAGTGCGCTTGTGAAGGTTTTTTTGAGGGCTTTTGTAAGTCAAAAGGGGGTAGGGTTTTATATTGGTGATGAGGATTTGTCGGATCTTTTCAGAAAATGGATGATGAAGAAGAAGCTAAACAAAAAGATTCCAGGTAGCCATCACATGGCGGGTCCATTTCTCAAAGATCTTTATGATTTGTGATTGAGAAAAGAAAATTTAGGATATCGGATGGGGTGCTGGCAGTTTTAATTTTATTGTTTTGTGTAAAATCGATTGAGCTTGTCTGGGTATTGCGTGAGGCAACATTTATTGGTGAAAACCTCAGAATTCTATTAAGCAAATCCTTATCCGAAATCACTCCATATTTTGCATGAATTCCCAGACAATCATATAGAACTGCAAGGGCCATATCTTTGGATTGATTATCTCCGATTATGGCTACCGTTTCAGATATCTCCTTTCTTGTCATCTGCAAAATTGATTCAAGATCTATGTGTGGCTTCTCATTGGAAAGGATATGAAGTTTTGGGTTTTTGTTATTTGGAGATCTCTTAAAAGAATCAGGGACTTGTGGCACAGTGGGGCTTGGCATTGCGTAAATCTCGCTTATAAATTCATCTAACCTTGTGTGCTTCAATCTTGCCTGGGCTTGTCTGGCAGGAGCATCAGTGAGTAAAACCTGGCGAATTTTTCTGTTGTTGATTTCTTTCATTACATCCACGATCCCGGGATAGGTTTTCAATCTTTCTCTTCGTTCTTCGGAAAAAACAGACTGAGCTTTACGGATAGCTTCCTCTTGGTTGAAATTGGGAATATCTTGGAAAAACCCTTGAGTTTGAAGGCCTTGAATGAGGCCTTCGTGTTCCAGTGTTCCTGCGCTGGTATAAAACTCTTTCATCCCTGCAGCAACTATTTCAGGGCTTTTCCCTGAGATCTCAGCGATAGATTCGCACATAGCCTCATAGGCAAAAACCGCATACTCCAGCCAGCCAAACAAGGTGTTATCCCCATCCCAACATACGCACTTAATTGGGCTTTCCGTGGAATTTGGGCCTGCTTCTTGTTCTATGTTCTCCATGTGCTAGTCTTTAAGTGAGCTTATTAGTTATCACATTTTTGTCTGGCTTGTCAATTAGCCGTGGTTTGGGAATGCTAAAAGAGCTTGAAAACTTTGCGCCCTTATCGGTCAATTTTCCATCGCTTTTTCCCTTCGCTATAGCAAAGATGCTGCTTTGCTTTCGCCTCGGGTCGCAATTTTCGCAACTAGCTTGAAGCTCCATAACCATGGATGTTAAAACTTTTTGGAAGGGTTTTTTTGGGCTTTTGCTTGTTAGTAATTAAATTGTACCTAGAAAACCCTTCATAGGTTACATTTATTTCAGTCTCTTCATTTTTCATTACTATCCTTCTACTTTACCTTCTTCCCCTTTCTACCCTTCTCATTCTTTGTCCTGCTCCTCCCACCTTTCTGTTAAGTTCTTGGAGGGAGTTATTAGCTCCATCGCATTTTCCCATTTGCCTGCCTGTTTTTGCGCCCTTGCCCTCAGGGCCTGTCCCATCAAAATTTGGCATATTAGAATTGGTTAAATAATTATGAATAGATATTGCCTTGCCACTACATATGGCATCAGCCAATTTTTTCCGACCAGAATTTACCATTCTGCATAGTGTTGGTTTAGATATTTTCATGCTTTCTGCAGCCTCCTCCATCGGTAGCCCCTCCAAATCCACAAGGCGTATTCCTTCAATTTCGTCTAACTCCAAATTAACTTGTTCCAGTTCGGAAAGTCTTACCCCTTTGGGTTTGTAATAATAGACGCTGAAGTCCCCTCTTATTCTCCTACATTTCCGTGGTCTTGGCATATACACTTATTATGGAATATGTTTCATAACAAGTGTATATGAGGATACCAATAAAAGTCAATGTGGGAAATTGATCTACGCACGCTTCGCTGTCCTTAATAATCCGATTCGCTATCGCGCTCTGCGTACCATGTCTACCTGTTCAATCAGTCGCTACGCTCCTTCTTCACAGCTAGCTTAGATCGGCATCATCGCATTCTTAAGGCAACTCTACGAGTCGATGCAGTCGTCCCCACTACGAACAAAAAATGCCGAGCGGATGCTCGTCATATTTTGTTGGAGCCCCATAATCACAGACGTTAGAACTTTTTGGAGGGATTTTGGGGCTTGTTGTCATGGAAGTCATTTGTAATTAGGTAATAACTCCCACATTGCTTTATGTAAGTTCCTGAATGTGTCTGCAATATGACCATCTTCAATTATCAATCCTGCTATATCATAGTATGCGGAAGTAATTGATACTTTGTCTCCATAAATATTTATTTCAACTGGCAAATCTATATTTTCAAGCATCTTCATTTTTCTTTTATGAATATCCCTCGCTTTATGTGCCTTATCAGACAATTTGGACTTATTTATTATTCCTAGATAATTCACTCCTTTTTCACTACGAGTTTTTGCATAATTATTCCAAATCCAATCATTTAATTCTTCGTCCTTAAAAATATAATCAAAGTCCCCAAATGCATATATTGGTTGTTGCTCCCTTATAGTATCTTCATATATTTCTTTTATACCTTCTATGCCCTGAAAATATTTGATTTTTGGCTGGTTAACCAATGGGGTTTGCATTTTCATCAATAGTGGCACTATTTCTGTGAGTTTTTTCTTTTGATTTTCAATTTGTTGCTGATTATGTTCAAGAATTGATATTAGGTTCTCGGGAGGCAAGCAAGAAAACATCCGTATTTTCTTTTCCGTATATTCCTGAATAATTCCCCTTTTGATTAAAAGAGCCAATTTATTATATGTTTGCCCCCTTTTAAGCCCTGCTTTCCTAGCAATAATACTTGCTGGTTGCGGGCCTAATTCAAGTGATGCTAAATATATCAATGCTTCCTCCTCATCAAGCCCTATTCCTTCTAATACTTTTTTAACTTTTTCAATATCCATAAATTGTCGTCATTAGTTGATAACAGTTTTAGCCTATAACATATTGATAATTCCGTCAATACTAACTATGCTGTCATCTGTTCATGACAAATTTATATATTTTTTGACTCAATAATTATGCCACGAAGTGAAGCTGACATGTTGAACTATACTTTGAATCATCCTAGCTGTAGGACCTGTAATCCAAAAGAATGCCTTGAGAGGGCTACAGCAGAATTGCGTGAAGCGTCGCTAGTTCCAGGGCCTTTTTCTAATAATGCTCTTTTCTACCGTAAACATATTTCTAAAGACATAGATTGTGCAAGGACAATGATTGCAGCAAAAATAACATTTATGGCCTTACAAGGTCCTTCATGTGGGGACTGTGGTCCAAAAAAATGTTTACAAGTTGCTAATGCTGGCCTTAAATTTGCATCAAAAATAGGTAAGCCTGATTCTCTAAATGCCGAAATAGCAATCAGTTTAATCAACATAAACAGGGACTGTGCTCTATCAAAACTTCGTCAGGAACAAGAAGGCTTATTTAGAAGAATTATAAACCTGATAACCAAATAATTATGGAAAATCGTGCATTAACTGCGTTAATGATGTGCCCTATATGTGAAGGGTGTGACGAATCAGTAATCGATGGCAAGAGTGGGCCGGAACGATGCCTTGAGGCTACCAAGTATGGTCTAAATAATGCTCATGCTTCTTCTAATTGCCTTATAAAAAACCTTCAAGAAAACCGAGACTGTGCTTTAAAGAAAATAGAAGCGGAAGTTTTATTAAGACTTAGGAGGCTCCTAAAATAAAGGCTAAACAAGATACGCTTATGTATCCTTTAGCGTCGTGAATTTTATCACTTGGTCTTTACGCGAAGAGTGCATCCCCCCAAAACGCCTTAAAAAAGCCGAATTGCTGGAGCGGGTAACGAGAATCGATCTACGCTCACTTCGTTCGCTTCGCTGTCCTTACTCATCCGACTCGTTTCACTCGTGCGCATGATTAAGGCAACTCTACGAGTCGATGCAGTCGTCCCCACTACGAACAAAAAATGCCGAGCGGATGCTCGTCATATTTTGTTGGAGCGGGTAACGAGAATTGAACTCGTGTTTACTGATTGGCAACCAGTCGTAATAGCCATTATACGATACCCGCTGATTGAAGATGGAGCGGCCCCAAAACCCCTAGGGAATTTAAAAGGCGGACCTATTGTAATAGTGCCCGCCCTTGTGAGTCAAATTTTTTCTCTACTTGATTTCCCGCACGGCGTTTGTTCCATCTAAAATTTCTCCTTTGTCAGGGTCTTCGCCTTTTGTTGATTGCTCGGTCTTGTCGGCTTCGGCAGGTTCGTTGCCTTTCACTGCTTTCATTGAAAGGCTGTAGCGGCCCTGGTCGTCCTTCTTCAATAGTTTCACCTTAACCATGTCCCCTTCTTTCACTACATCTTCAACTTTAGCGACACGGTGGTCGGCCAGTTCGGAAATGTGGACTAGCCCATCTTTGCTTGGCAAAAATTCTACAAAAGCTCCGAATTCCATAATCTTCACTACTTTTCCATCAAAGATCTCTCCAACTTTTGGCTCACGAGTAATATCTCGTACCCATTTTAGGGCTTTTTCACCCTTCTCTTGATCTGGTGCAGTGATTGTAACAATTCCGCTATCTTCAATGTCGATCTCAACATCGCACTCTGCAGTAATTTTTTGGATTGTCTCGCCTCCTTTACCAATTACCAAACGGATCATTTCCTCGGGGATCTGGATGTTCATGATCAATGGAGCGTATGAGCTCATCTCTTTTCTTGGCTCAGGGATAACCTTAAGCATCTCGGCCATAATAAAGTCCCGACCTTCCTTGGCGCGTTGCAAAGCGTTTCTAAGGAGCTCGGTGGAAAGTCCTTTAATCTTAATATCCATTTGTAGGGCTGTGATTCCTTCGCTTGTACCGGTGGCTTTGAAGTCCATGTCTCCGGCGAAATCTTCCATTCCCTGAATGTCTGTGAGAATTTTGTAATCTCCTGTTTCGGCATTGGATACAAGTCCCATGGCAATACCGGAAACCGGCCTGATGATTGGCACACCTGCGGCCATAAGTGAAAGTGTGGATCCGCAAACGGAAGCCATTGAACTGGAACCGTTACATCTAATAATCTCAGATACCAACCACATTGTGTATGAGAAATCTTCTTTCTTTGGAAGAACCGGCAAAAGGGCTCTTTCCGCCAAATCCCCATGACCAATTTCACGACGACCAGGACCACGAAGCATTTTTACATCTCCGGTGGCGAATGGCGGGAAGTGGTAGTGGTGCATATATCTTTTCTCGAGGTCTTTGTCCAAACTGTCTAGAATCTGAGCGTCTCCAGGACCTCCAAGAGTTGTAATAGTTAGGGCCATGGTCTCTCCTCTTTGGAAGATTACAGATCCGTGAGTTCTTGGGAGAACATCGGGATAAACCGTGATTGGTCGAACTTCATCAAGCTTACGACCATCGATTCGGACTTCTTTTTCAAGAATGTTTTTTCGCATTCTCTTCTCAAAGGCTGTGTTTAAAGCTTCTTTTAAATCCCCCTCGCTAAATACTCCTTCTTCAAGCTGAGTGGCGTATTTCTCAAAAAGTTGATCTTCGATAAGATGGAACTTTTCTTTAACATCCATCTTTGTTTTACCAACGATATCATCCAGCATTTCATCTGTAACCAATTCTGCCACAGCATTTGCGGCTTCCTCGTTAGGATTTGCAAGAATTAGCTCGATTGGCTTTGGACTAAACTGAGCGGCGTAGTCCAACTGAAGCTGACAGATTTTTTTAATCTCTGCATGAGCCATTTCAAAAGCCTTAAGGATAACCTCCTCAGATACTTCCTTGGCTGAAGCTTCTACCATAGTTATCGCATCCATTGTTCCGGCTACGACAAGGTTTAGTTTTCCTTCTTCACACTGTTTGTAAGTTGGGTTTACGATTAGTTCGTCATTCAAATATCCCATTCTTACAGCTCCAACCGGACCTTCAAAAGGCGCCCCGGAAACCATCAAAGCGATAGATGCTCCGTTCAGGGCTGTTGTTGCCGGATCTACTTCCAGGTCGGCAGAAAGGGCTGTACAAATTACTTGTACTTCGTTCCGAGTTTTCTTTGGGAACAAGGGACGAATTGGGCGGTCGATTAGTCGAGAAATCAAAGTTGCGTTCTCGCTTGGACGACCTTCGCGTTTAACAAATCTACTACCTTTAATTTTTCCGGCAGCGTACATGTTTTCTTCGTAATCCACTACGAGTGGGAAAAAATCCCCATCTCTGGCACTGCTTGAGACAGTTGCATTGGCCATAACCACAGTATCTCCTAAAGACACTACTGCGTAGCCACTTGCATAAGTTTGAATTGGACCATTTTTAATAGTGAACTTGCGTCCACCGAGGTCCATTGAAAGTTCTTTTACTTCCATAGTTTTGTTGGTTAATACATTTTTATATGATTAGCCCTCAAACTACAGAAACTTTTTAAGTCACAAGATTTAAAAGAACCATTACTGGCCCTCTTAAGCTTGCTACTTAAAATAGATGTTTCTATTAACAGTTTGGGGGAATTATCTTTTTCAAGGATCAAATCTCTTATTTTCGCAGTTTTAGAGTCTTGATTAGGCCCTCGTAATCCTCTTTTTTGTTCATTCTAAGGTATTGCAGGTGTTTTCTTCTCTTCCCCACAAGTCCTAGTAGTCCCCTTCTTGAGTGGTCGTCCTTTGGGTGAGTTTCCAAATGTTGAGAAAGTTCATTGATTCTTTCTGTAAGAACCGCAACCTGAACATTTGATGAACCGGTGTCTTTTTCGTGTACACCGTGCTTTGTGATTACCTTCTTTTTCGTATCTCGTTTCATGTTTTATGTTTAATTAGTGATTTTTAGCTGAATGCCCAAAAATTTTACCCAAAAACCCTGTTTTTGGCAAGGGGAAAAATCTTAGAGCCATTTCTTATACCGAAAATATCCAATCATACTAATGACAACCAGCCCCATAAATCCGGCAACAAATACCGTGGAAAGTGGATGCTGTGCCAAAGGTAGGCCGTTTATATTCATACCGTAAAATCCGGTGACAAAGGTGAGTGGCAACATGACCACCGAGAAGATTGTGAGAATTTTGATTACATTGTTGGTGGTGTGGGAAATGATGGATTCGTTGGTTTCCTGGAGAGAGTCGATCAATTCCTGAAGGTTTTCCAGGGTATTCCACATTTTTTCGACCTTATCCACGATATCATCAAAATATACATTGAGGTCTTCGGGGAGAAATTTTTTATTCTTGTGCTCCAATTGGGCCAAAATGGCTCGTTCAGGCATAATTATTCGTCTGTAGTTGATGATATCTTTTTTGAGCATCAAAATATCCTTGAGGCGATCCTTAGATTGATCGGATTCAAAAACATCTCTTTCAAGCTCATCCAGTTGTTTGTTTAAATCATCAAGAATCGGGGTACTTGCGTCGAAAACATTGTCTATCAACATATAAAGAAAATATCCGGCTCCTTTGCCCATGTATTCCTCTTTTTGTTCCTTATTTTTTGATAGCTCCTCATGGAGATTGTTTAGCTCAGGGTGAGAATTATGCAAGGTGACCACAAAATCCTGGCCGATAAAAACATCCAACTCGGCGCTTTTTATGCGATTTTTGCGTGAAGTTTTGTAGGGAAGGTGCAAAACCAAGAATAAATAATCCTCGTAGTCGTCAATTTTGGGGCGCTGAGCTTTTGACAAACAATCTTCAAGATCGAGTTCGTGAAATTTGTAAGTTTTCTTAAGATATTCAACCGACTTTAGATCCGGATTACTGATATTAATCCAGGTAAGTCCGCTTTCGGAGTGCTTAATTTTCGATATAATAGATTTTTCTTTCATGTGATAAATATATGGGTTATAAGCCTTTTAGTCAAATTTGTCATTATTAAAGTGTTTGACTAAATTTTGTGTACAATTAAAATATCCAGCATGAACTATCGACAATTAATTGCGGAGTCCTGGGTATACACTCAAAAACATAATAATCTTATATTCTGGCTCGGATTCATTCCCGCACTTTTTACGACAACCGTGGCTATTTTTTATATGGCCTACCAGTTTTTTGCTTTTAAGGGGTTTTTCGAAAATGATCCAGATAGCTTTTTCCATGATGTGGTTTCTTTTTTGTGGGCCTCTATTCAGGAGCATATAAGCTGGTCGGTTCCTTTGATTATTCTGGCTGTTATTTTTGGGATTTGTTATTTCTTCTTGCCAATTTTGGCTAAGGCGGCAGCTATTCAAACTATTGCCAGAAATCGTAACGGGCAGAAGGCTGGAGTGGGAACAGGTTTGCGTCATGGAATTGTTTCGTTTTTGCCATTGCTTGAGTATGGGATGATCGTGGGAACTTTTTCGATTTTTTCGGTTTTTGTGGAAATGTCCTTTGTGGTGAGGAATCTTGGGCCGTCTATGTTTACCTTGTTGGTGCCATTTTTTGTGTTAATGAGCATTGTTAGTTTGTTTGCGGCTTTGTTTTTGGTGTTTGCCAGTTTTTATATTGTGATTGATGGAAACGGGGTTTTTGAATCCATGAAGAATAGCGTGAAATTGGTTATTTTGAATTGGAAACATGCTTTTTTGATTGGAGTAATAATGTTGATTATTGGTGCGAGAATTGTTTTGCAGGCAGTGATTGTCTTTTTGATACCGACAATTATTGTTTTGGTGACAGGTTATATTGCTACGATAACTTTGCCGATAACGGGAATTATTATTGGTGGCGTCATTGGTTTGATAGGGCTGATTTTGGCGGCTTATTTAAATGGAGTTGTGGATATTTTTGCTTATAGTGTCTGGACTTTCGCATTTTTGCAGCTGACGAGTGAAGAGGAAATTGATGCTAGAAAGAAGATTGAATCTTTGGAAAAGCAGGAGGAAAAAATTGAAGAGGAAATTGAAAAAGAGCTTGAGGATATTCCGGATATGGAAAAATTTGAAGGACATAAAAACCTTTGAGCAGTCTATTTATTCAGCCGAAATCAATCTGGAAGAATTATGGTCGGGTTTCCGGAGGGTTTTTTGATTGTTTTCTGTGGGCAACTTTTCATCATCTGCCATCTCCTGAACTTGGGCGGTGATGTCGTTCACCTCAAATCGTAGTTCATTAACTTTATCGTCTTGTTCTATTGGGATAATTGTAAATAGAACCATCAATTCATTGTTTCCGTTGATCAGCCTGATAGGGCCAACGGATTCTATTTTTTCTTTGTCCTGAATAACTCTGGTTTGGTGGCTGAAAAGTTTTGTGAGATCGTTAATATGGACGAAATCGTATAGGCTTTCTCCATCAAGTTTGTGCATGCCGATGATTTCCAAGAATTCATCGTTTGCAAGTGTGAATTTGCCTTCGGAACTGATATTGAAATATGGGATTTCTGAGGTTTCTTCGGCCTTTGTTTCACTATCTTGATTCTGATGGGAATCGGTTTCTGTGGCGTGGATGGTACTGGCATCCAGCAAACTGGCTTCTTGTCCGGCTTTAAGGAAGAAGGCCATAACCGAGAAGGATATTAGGAAAATCGATACTACGGCAATCGCAATCTTTTTGTCCTGAGTAAGAAGAAAGGGCATAGTTGATATTTATTTTTGTTATGTATATTGTACAATATTTGAGGGAATATGTCAAATGAGAGGAGAGGACAATACCTGCTGATTGTCAATCTTTAATCTTGAGCTGTTTGAGCTAGTCTCCTATTTCTAGTAATATTGGCTGGTACGGGTATCTAATTTATCAGTATGGCTCAATACAATGCTTCGGAGGTTGAAAAGAAATGGCAGGAGAAGTGGGAGGAAAGCGGGATTTATAAGGTGAATTTGAAGGACAAAAAGAAGAAGAAATTTTATAATTTGGTGATGTTCCCCTATCCGAGTGGGGATAAATTACATGTGGGGCATTGGTATAATTATGGGCCGGCTGATAGTTATGGTCGGTATATGCGGATGAATGGCTATAATATTTTTGAGCCGATGGGGTTTGATAGTTTTGGTTTGCCGGCGGAAAATTATGCTATTAAGACCGGTACACATCCGAGTAAGAGTATCGCTACTAATGTTGAGCATATGATCAAACAATTGAAGAGGATCGGGACAATGTATGATTGGGATAAGACCGTGATTACTTCTACTCCAGAGTATTACAAATGGACGCAGTGGATTTTCTTAAAGCTTTATGAGGCCGGGCTGGCTTATAAAAAAGAGGCACCTGTGAATTGGTGTCCTTCGTGTCGGACTGTATTGGCGAATGAGCAAACACAAGATGGAACTTGTGAGAGATGTGGAAGTGAGATCACCAAAAAAAGTATGAACCAGTGGTTTTTTAAGACCCGGGATTATGCCGAGAAACTGTTGGATTATAAAGGGTTGGACTGGCCGGATAAGACCATAGCAATGCAAAAAAATTGGATCGGGAAAAGTATGGGGATTGATATTTCATATGAGGTCCTTGGACTGAAAGATAAAATTACGGTTTACACTACGAGGCCGGACACAAATTTTGGAGCAACTTTTATTGTGGTGGCGCCGGAGAGTGAGTTTGTGGCGCGGAATTTTGAAAAATTTAAAGATAAGGAAGCAGTTGAGCTTTATGTGGAGGAGGCCAAGCGGAAAACTGATATTGAGAGGATCGCCGAAGGTCGCAAAAAAACCGGAGTTTTTACCGGTTTGCAGGCGCTTAATCAGTTGACTGGGAGGAAGATGCCGATTTTTGTGAGTGACTTTGTTTTGGCGCATGTGGGGACTGGTTGTGTTGTGGGCGTGCCGGGGCATGATTTGCGGGATTTTGAGTTTGCACAGGAGAAGGGGCTTGAGGTTATTCGGGTTGTGGTTGGGCCGGATGGGGACAACTCCCCTATTGTAAAGGCCGAACAAGTGCAGGAGGAGGCAGGAACTATGGTTAATAGCGGATTTTTGGATGGAATGGAGATTATGAAAGCGAAAGACGCGATTATGGATTATATTGAGGAGAAGGGATATGGGAAGAGAGTGACAAATTATAAATTGCGGGATTGGCTGGTTTCCAGGCAGAGGTATTGGGGCGCGCCGATTCCGATTGTATATTGTGAAAAGTGTGGGGAAGTGCCCGTGAAGGAAAAGGATTTACCGGTGGAATTGCCGGATAATAAAGATTTTAAGCCAAGTGATGACGGGAAGTCGCCATTGTCTAAAATCGATTCCTTTGTGAAGTGCAAGTGTCCGGGGTGTGGAGGGGATGCCGAGAGGGAGGTAGATACTATGGACACTTTTGTATGTTCGAGCTGGTATTATTTGCGCTATCCTTGCACGGATGTGAAAAACAAGGCTTTTGACAGTGAGAGAGTGAACGAGTGGTTGCCTGTGGATATGTATATCGGTGGGCCGGAGCATGCGTGTATGCATTTGATTTACGCGAGGTTTATCAACATGGCTTTGAGGGATTTGGGTTTTGTCGGGTTTAAGGAGCCTTTTAAGAGGCTGGTGCATCAGGGAATGATCACTAAGGATGGGGCGAAAATGAGTAAGAGTAAAGGGAATGTGGTTAGTCCGGATGAGTTTATTGAGAAGTATGGAAGTGATGTGTTTAGGATGTATTTGATGTTTATGGGGCCGTTTACGGATGGTGGTGACTGGAATGATACGGGGATAACCGGTGTGGCGAGATTTGTGGATAGGCTGTGGAAGTTGATGAATTTTGAAGGTGAGGTGAAGGATGTGGATGGGTTGAAGAGGGCTTTGCATAAATTGATTAAAAAGGTTTCCGAGGATGTGGAGAAGTTCCATTTTAATACCGCTTTGGCAGGGATGATGGAGTTTGTTAATTTGGCCGGGAAGATTGGAATTGATAAAGAGAGCAAGTTGATTGTGGCGAGCTTGATTGCGCCAATGGCTCCGCATTTGGCCGAAGAGTGTTTTGAGGTTTTGGGAGGAAAGGGCAGTATATTTGATGCGGCTTGGCCGAAGTTTGATAAGAAGCTGGTTGTAGATGATATGGTGAGAATTGGTGTGCAGGTGAACGGCAAAGTGCGTGGAGATATTGAGGTTGCACCGGATATGGGGAAGGACGAAGCTTTAAAGATGGCGCGAGAACAAGAGAATGTGGCTAAATATTTGGCTGATGGAAAGGTTGTGAAGGAAATCTATGTTCCGGGGAAAATTATCGGATTTGTAGTGAAGTGAAGAGCCCCCTAAACAGAGGCCCTTTTTTGTGGTTTTTAATTTTCCAGACAACCTACATAGGTAGAATTGATATATTCGTTAGCTAGCTTTTGTGTTGCGATCCCCAATTGGTCCTTCTCTACATAGATTGAGGCTTGGCCACAGTAGTGAACTTCTTCTTTGAGTTGCTCGTATCTTTTGTTTTCTTCAATATCGCCAGGTTTACAGTCGTCCGTTAGATCTTCGTAATCACATGCGGAATTGTATTTTGCTTCTTTTATTTTATAGATCTGGTTGTTGTTTAAGTTGAACTCATAATTTGAGAGATATCCGTAAAGGCCATCTCCATCCCCCATTCTAATCTCTAGCTTGTTATTGATTTTGTCGTAGTTTTTGATGTCCATTGACCCAAACTTTGGGGCTCTAATAGCTTCATTACTTAATTTTGTGTGCTGTTTTGTCTCAAAGTCGTATTTACCAACATAGCAAAGCTCGCTTTCGTAACAAGCTCCATACAAATAAAGCATCTCAGAATCTGTTGCCTCAACATCATCAAAGCTGTGGTTTTGTTTTTCATATTCCTTTTGGAAAATACCTTCCTCCGGTTGAGCTATGGTTGAGATTTCTTTGGTATCTAAATTATAAATTCCTATCTCCTTGAAAGGAGTGAGGTAATATACATTTTCGTTGTGAATGCTAAATGGAGGTTTATACCAAGCTGTTTCCAAAACTGCAACATCGGTTAAACTTAGAGTTTCCGGATCTACGGATTGAAGTATATACCGAGTGTACTCCACCTCTCTACTGCTGTAATCATCACTTATTCTGTCCAGATATTTAGAAATAATTATTTGAGGCTTTGCAGCTGGGACAAGGTTTTTTATTTCAGCTAGTGGTGGATTTGTTGGTTTTACATATTTATTGGTATCGCTTTCTTGCTGAATATCCTCTTGTTCGACCTCATCACCAATAATAACTTCTTCCTCAACTTCGGACTTAAATATACAGCCACTTAATAGAAAGGCCATAAGGACTAGAGCTAAAAATTTCTTCATAAATTCTATGGTTATTTTTTTGGATACTAGCACTTGCGATTTATTTTTATCAAGCATTTGGTGGTGTTTATGAATGAACAACACTAAATTTCTTGTATGGTTTGCGGCAAATCTGCAGAAAAAAACTTTTAATTTGCAAATATTTTTACCGGGTATAGCTTGGGGATGTTTCAGAGAAATTTTTCGACATTGTGATTTCAAGGATCGGGCAGATACCTTTAGATCCATCGATAACCTTATTCCTACAAACATTTCAAATGGAAATAGTTAGATAGGCTGTTCTTTGACAACTAGCTTTTATTTATGTGTAACAATCTGAAGGAGGTGCGAGATGCAGAAGTTTGTCATGTTTGTGCTGTTTTGTTTGGCCGTTTTTGTGGCTTGTGAGCAAATTGAGGAAAGTGTTAATACGCAATCCGATATGGGAGGAGGTGGAGAATCTACGCCGCTGTATGAGTATGAGGGGGCTTATAGTTTCAAAGTCCCCTTAAAGAAGGAGTTTGACTGGCAGATTACTCAATCCTGGGGAGAGCATTGGGAGGAGTGTGATTTTAAGTATCCTAATGATGATGTTGAGTACCGATTGTCTAGCCATGTGACTTGCAGAAACTGCAGGTTTGGCTGGGATTTTAGTCTTAACGAAGGAGCCGATAGCGGAAAACCGGTTTTGGCTAGTGCTCTCGGAGTTGTACAAAGCATCGGTTTTGGGAGTGGCTGGGGGCAATATGTTGTGGTGGAGCATGGTGAAAATATTTGTACCCGCTACGCACATATGGTCAAAGGATCGACTGATCACCT
>Ga0180007_10003384_pt1 | contig 17809 bp, 7 predicted proteins | sample MM_PC_MetaG_FD_121122 | JGI IMG/M metagenome (GOLD analysis project Ga0180007, IMG submission 121122) | Groundwater microbial communities from the Aspo Hard Rock Laboratory (HRL) deep subsurface site, Sweden - MM_PC_MetaG | ecosystem: Environmental > Aquatic > Deep subsurface > Groundwater... | reverse complement strand
TGGGTAGAAGGCATCTGAAGAAACTCTGGGGACTGGTATATGATTCCAGCGGAAAGAAACCAATTCCATTTGCTGTGGTGAGACTTCTGGATTCAGAGACGAACCTTCTGATCTCATCTACTGTTACTGATCTGGAAGGACGTTATGGCTTTCCTGTTTCATCCGGTTCTTATTACATTGAAGTGCAGCATGAAGAGTATACCTTCCCATCAAAAAGGGTGCAGAGCAGTTATTCAGAAAGACAGGGGTATATATACACTGGAGGACGCTTTAATATTCAGAATGACACTACGATTGACTTCAGTATACCGCTCGATGCAAAGGATCGTAAATTCAGAATTAGCTTTCAATATATCAAGCTGCTCTGGATTAAAATTAGAAATTTTGCCCTTCAGGGGAATTTCTTCTTTCTTGCTTTTATGTTTGTTTTAAACCTATTTGCTACGGTATTGAGATTTAATCCTTTGAATCTTGCCTTTTCAGGTGTTTATTTCTTCCTGATTGCTTTGAAGCTCCTCAGCGAAACAAAGAAACCCCGTGCCTGGGGATATGTGTTTGACAGTGAGACCAAGGCCCCGGTTTCACCAAGTTTTCTTAAACTTTATAAAGCAGAGAATAACGAACTTATCGATACAAAGATCGCAAATAGAAACGGGATATTTCAATTTTTTGTTCCTGAGGATGAGTACCTGCTTCTAGCTGCGGCAACAGGTTATAAATTTCCTTCAGAATCCTTGCCAAAGGATAAACTGTCGTTTCATGACAGCTTGATGAAGGTAGGGGTACTAAGAGGTGTTATCAATATTGACGTTCCTCTCGATTATCAAAGCGGAGCTTCTATTTCTCCATTTTCTGGTAAGGCAATTGGAGCAGCTACTTGAGTAGGATTTGCTTAAAAGCCTTTATTCCCACTCCATTATTCATTTCATAATCAGGCTCGGTTGAGTGTTTGTCAATGATATATGCTTCTTAAACTAACAAATCTGAGTCTTTTAAATTTTAAAAAATGATCTAAGAGAATTTTTGAAGAAAAGCCAAGCAGTGTAAGATTTATACCAAGCATTATTCGGAACTTTGTGCTTAGAGCTGGGCTGCCTGTACTTGGTAATTCTCCTGTCTCTGGTAAAAATGGGATGATGCTGTCCTCGCAGCAATCTATCTTCTCACTTGCGAGAAAAGTTTCCTCAGGGCTGATCCATTCTCCGCATATGACTCTTACACCATAGGATTCATTTCTATTTGTTGGGGTAGTCTCAAATTCAATGGCTGTAGTTGCCTGAAGTGGATAAGCGCTGTCAGTCTCGGCAACAATAGTTTCTGTTTCGGGGTCAAAGATAATTGTTTCGGTTCCTCGTGTTTGCTCCCAAGTACATTCAATGTCTTCGGGGGGAGCGTTCCCGCTATCCCACCAGGCAGGATCTCCGAAGTTGTAGGTAACTATAAAATCAAGGTGATCATTGCATTCATGAAATATTCCCTCTTCAAATTCACATTCCGAAGAGCAGCCGTCTCCGCTTGAAGTATTTCCATCGTCACATTCCTCTCCAGGATCCTGGTTTCCGTCTCCGCAATATGGTTCTTCAGTTTCAATTAAGCATTGTGAACTGCAGCCATCTCCGTTATCATTATTTCCGTCATCACATTCTTCTCCGTCGTCTAGATTACCATCTCCACAGTAGGGTTCTGACTGCTCGGGGTTGTATTCAAATGCGCCGCTGTCGCAGACAGCTAAATCGTTTTCGTCTCCGTCTATTGGGCGGTCTTCTAGCCGCTCATCGGTTCTGACAAGATTTCCTGATACATCATAACAATCTGATGAGTAGTCAACCGGAGGACTCGCCTGAAGAAGAGCATGCGTTTCGAGTCCGCCGCCGTTGTTATCTAGTGGCTGAATAAGAGGATCATCTGTGGTATCTGTAACTTGGCTGACATGTCCTACACAGGAATCGTCCACATTATAGTTGTATCCTTCTGAAGAGAATCCGGGATTTCCATACCAGTAGTAATATTCATCTAAACAGTCAGTGTTACTATCCTGGGTATTATCGAAAATGTTTGACTTGAATGTAGTATTGCCCCATTCAAAGTAACCACTACCGGATTTCCCAAACTTATCAAAGAAATTGTAAGTGGCTGGAAAAATTGAATTGTCAGCAATAGTGTTAAATGAGAGTCTTGCATCGTTGGAGATATCCATAACCCCAGCTCCCATGATATAGGGAGTCCCATACGGATCCGGAGTCATGTTGTCATATGTCACGTTGATTTCGTTCCCGCTTATGGTATTGTTTGTCAGTTCTATAGTATCCCCGTCAAGAGTGATTCCAGCTCCATAAACTAATTCACTATCATTATTTGTAGCGCGAATGTCGAATAGATTGTTACTTATAGTCGAGTTTGAAACTGTAGAATCTCCTGAAACATATGCTCCTCCGGCCCATACTTCAAGGTAATCTCCAAATGAAACAGCCTGCAGAACATTATTACTTATGTTGCATCTGTTTATATTTACGTCGTCATCGGCGCTTAATCCAACACCCCATATGAGTATATCCCAAGGTGCAATAATTTCAGCTGTATTTCCCGAAATTGAAGTTTCCTCGATGATTGCTGCTTCTGAATAGTTCTCCCATATGTTTAATCCGGCTCCATAAGTAGAGGCATATGTCCGAAGATAATTATCGTTGATTTCACTATTATAAATTTCTATATTTGCTTCGTTTATGCTAATTCCAGCCCCATAAGCTTCCCATTCATCCGTGACTATTACTTCATTATTATTAAAGGTAGAATTGTCGATATACACTGTATGTGTTCCGCTTGAGCCGAGAACTGCTAAGCCTCCGCCTCCGCTTCCGTGGCCTTCAAAGGCATCGATTGTATTATAAATGAGATTTGAATCATTAATTGTTAGTTCAATATTAGAGTTGCCTATGCAGACTCCAGCACCTTCGGCCCAGTCGCTGTTGATACCATAAAGAATATTTTCTCTAACAGTGATGTGATTTAGATTTAAGGAAGTACTGTCTCCAGCCCAAATACCAGCACCTTGCAATGAACTCAGTGCAGAGTCAACAATTTCCTGGTATCCATCACGGACAGTTAGATATGCGAAGTTAGCAGAAAAAGTATCATGGAGTTGGAAAACTCTATCTTTTGTACTGGCTTCTGCTCCATCAGGATTTCCTTTAATGATTGTTTCGTTTTCACTTGCTCCGATTATGGTAACATCATGTAGTATATCCAGATCTCCTGAAGCGTTATTATCTTCATCTCTTCCAAGAATTGTTAATTCATAAGTGCCTGTGTCTAATATGATTATGTCCTCTGGATCAGGTGCATCGCAGCCTCCAAATGGAGCCTGAATGTTTACAGCCTGTACAGCTTCTCTGAGAGAACAGGTGCTGTTTGGAACTAAATCAAATTCATCGTCGAGAATATCTGTTGTGGGTTCTAGCGTTAATGTAGTGCTAAAAGCTCCTGTGCTAGTAAGATCCGTGATTTTCCAATAATCGCTACCTCCGAGGCTGACTATTGAAACGTTTGGAAATGCTTCAGTCTTGATGGCCAGATTTGAGCAAGTCTCATGAACTCCTGAAAGATCGGTCGCATCCGGACAGATTCCTACAGAAGTGTCACTTGCTTCCTTGGGGACATAAAGTATATGTGTAGCCTCGGTTCCATCTGCCGAACTAAGGTTGTTAATAACAGATTTCCCTGAAGTAGTATCAACATCTCCAGTTACGCCTCCCCAATCCAGATCAGATGTGAAGTTGGCTACGACTTCTGCAATATAGTCTCCAGAAGTGTTTGTAATTCTGACTGTATTTGTCCCGTCAAGTCCGTATACGGATCCGTCTTCGACATTGTTTCCTATCGTATCTTTCGCATCAAGTGAGGGATCCAGATTTAATATTTGGAATGAGAAAGAAGTGTACATCCAGAGGGCCATATCGCCATCCTCATTGTTTGTTTCATCAGCACTTCCTGTTATCAAAAAACTTCCATTTAAAAGAATCTCAATATCACCTCCATAATCATAATTCCAGCCTGCAATGGCTTCATCTCCATTATGCCTAACAAATCCTTGGGGGTTAAAACTTGTGTCAGGAGTTCCATCGGAATTATATTTCCATATTATCAGGTCAGTATTTCCATCTGTATCATCACCATATCCTGTAACGACAATTTTTCCATCATTTTGAATAGCAATATCTTCTCCAGAATCATAAGATCCCCCTCCTGTATCATGCGTTACGTATCCGTCACTATCAAAGGTATTATCTAGATTACCACTGCTATCGAGACGCCATATAGCCATGTCATCACTATTACTCAAGCTGCCACTCCATCCAGAAACCAGTAAAGACCCATCCGTTTGAAGGGTCACTGCAGCTCCTGAATCCCAACCGTCACCTCCTGCCGCATTACCATGTACAGTACATCCCATATTTGATCCGGTTCCGACACCATTGTTACAAGTTCCATCCCCAAAAGTATCATCAAGTGCTCCATCACTATTAAATCTCCAGACAACCATTTCCGAATAGAAAGTTGGGGAACTCGAACCAGTAATAACAATTTTATCGTTGGGTTGTATAACTAGATTTTTCCCCCAATCGTGACCATTTCCTCCAGCTGCATTGTTGTGTACTATACATCCCATGTCACTTGAAGGTCCAACACCGTTGTTACACTCGCCGCTTCCATCACTGTCCCAATCTCCAAAAGTTGAATCCAATGTTCCGTCAGTATTAAATCTCCACACGACTATGTCATAGTTACCCAAGCTGTTTTTGCTATCGCCAACTATGATAATTTTCCCATCACTTTGGAGCTGAATTGCTCTTGCAAAATCATTATTCGAACCTGCACCTGCTGCATCGTCATGCACAACACAACCCATGTTTGATCCAGCACCAACACCATTTGTACAAGATCCATCACCAAACGTAGCATCAAGTGTCCCATCTAAATTGAATTTCCAAACAACTAAATCATAATTTCCAGAAGCATTTAGACTATAGCCTGTGAGATATAATTTGTCATTATAAAATAACATATCTTGACCGTAATCCATGCCATTTCCTCCGGCCGCATTATGATGCATGACATATCCTGTTGGAGGATTAAACCCAGTAGTGTCAAGGGTTCCATCTGAATTATACTTCCATATTGCTAGGTCATTATTTCCACTAGAATTTCTAATTGAACCTTCAACAAAGAAACTCCCATCTGCCAATACTGCAAGTGCGTCACCATAATCATATCCATTCCCTCCATCAAACCAAAGAAAACCATCTCCATCAAAAGCTGGATCCCAAGCGGCTTTTGCATTCTTGCTGAATGGTATGATCGACAAATTGACAAAGGTGAACATAACTGTGATCAGTATAATAAAGAGCTTTCTATTTGCTCGAGCTGATGCAGCCAGATGCTTAAGAAACGAACGATGATTTATTACTGCTTTCCGTCTTGTTCCAAAACTCATATGAAGACGGTTTTTATTTACTTGTAGCTTCTTATATTTAAACCATATGAGAGATGAGCATACAATTGATGTTAATCCAATAAACAACAGTATCTTTGGTACAAAATTTGTTTTACTGGAAGCTGCACTTACATTATAAATAATTTTTGAAATAGAGCTGTTTATTTTATTCTTAATCGGAGTGACTTTATACTCCTGTATTTCTGATGTTGACCCTAAAGTGGTGTACTGGCTTTCTCCTAAAATGTTTGAGGAGTCGAGTTTGAGTGAGCTAGCATAAGGTTCCTTGTCCGTAAACACTACCATACCTGAGCCTGTTGCCCCTTGTTCTTGTAATCTCCACAAAGCAGCATCATAAGTTCCATCTGTTCCGGTAGAATATCCGCCCAGGATGTACTTCCCATCTGACTGTATCACGAGATCGGTAACGACATCAGAATCACTTCCGCCGCCGGCATTTCCCTGTGTGATATAGCCTTGATTGTGAAGCGTTGTATCGAGAGATCCATCAGCATTGAATCGCCAAACGGCTATATCTGGGTCAAGACTTGAGTTCCAGCTGTAACCGCCCACTAAGTATTTCATCTCAGGTTGTCCATCATTTTCGATCTCTATGCTCTTACCCCAGTCATGGCCATCACCTCCTCCAGCATTTGAATGAGTAGTATATCCTGTACTATCGAAGGTTGTGTCCAACGAGCCGTCTGAGTTGTATCGCCATAATGCCAAATCGTAATTTGCATTATGATTGTCAGGAGTACTGGCATATCCTGTAGCAATGTATTTCCCATCGGATTGGACTTGAACGCCAGAGCATTCTTCGAGACCTCCCCCGGCTGTCAAATTATGTGTAACATATCCGGCCCCGTTGAAGGTGGTATCTAGACTGCCATCACTGTTCACTCGCCAGAGAGCGAAATCTCTTGCATACGAGCTTACACCGCATATTACATATTTTCCGTCACCCTGGATGACCAGATCATTACCGTATGTCCCGCTGGTAAATACCGCATAGCCATTACCTCCCAGCTCAGCCGAAGATCTGTTTACTGTTCCGTCTGTATCAAGTGAAATAGTATATGTAGCTCCCCTATCAGCATATGTAAAAATATTGCTCTCCTTCTCTACTCCAACTATGAGTTCTCTTTCTCCATTGCTGTCAAGATCATCGAGAGTTGTCAGTGCCGATCCGAAGTAGTCACTGTCTGCATATGTTGCAGCAAATTCTCCCTGCGTATCACTTAGTTTTTGAACTCCCTTCACTGATCCGTTAGTATTTAAAAACGCTATCCAAACTGCTCCGCGGTCAGTTCCACCATCATCGTCTCTAGGCATGCCGATAGCTATGTCCTGTACTCCGTCATTATCTAAGTCATCGATATTCGTTACCGAATAGCCAAACCAATCGGAATTATCTATCGTTACGGGAAATGTTCCTGAAGTTATTTCATAATCGGATTTTACGGTACCATTTATGTTGAGAAATATGATCGCAAGCGATCCCTTTGAGGTTGCAGTACGGTTGTATGCTCCAACAGCGATATCCTGCACCCCATCTCCGTCAAGATCATCTATATTTGCAAGTGCAGAACCAAAGTAGTTTGAGATACCGAGGTCAATTATGAGACCTCCCGTCGAGTCGCTTATTTTCTGATAACTTTTAACAGTGCCGTCAGTGTTTAGGAAAAGAATCCAAACTGCCCCGGCATCAGAATGATCATCATCGTCTCGTTCTGCGCCAACAGCTATATCCTCAACTCCATCTAAATCCAAATCTCCCAGGTTTGAAACAGAAGATCCGAAATAATCATTATCATCAAGCACTCCTGTAAAGGTTCCCTCGGTATCGCTTATCTTTTGATGACTCTTTACAGTATTATCATCATCGAGGAACAGGATCCATACAGCACCCCTGTTTGATCCTCCATCGTCATCGAGGTATGCGCCGACTGCGATATCGGTATTACCATCGTTATCAAGGTCTCCAATATTTGTAACTGAAGTTCCGAAGGAATCCCCAAGGTCGAGTGTGCCGGTGAAGTTTCCCTCTATCTCACTTATTTTCTGGTGCGTTATTACATTTGAATTCTCGTCAAGGAACAGCAGCCAAACGGCTCCCTGATTCCAATCACCCCCATCATCACCAGGAGCTCCAACAGCTAGATCTTCATATCCATCTCCGTTTATATCTCCGACGCTTGTTGCAGCTGCTCCAAAACTATCGATGCCATCCAAAAAACCATGAAAAATTCCTTCTGGATTTCTTAACTTTTCAAAGCCTTTTACTGTCCCATTTGTGTTGAGATAAATGATCCAAAGTATCTCTCTTCGGGCATTGGTGCTTGAAACGGCTTCTGAATTGTGATCGCCCCCTGTGGCCCCTATGACTATATCCTGCACTCCATCTCCGTCAAAGTCACCGGCGTTTTCTAAAGATATCCCGAAATAATCGTACTGTTCAAGTCCTCCAGTGAATCCTCCTACTGTGTCGGATATTAATTGGCTTGACTTTACTGTTCCATTACTATTCAAAAAGAGGACCCATGTACCGCCAGCTACTCCACCCAGTCCATTACTTTCTTTAATAACTCCAACTGCTATGTCTTGAATCCCATCTAAGTCCAAATCATCCAGATTTGTTATGGATGTGCCAAAGGAATCACCTATGGTTAATCCTCCAGTAAAGCCGCCCTGAAGATCATTGATTTCCTGATATGCTTTTACTGTTCCGTCGGTGTTCATAAAAAGTATCCAGGTTGATCCCTCCCCAGTACTATTCCCAGCATCAAATGGTGCTCCAACTGCAATATCCTGAACAGTATCCCCATCAAGATCGTCTAAATACTCAACGGTTCGACCGAAGTAATCATTGTTTGATAATGTACCCAAGAAATTTCCTTGAGTATCACTAACTTTTTGAGAAGCCTTTACTGTTCCGTTTGCATTTAGGAACAAAGTCCATACAGCTCCGCGTGCTGAGCCTCCGTCATCGTCTCGCATTGCGCCTACAGCTAAGTCTTGAATGCCATCATTATCTAAATCGCCGATGCTTGATACAGAAGAACCAAAACTGTCACCGGCATCCAGCTGCCCAGTGAAGTCTCCACTGGTGTCACTAATTTTTTGTTCTGCTTTTACTGTTCCGTTTGAGTTTAGAAATAGTATCCAAACAGCTCCGCTATCTGAATCCTCGTCATCGTCATACTGAGCTCCTACTGCCAGGTCTATTACCCCATCACTGTCCAGATCTCCGATCTCAGTGATTGAGTATCCGAAATCATCATTTGTATTTAAGGTACCTGTGAAACCTCCTTCTCCGGATCCAATTTTTGAGTTACTTTTGATCGTGCCATCGTTGTTCATGAAAAGAATCTGAACAGAACCTGTTTCATTGTCTTCTTTTTCCCCAACTGCAAAGTCGTCAACAGTATCGCCATCCAAGTCTCCAATTTGTGTTACCGAGTAACCAAAGAAGTCTAAATCAGAGGAGAAGTTCCCTTCATTGTTTGTTATCTTTTGATAACCAAGGCTGCCAAAACCTTCCTCAATATTCCCGTCTGAATCAAATTTCCAAACAGCCATTGATGCGTTTATCGTACCGGATACTACATACTGCATGTCTGGCTGCCCGTCATTTTCGATTTCAACGTCGAATCCGATCCCTCCTTCTTCTGTAAATACAGTGTAACCTGTTGAGTTGAAAGTTGTATCAAGTGTACCATCAGTATTGTATCTCAACAGGACAACATACATTTCGCCAAAAATATCATCAGAGCTTAAAGTTGTTCCGACAACAATATATTTTCCATCGCCTTGAATCTCGATGTCATTTCCCACATTCATCGTATATGTGCTGCTCCCTATTTTGTGGGTCACATATCCGCTTCCTCCAAATGAAGTGTCGAGCGTTCCATTTGAGTTGTATCGCCAAACTGCAAGGTCTGCATAAGTCTTTGATGAGGCATCTAGTATCCCAACGCTCCATCCTGTGGCTACATATTTTCCATCTGACTGAATTTCAACATCATTAATTAGGTCGTGTCCCTCTCCTCCAGCCGTATTTGCGTGAATTGCCCATCCATCCGAACTAAATGAAGTATCCCACTCATATACTGCTGCTTCAGCGGAGCAAGGCAAGAACAGAGATGTGACCAAAAAAGTCAATGTAAGAAAGATACTTTTGAAAAGAGATAGAACTTTATATTTTTGCAGTTTTGTCATAGCACACAAATAAAATCCAACAGTTATTTTCTACAACAGAATAACGAAGAATACCTGGGAAGTCAACTTTACAAAACCCCTGATTACAAGGGAAAAATGGTAAAAGCCATGTTGGTGATATTTAAACAATATATCTCCGGTTGCAAAACAGAAAAGTTGAAGCGTTGTTTTTTTTGTCCTCTAGATTCTCATCTGCAATCATCAGATTTTTATAGATATCGGCAAGAAGTTTCGATCCGATTATTCCTATGTCTTTTTCGATTTCTCCTTTTGATAGTTTCTCGGCAGCTTTTGCCTGGTCAAGCATTTCTCCTTTGCCGAACTGCATCTCGATTTTCGGATATTTTTTCTTCAATGTATTTTTACATTGTTTGTAAATCTGAGGATGAGTCATAAAAACTTTGATATCCTCCATTTTTGCATCTTTGTGCAACAGGAGGTGAAGGTTAATAGGATACTTAAATTTATCAACTATTTTACAGGTGTATTTGGTCAAGGCGTCAATCGATTCATTCACTATTCCCCCAAGCGGATCCTCGATGGCGAATTGAGCATAATCAACTTTGCCTAGATGCAAATGGCTCAGTACATTCTCAGTAGTATATAGATATTTGATACTGTAGTTTTTGACATCATGAATTTTGCAGAAGTACTTACAAGCTTCCTCATTGAAGCTTCCTTTTCCGCCTTGGATGCCGATGGTGATCATAGGTATTTAGGTAATTAAGTAATTAGGTAATAATGTAATCAGTTTTCTACTAACTAATTGTTGCACTGATTTACTTCTTTGTCAAAACAGCTCGGATTCTTCTGACTCCGCTCGAACTGCTCTCCTCCTTCACGATTCTGAACTTACCAGATTCTGCCAATTCTTTAGTATTCTCTACGTGAGGTCCTCCGCATAGTTCTTTTGAGAATATCTTGCCAGTTTTCGGATTTTTGAGAATATATACTGAGACAGTATCTGGATACCTTTCCGGGAACTCACATTCAGCATCTATTTTGAGGGCCTCATCTTTTGACATTTCTTTTTTTTCTATCTTTAGTCCTGCATCAATCTGGTCATTGACTGTCTTTTTAATATCTTCTAGTTCCTGAGTACTAAGCATTTTCGGATGTGAGAAATCAAACCGCAGCCTTTCTTCGGTTATATTGCTTCCTCTCTGATGTACATGATCCCCAAGTACAGTTTGAAGAGCTTTGAGCAGCAAGTGCGTAGCTGTATGATATCTCTTTGAAATCTCAGTATGATCTGCAAGCCCACCGGAAAATTTCCCGGCACCTTTTCGTGATTTTTTCTGATGAGACTCTTTGGCTTTATTAAATTCTGTAATATATTTGTTGCGTAAGCCGTAGTCCGTAATCTGTAAGCTGTCCAGTGCCATTTCGATCGGATAACCATAAGTCTCAAATATAAAGAACAGATCCTTTCCGGTGATTTTTTCTCCTTTTGCAGTGAGTTTCTCGACTTCCCGAAAACCTCTTTGTATAGTATGCTCGAAGTTGATTTCTTCTTTTTCTAGGACATCAATTATCTTTTGCGAATTGGTTTCTAGGTGCGGATACTGAGGTTTGTACTTTTCAATGTACAGCTCAGCCAAATCCTTAGTGAAATTCCTCTCAATTCCAATGAGTTTAGCATGTCGAATAGCTCGTCGAAGGAGTCTTCTGAGAATATAACCTTGATCTTTGTTTGACGGCTCTATACCGTCTGCAACTAAAAAGGTGGAGGCGCGCAGATGGTCAAGTATTATTCTGATAGATCGAACTGCCTTTTCATAATCTTTTATATCTGTCAAGGTGGGATCAAACTCTGTGATGTCGATTCTATTCTCTTCTTTTGTAGATTTTCGACTTTCGTCTTCGATCTGACTTCTTATATAGGCAAGTGGAGTGTCGAAAAGGTCTGTGTTGAAAATAGTTTTATTCATTGGTATCGAGCCGTCCTCTTCACGAAGCTGCATTACAAGTGCAATTCTTTCAAATCCGCCTCCAAAATCTATGTTTATCTGTTTTAACGGCTTGTACCCTCCGTCTTTGGTCTTGTCATATGCCATGAACACGTCATTTCCGAGTTCAATGAACATGTTTGAGTCGTCCCAAGGAACAAATTCTTTGAAATCCGGCTCGCCTTTACCTCTCCAATAGAATACTTCACTACATGGCCCGCTTGGTCCGGTTTCTCCTACTGGTCCCCACCAATTTTCTTTTTTAGCCAAAGGAAAAACACGTGCTTGATCATTATTCTGACTATCTTTATCATAAACCTCTGCTTTTATACCTTTGGTTGTAAACTGCTTTTCCCATATTTCTATTGCCTCTTGATCTAGCGGTGCATCTTTGTCACCTTTAAAAACTGTTACATATATTCTTCTTGGGTCAAGGTTCATATATTTCTTTGAAGTGTAGAATTCAAAAGTCATCTCGATAGCCTTCTCTTTGAAATAACTACCAAGCGACCAGTAACCTATCATTTCGAAGAAGGTATTGTGTGTGGTGTCTCCAACTTCTTCTATATCTATTGTTCTGACGCAGCGCTGGACATTTACAAGTCTCTTGCCCATCGGATGTGGAGTTCCGGGAAAATATGGTGTTAGAGGCTGCATTCCGGCTATGTTAAACAGGGAGGTAGGATCATTTTCGGGTATTAGAGAAACATTTGGGACTTCAGTATGATCTTTTGACTTAAAAAAATCAATATATTTCCTTTTTATTTCTAGAGAATGCATTATAAGAATGTAAAATTTAGAATTAAAAGTTAAGATTTATCTGGTAACTGGGAACCGGTATCAGGTAACAGATAGTGCGTTTTCTATAATGATTATAATGTATTTTTGGTAAAGTTTCTAATATGTCGGATATTTGTTTATGGTGTTGATAATTGTGCCCGCTTAGCGGACGGCGGCTTGGAAGCTGAAGTAGTTTTTATCGAAGAATTTGAGAGGCATCAAGCTGATGCTATCAAAAACCGGAAGAGTTTGCAATTTTATCAAGTTTACTTTATATTATCTGTGTATAAACCAATTAATGATAATGAAAAAGCTTATCCTTTCTGGATTCATGTTTATTGGAGTGTCGTTTTTTCTGCCTTCCCTTGTTAACGCTCAAAGTTACGAAGTAGATCGCTCGGCTTGGTATGCTGTTGATGGAGTATCTCAGGACTATGTTGTTGACAGTGAAGATGGATACTGCAGTTTGTATATGGATCCAAATAGGTCGCCGCATGTTATGTATAGCGGTGGTTCATTTCCCATTTATACATTGACATATCTAACTTGGAATGGCACTTCATGGGAAGATGAAACTGGTGTAGAAGGAGATCCGGCCGTAGGCACATTTGGGGAATTTGAATCGGGGGGGAATTATGATGATCCTCAAATACTAGTGGGCAGTACAGAAGCTTATTCTCTGTGGTTCGATTATTCAAGTGGAGTAAATTATGCAGTAAATAGTGGAACAGGATTTACTGTGCCTGCACTTATGCCTGACTTTGACGAGGCTGCGTACCTTTTTGATACAGCAATTGATGATAGCGATACAGTGCATGTGCTTTTTGAAGATGACTGGGATTTTTCTGGTTCAGGTGTTTACTATACAACTTATAGCGGGGGAAGCTGGAGTTCTGTCGTAGAAGTTCTTAGTTCAGTAGATGGTCTCTACCCTTATGACGGATCTATAGATGTTGACGCAAGTGGAAACCCATATATTGTTTTATCTCTGGTAGATTCAAGTAGCTATCGAAACCTTTATTACTATTTTGATACAAACAGTGGTTCGGGGGTGACATTTAGTACCAGAGAACAGGTGACAACCAGTACCAATGCAGATATAGATAATGATAATCCTGTAATCCGAGTGAGTGATGAGGGAGATGAATATCTGAGCTGGATTTATATCGATGATGACGGAGCGGAGACAAGTGCGGAGATTCGTTTTCTGGAGAAAGGGGCTGGATGGAACGAGGCGAATCTCGAAACTATCGATATTGAACCTGATTCTTTTGCGTATTATGGAAATGATATGGAATTGGATACAGACGGGGTCCCAAACATTGCCTGGATCACAAATGAGTATTTAGCAGGGGATGCCATAGTTAATGTTTACTATACTTATTTGGATGAGGGGGTATTTGTCGTAAAAGACATCGCTCTCAACTATACGGAGTTTGTAGGAGTAGGATTTTTATACTTGTACATGGATCTCGAAGTTGCAAGTGATAATGCACCAAATATTATCGTAAGTGATATCTATGGTGCTATTGATACAGTATACTTTACGAAACAGAACTCAACGCAGTTAGAGCCATTTTGTGGAGATGGAAATATTGACCCTGGTGAGGAATGTGATGATGGAAATACTTCAAATGGCGATGGCTGCAGCGCGGTCTGTACGATAGAGGAAGAAGGTTTTTACTGTGGAGATGGAAACTTAGATGATGGTGAAGAGTGTGATGATGGAAATGATACAAACGGCGATGGCTGCAGCAGTGCCTGTGAGATAGAGCTGGATGATTTTCTGCCGGAAACAGGAGAGCTGCCAGAAACTTCTTTAAGTAACAAGCAATCAGGGTGGTTAACTCTGGGAGTTGATCTTGTCCTACTTGGTGTAATGCTGTTTATATCAATGAATATACTAAAGTGGAAAGGGAGCATTAAGGACTACATCGTTTTGACGTTGATATCCGGAAAAAATCAAAGCTGATGTTATTTCTTCTTTAAGTGCATATAAACGTAAATCCCAATAGCTGCGAATATACCAATAATGATTACCAAATCCAGCTTGTGGAAATATTGCTTGATACTTACCCAGTTCTCTCCAAGTTTGTATCCGATAAATGCAAGTAAAAAGCTCCAGATGAGAGAGCCTAGAAATGTCAGAATTGAGAACTTAGTGAAATTGATTTTTGCGACTCCGCATGGGAGCGATATCACAGTTCTAATGCCAGGCAGCAGCCTTGAGAAAAAGCTGACCAAACTACCATATTTCGCCAGCCAAGACTTTGCTTTTTCATATTCGTGAGGAGTGATTAGTATGAACTTGCCCCATCTTTCCAAGAATCTTATGATCGCTGACTCAGGAAATTTAACCCCGATAAAATATGCTCCCCAGGATCCAACTAAGTTGCCGAAAGCCCCTGCCAGTGATACAAGGATAAGATTTAATTCTCCACTTGCAGCAAGTGCTCCTGCAAACGGCATAGTAACTTCAGATGGAAGAGGAATAAGACATGATTCTATAGCCATAGCCAGGAATATACCTGCGTAGCCGGTTGCAGAGATTAGATTTATCACCCAGTGACCGACTGTTTCGAGAATTGCCATTTTAACTCAAAATTCAAAACTTAAAACTCTCCGCCAAAGGCGGACCTGCCTATGGAAGGAAATCTAACAACCAACACCAAACAACTAACATCCAAAGCTCAGAGTGACAGTATTTTACAGGTGAGTGGGAAGAAAGGCAAGAAGGTGATATGTAATATGTAATATCTCAAAGGTCAAAAATGCTTAAAAGAAGAGATCGTTTGCAGATAGATTAACTAGGTTATTAGTTGTTATTGATAGTTATTTGGTTGATTAATAGTCAGTTTACCGTTAATTTATACCGCGTTATATACATTTAAGGTAAAAAGTATTTAGATATCCTTATGGCTGATTGATTTTCTTGTTTACTGGCCCCTAAGCTCATTGGCTCATCAGCACTAAAGTCCTACTGACTCGGAGCTGGGGTGCTGCTGGATATTTGCGCCAGTGGATGAGTCATTGCTTGGACTTAATTCATTCGGCTCTATCTTTTGGGGACTCTGAACCTCTTCTGCTATGCCCTGCTCTTCTGATGGCTGGACTGCTGTCTGATCTACCGTTTCTGGAGCGGGTATTGTTTGATTGAATGACGGAATCGATTCCGGAGTAGTTGACCCAGAAGCTATCGGAACAATTTCATCCATGTAAGACTCTAGGTTCTCAGGCGTTATGGTGACACTTTGAGCTTTTCTGGCAACTATTCTCAGCGCTGCTTTTCTGATTATTCTATCTATAGTTTTCTCCAGGTTTCTTACTCCTGCTTCTTTGGCATAATTTTTCACGATAGGTTCCCATGCACTTTCAGAGATTTGGATTTCATTTGATGTCATCTTGGTATACTTCAGAATTCTAGGTAAAAGATAGTCTTTTCCAATAATAATTTTTTCCTCGGGTTTGTATTCATTGAAACTGATGATTTCCAATCTGTCCAGAAGTGCATCCGTAATTGTTTTGGTTGTGTTTGCTGTACAGATGAAGAATGCGTGCGATAGATCAATCGGGAAATCGATAAATAGATCTCTAAATGAAGTATTTTGCTGTGGATCAAGAATCTCAAGCAGTATCGCCATGAAGTTATGGTGTTCTGCCGCTATTCCGCTTACCTTATCTATCTCATCAAGCAATATTACCGGATTTAGAGAGGCTGATCGGACAATTGACTTGATGATCTGCCCGGGTTCGGCATCATTATTTCCTTTTGGTATGCCTCGCAGTTCAGAACCAGCACTCAGGGCACCCATAGGAATTCTTACGAAGTTTCGGCCAAGTGCATACGATATAGCTTTCGCAAGGGAAGTCTTACCCAAACCGTGATCTCCAACAAAGAGTAGCACTGGCGGCTGAAATGACAATTTCTTCTCCCTTGCCATCTTGATATGCATGACAGAGAGATATTCTAGAATAATCTGCTTCACTCCTTCCGTACCGTAATGGAGCTCATCCATAAAACCCTTTACAATTGGAAGATCTAAGTTGTCCTTTGTGATGCGATACCAGGGAACTCTCAGTGTCCAGTCGATGTACCTTGCTACATATTCATACTCATTCGATGCTCTGCCCTGTCTGGCCATTCTTCGTACTCTTTTGAGCATCACGTTTGCTTGTTCTTTGAGCTGTGAGGGGAGATTTGAGGACTCAATTTTCCCCATAAGATACTGCACTTCTGCGATTTGTGTTGTTTGGTCTTCACCGGTACTTTGCATATGTTGATTTGAGCAGATTTAAAATCATTACATAGTAGCATAAATCAAAACGGTTGGGAACAAGAATCCGAAACCTGAGAGTTTTACCAATCGACAGTTTCCCCTTTCACGGCATCTATAGTATTCTGTCCCTGATATGTTCCGGGAGGAGTTAATGCAGGTACCTCTATCCCCCAGTATATGATTTCAGCTCCCTGCCCTGCTGATGTAGACTTTGCACAGTTTAGCTCATACTCTGTTGCCACACCTGTCAGATCAGTTCCAGCTCCATATACAAATGTTGCAAAAGCATGCTCCTGCTGTCCAACCGCTACAGTATTTCCCACACATGTCGGCCAGTCATCACACAAAGCAACTCCAAATAAAAGCTATCCAGGCCAACATTTCCATAAGCTGTAACTGTTATCTGTGGATAATTACCTATATGTATTGCTTAATCTTATAAACCCGAACTTCTTAAAGGTTGTAAAATAATCAACAAGTATCTTTGATGAGAATCCTAGTAGCATTAGGTTTACACTAAGTATAATCCAGTATTTTGTGGTAAGTTCAAAACTATGAGTGTTTGGCAACTCACCAGTCTCAGGTAAAAATGGTATGATACTATCCTCGCAACAATCGATCTTTTCACTTGCATAAAATGTTTCCTCTGGACTTATCCATTCTCCACAAATAACTCTAACCCCATAAACTTCATCCCTATTTGTCGGAGTATTTTCAAATTCGATTTTGGTTGTGACCTGAAGTGGATAAGCACTATCACTTTCGGCAGAAATGGTCTCTTCTTCTGGATCAAAAATGATTGTTTCGGTACCTTTAGTTTGTTCCCATGTACAGTCGATGTTAGTTGGCGGAGCATTTCCACTGTCCCACCAAGAGGGATCACCAAAGTTGTATGTAAAAGTGAAGTCCAGGTGATCGTCGCATTCGTGAAATAGTCCTTCTTCAAACTCACACACTGAGGAACAGCCATCTCCATCTTCAGTATTCCCATCGTCACATTGTTCTCCTTGATCGATATTCCCATCTCCGCAATATGGTTCCTCGGTTTCAATTAAACATACTGAAGAGCATCCGTCGCCATTAGTAGTGTT
>Ga0180007_10003383_pt1 | contig 17821 bp, 26 predicted proteins | sample MM_PC_MetaG_FD_121122 | JGI IMG/M metagenome (GOLD analysis project Ga0180007, IMG submission 121122) | Groundwater microbial communities from the Aspo Hard Rock Laboratory (HRL) deep subsurface site, Sweden - MM_PC_MetaG | ecosystem: Environmental > Aquatic > Deep subsurface > Groundwater... | reverse complement strand
TGGTGTCTATGGGGTGGATACCTCATCGTACTGCATGGAGGGATCATGGACGACACCAACAGTTACGACTGAATTTCTCAATCGCTGGTGGGATTCTATTGCTGTTGCAATGGTTCGCTATACAACAACGGGTGCTCCTGATCCAACTGGAGCCAGCTATCCTGGCCCAGGGGTACCTGGGGTGACGGCCACAAGCTATTGCCTTGAGGGGAGTTGGTAATTGACGCTAAAAGGTGAAGTACCGCAGAGGGATTCGGATTGGTATAAAGAATACCATGGACTGAAAAGAAAGAAAGAAAAAGATTCTATCGGGGATGTGTGTTTTTTGGATATGCTGACAAAGAAGATGTTTGAACGAGGCTATAGGTATAGTCGTTTTGACATACCTGAGCAGTATTTTTCTGCGGATATTTTAGAGGATAGCTATAACCCTTTCAACGGAAGGAAGTGAATGAGAAAATTTGCAGGGATATTGAAATTTGTTTTTGTTGTTCTTCCTATTTTGCTTGTTATTTTGGTTCTTTGGTGGTTCTTTGGTGGTTCCTTTTTTCGGATGATTCCTGGAATGCTAGCTGTCTCTGTTGTTTTTTGTTTTTGGCTTGATTCTAGATATTGGTTTGAGCCAATATTTGGCAGGGATTATAGCGAATGCGATCATTGCGAAAGATGCTCGTTGGTTTCGTTACGTAACGTACCACATAGATAAGTAGAATAGAAAAGGGGCGGCAATATGTACCTTTCGAGAAAGTTGGTTGAAGAGTGTATGAAATCTAGCTCTGATGTCTATATTGTGTGTATCGCGGATTTGGTTAGCGGTGTTCCTGATTGTGCATTTTCTGCTGTAGTAGGCGGAAGAGGCGCGTATAAGGGCACTATTTCTTTCGATATAAAATGGGATAGACCATTGCGTGCTTTTATTGATGATGAAGGTTTGAGCGTTGACTTATGCTTTGGGTCTAGTGTTACTCACAGGGTTTTTATTCCTTGGGATTCTATTGTGCATGTTGAATCTAGCGGAATTAATGAATCAACAGTGTTTTCTATTGGGGTGGTTATACCGAAGGCTAACGGGGAAAGATCGGATGATCAAAAGATTCTTATGGCAGAATCATTAAAGAAAATGCGTATTGATATTCTTGAATCTTTAGATTTGCCTTCTGAAGACGGCAACTGTTCAGAAGATTGTGGCAATTGCGATTGTTCAGATGACGCTGGTTTGAGGAACGGTTTGAGACTAATCAATGGGGGCAAGGGGTAATAGGGTAAGTATGCGAAGTATGCTGGTCTTTTTTGCTATTTTGCTATTCTCCTCAGTAGCTTATGGGGAGAGTTCTTGTGACACTTCTGAGAAATTATCTAGGGCAATCAATGCCTGGACTGGACCTAGCAAGTATGTGAATTGGTTTGAGTGTGGATCTAAAACCGACAGGGAAGAGAGAGCAAATGAATATGCTAGTCTGATATTCCATGTTTCTGGAAGAGGTAATCATGATCCTTCTATCGTTGCGGCAATTCTTGAGCAAGAGTCCGGGTATGATCGTTGTCAAGTAGGTGGTCCTACTAGAAGATCGGCAGGGCTTCCTGTTCATCCGACAAAGGCAGCAGTAATCGAGCTATTTGGTACGGAGAAGGCTCGGAAGGCTCGGAGGGTATCTAGGCTTGATTTGGGCGCTGCTCAATTTCTGTGGCCTTATGGGGCACCTTATAGAGTAACTGAAGGTGTTCCGATTGAAAAGCCGTTGTCACTGGACTGGACTATTGAGGCATTGGGGATGACACTTACGAAGCATAGAGAATCGGCAAAAAGAAGAGTGAGCGTATTCAATAAGGTTCTTCTTCCGAACGATTATTATTGGACGTATCATCATACCGGGTATAATTTCTCGAAATCCTATTACGGCAATGTGATCCGTAGGGCAAATAGACTAGCGAGATCATGCAATGAAAATAACGGAAAAGGGTGATTGGTTTATTACATACGGGATTCCAGGGGTAATGGTTATTTTTTATACATTGGTATCTGTGATGTTGTACATTCTTTTCAAGTGCAATTGATCCGATAGATTTAGGAGGGGTGGCAAATAATGTATTGTATCAAGTGCGGGAAAGACGTTTCTTTCGATAGAGGAAATGTTTGTGTTGATTGTTGGAATATTTCTTCGCGGAGTGCGTATTTATCGGAAGTAGAACAAAACAGTGAAGATCTAGATGAAGAATTGCGCGATATAGATTGTTTCGATGATCCGAGAAAGATAGTTAATTGTACGAAATGTAACCAGGTTTTGACTATGCAGGAAAGGCACAATTCTAAATTAGATGGATACCTGATGTGCGATAGGTGCGCTAGAATTGCGTTATTTTATATGCTGAATCCCAAAGCGCATATATAGAGAAAGAAGGTAGATAGTGCCAGAATTTGCGGAGTTTTTCTCGGCTCTTGCTGATAGAAATTGGCCCTTGGTTGCTGCTATCGGATTGACTTTCATTGTTTTCTTTATTCGTGGTATCGCTAAGGAAAAGATTCCGACGAAGTTTCTCCCATATATTACGTTGGGTGTTGCTGTGATTTCTGCCGTTGCTGGGAGGATGATTCAGTATATTAGTGAGAGCAAACCTTGGTGGCATGGATTGATTCACGGAGTGGTTGAGGGGTTCTCTGTTGCTCTTCCTGCTATGGGCTGGTGGAGTTCTGTTGTGAAGCATGTTCCTATTAGTGGTGGGGCAAAAGAAAGCCCGAAGTAGGTTTTGTTTTGGGTCTTTTGTCCAAATTCAGAAACGAAGAAGAGAAGAACAAGGAATTAGCCGATAGGCTAGCGAAGCCTGATCTTGAGGCAATCGAGAGAATACCGATACCGTTTGATCTGGTAGAGAAGATATTTGAGTTATATTGTTTGGATCATACTTTTAGCGGAATAGCTAGGGAATTGAATGTTTCTGTGATGACGGTTTCCAAATATGTAAATCACGGAGATCCTAGCAGGGATGTACCTCCGTTAAAGGCCAGGAAAGCTGAAGTGTATGCTCAGGCAATGCGAGATAAAAACGGTGAAATGGTACTCAAATTGCGTCAGATTATGAACGTAGCAGCGGAGGTTGTTGAATCTACAGGAAAGCGGTTTGCAGCCCGTGTGAATGCGGCGAAAGAACTGGAAGACCCTAGTGTGTATACAGGAGATCAAGCGATTAGAACAGCGACTGAGGCCAAAGCATTCAATCCTGATAGTGAGGATCTTCTTCGAGTGTTCAAAGCCGCAACTGAGGTTTTGAACGCAGGCGGTAAGATGTTTCAGCAAGAAAGTGGGCCAAGTATTAGCGTAAATGCTACTTCTCAAGCGAATTCTCAGGCTGTTTCATTAGGACCAGCGGAGGTTATATTGGAGCATTTTAATGAAGTAAGGGAGTCGCAAGAGGATTCTCTGAATGTGAATGCTGTAGCTGATATAGTCAAGAAACTGAGCTTGAAGAGTGAGGAAGAATGATTGAAATTCGATTGAATAGTTTCAGGCCAGGAGAATTACCGTTTATATCGCGATCCGATAAGGTTAGGCTTATTGTTGGTTCTTCTATAAAAGCTGTGCTTGATAGGATGGAATTTTTGATCGTTGATTGTGTTGCTTGCGGAGAAAGTGGTGAAGGGTTTATTTATGGCGCTATTTTGGAAGGTCTTGAGTACAAAGTTGGGATTTGTTCAGAGTGCGGTTATGTTCAGGGGTTGATTATAGGCGGTGAAGATTGGGGTATTTGATTTTATGACAGAATTAGATGTTGTGAGGCTTGTTCTAGGGGTAGGATTTAGACCTGTTTTTTCGTGTGATGAGTTGCCGACTAGCCCTAGCGTAAAAATGTGCCTATCCGATGGAAAATTGGTTTCGCTGGAGAATCAAGATTTTTGGGCATTCTCTAACGGGTCTAAGTTTGTGGATTCTGCTACTAGTAAAAATCGAAGATTGTACGGAAAAAGTTATTCTGAATACGAAGATGGGCCAAAGAAAATTGGAGTGCGTAATACAATTATCGGTAGAGGAAAGGCGGGGCTAATTGCGAATATCTACGGTGATTTTAGATACGGAAGAAGATGATTGCGGTATTGTCGAAGATTTGAAGAGACGCATTGAATACAACATCTCTAAATCTTCTGAGGATTCTATTATTAATGTATCTAGCGAGTTATTTGAGGAAACTTTGAAGCTGCGCGGAGAGGGGAAGATTTCTACACTAAAAGACTTTGTTTCGTTGATCGCTCTGATTGATAGATTAGTACACGAAAAATTCGGCAGGGATTATTCAAGTCCTGGGGAATATTCGGGATTTTATTTATGTGCCTGTGCTCGGCTGGGATTGATCGGGGGGATCTGCGGAGTGGAAATTTCATCTTGCGGAGGGTGCCCATTCCTGGTAGGGTGTGGAAATCTGTTGGAAAATTCGAGCCCTGGAGAAGAGCTTGAGTCTGTTTTCCAAGTCTCCTGAATGTCCTAGGTTCTTAACAATGCGCTGAAGGGGCGCACAACTGAGAGGTGATCTATGTATCGTTGCGACAATTGTAACAGGACATTTGTTGGTTCTCCTTCCGTTGTCTACTCTTATCGGCATTGCGAGGACGAAGAGTGTGAAAATGAAAAACGTGTGAGGTTCGATAGGTCGATCAACCGCCGTGTTCTGTACTTTCGGCAGACTGTGAAGTGGGAAGAACCGGAGAGCGAAAAACACGTATGCCCGGTATGTGCTGAATTGCCTTCTGGCGTATTGCTGGAGACACAGACGTATTGTGCCTGTACTCCAGGAAATATCGTCCCATCGGAATTGACTGAACAGGATCACGCATATTATGGGGGATTCTCTGCGTCTATTGGATTTGGGCAACCGGATGGTCCGGTAGCGCAAAAACTGATGTCTCTCGGTGCGAATCCGAAAAATGCAGGTATTCGTCTTTCAACAAATCCTTGCTCCCAATGCTCGAAAAAGGCGCACAAGTCCAACGGCAGGGCGATTTACGCTCTCCCGCAACGCGAAGAGGGTGAGATAGGCACTATCCGTGATTTGTGGTCGCGGGAGTTGATGATTATTGAGAGGCATGTTGCGTTGAAGGTGAAAGAAGTAAAGGAATTGACTCAGCACATTATCGAGGTTGAGATCAACAACGAGATTCTTCAGGGAAAGCGTTCCCAAATGGATGAGAAGGATCTCAAGACTGAGATTCGCCAACGGATGCCTTCTGATGATGAGTTGATGTTGAAATACGTGAAATACGATACGCTGCTGAGATTTGCGGAGTTGAAGTGTTTCCTTGGAATTGAGGACAATTGGCTATTGAGGAATCTCCTCAACAGGTCGTTCTACATTACCAGGGTTGATCTCGGTAATGACGAGGAACCAGCGTATGTTTGGACTAAACTTGCTGTCGAGGAATATCGGCAGTGGAAGCAGTGGTACTATGCCGGTATAGCCACCACTAGGTCTAGGGAAATGATTCTCAATTTTGATCTTGCTGATGATGCTGATGACGGCTTGACGCACATTGAGCGATACAACATGAGGAGATGGAAGCGATATTACGAAGATAGAAAGGAAGAGTTGTTTGACAAGACATGGAACTATCGAACAAAGAAGTGGGAAGAAGAATCGGAAGACTACCGCCCACGAAGGAGGTACTTCCGAGACGAAGAAGACGAAGAATAACCCCCCTCCCGCTGAGATTCCCTACGTTCCTTCGGCTACTTTGAATCCTATACCGAAGTCTAAACCTCGTTGTTTGATCTGTGGCGCAAAGCTGGCAGGGAAATCTATATCTGTTGCCAGGATGCCAGATAGATTGTCCAGGTATGTTCCAGCCGAAGTAACAATCGGGGAAAAGAAAACTAACGAAGGGGAGTTATCCTGTCCGAATGGATGCAAGCAAGCTATTGTTATTCCTGAACCGAATTCTGTTGTTACGTCGATTCTATATGATGCATGTGGAAAGCAGATAGTTTGATGTCAAGAACAAATATTGTAGATCCTTATAGATGCCGTAAATCTAAAATGCGAGGTAAGGGGAAGCCGAGATTCAAAAACGAAGACGGGGAATATGAGTCAATGTCTGACATCGAATTTTCCAGGCTGTTGTCGCAACGAATGGTTGAGCACGGAATTCCACTATACGAGCCGAAGAGTGTTATTGAGGCTCAAACCAGGGCTGGAATAGCGAAGTCGAAGAGAAAGAAGCGGGACCCTGTATCTGATCATATGGATGATAAGAATCTATATGATACGTGTATTGCTGGCGATGTGCATATTTCATACTATGAGATTTGGAAATTGGTATAGGCAAAGAAAAGAGGGGCGGCAAATTTAATGCGTGAAATCAAGCGAATCAATCTTGAATCTGTAGACCCGAGTGTAATTGATTGCGGTGCTATTGCAAAGACTTTTGGTGGTGGTGGGCATAAAAAGGCTGCGGGATTCCAATGTGGTGAACTACCGTTTGAGCTGAGATAGACCATGCTTTGTACCTGTGAGAATACCGGGTATTGTGATTGTGACGCGGTTGATCGGTTGAGGAAAGAGAATAGTGTTTTGATGGAAGAGCTAATCAGATGTTTGCAGGATTTCAAAGATCTTGATCCTGTGAGGCATAATCAATTGAGGGATGTTTTAGATAGGCTTTCTATAAAAGGAGGTTGAATCGTGGGTTTACTAAAGAATATGTCGTTGAATCCAAGCATTCACGCAACAGAAGGTTGTGTTATTGGTTGTTCGACTTGTTTGGATCAATGTACTCCGTGCGATTTCTGCAAGAAAAGAATTCATGAGGCTTGGCACAAGGTAGGCGTTCCGAATGTTTGGTTTTCATTCTGTACGGGTATCTGTAAGGAAATGAATTTTGAAGCAGAGAACAGGGAATTGGAGCGTTTCAGGAATTCGAGAGTACCCAGGGAAAAGCGGGTATATAAGAAGATCAAGAATGAGGTGATTCCGCTGTGATTTATTCTAACGCGGTATATTCTGTGTTGGGGGCAACCAGAATATTTCGGTGCCCCTATTGTGACGAGTTGCACGAATACGATGTTTCGGAATGTGCGCGTAAGAAGTATCTGGATTCCAGGAGAATCAAACGATTAGTTCTTGTTACTGAGGCTCTTTGCGGAGGGGGTACAATGGTCGGGGCAAAGGATTCTGACGAAAGGAAAGAGGCAGTGTGATTTTGCATTTATGTTGCTAGGTGGGCTAATCTTGTTTCGATTTCAATACGCCTAATACCTGTGCTATTTTGGCCTATATATTTTAGTGCTTGAGTAAACTGTTTTTTTCCTACTAGCGAAATAGCTAGTTTGTCGGCTTCTAGCTCCAATCGAAGATTTCTAACGTACCCTTTTGGTTGATCTATTTCATTTTTGTTGGCTTCATTTACAAAATGCCCGTATTCATGGGCTATTAAGGCTCTTTGTGCCTTTTTTGGTAGATCAAAGAAAGCTATGTTTGCGGTTATGATGAAATTCGGAGGGGTGGTAGCTATGCAGCAGTTAGCTATATCACGGCATAGTCCGATATTGTCTGCGATGATAAGGTGAACAAATCGGGTATCCTCGGAAGGGGGAGCCCTGAAAGAAAGTGCGAATCGAACACCTCTGTTTTTAACGATTAGTCTTCCATCTCTTCTATCCTTCTTTTCTTCTTTCCATCCTTTTTCCTGGAATTAAATCCATCCATCTACAGGGGAGGTACAGATTTGATCATTACAGTTTCACCGTCAAGGCCAGGCGTTACGATGGCTCATTGTATTCGTGTTTACGATAAAAACGGGAAAAGGATGCCTGCGGTATCTGTGAATACGAATTCAAAGCTGTGTACAGTTGTGATTCGAGATAGCCAAGGGATAGAATCTCATGTTGAATCGGAATACGATAGGTTGGCTATATATCCGTTGGCTCCGATCTGGGCTCTAAAGCGGGCAAAAACTTTGGGTATACCTTTGGATAGGCTGCCGGATGAAGATGGTATCGGGCTTGCTAGTAGTGTTTCTGAAGGTATAGATGAAGATCCTCAAATTGAAAATATTTGACACGGATTTATTTTTCATGGTACGATCCTGATTGGTTTGTACAGAAAGGGAGGTTTGAAATGGTAGCCGAGGTAAGGAAGATGATTTCTAAAATAATTAACAGCGGAGATACAATCACTATCTGGATTGAAAAGCGAAAAAAGGCTTGGGTTCTCCTCTCGAAAGAGGGGAATCGGAAGTCTGAGATTGCTTCCTACCACGATACTGAGCGGGAAGCCCGGTATTGTGCCGAAATTCTGGCAAGGAATGTGTACCTTGATGAAGAAGAGCCGAAGAAGAGGCTTTTTTCTACGGAGGCGTAGTATGGAAATTAAGATTAGAAATGTGCATGCCGAGAATGGATATAGATCCGCTTGGGCAGGATGGTGTGTTTCGTCCGGCGCAAAAAAGAAAGAGTATGAAGTCATTATGGATGGTTTGCAGCCTCTTATAGCAGATTCGCCGAAAGATCCAAGGTGGCGGGCATTTGTAAATACACTTCCTGGGTACAGGGAGGTTTGGAATGGTATGTTGATAGACGGGCTGAGAAAAGCTAAAGCCATGTTTGGAGGTTTCTAATGGGTCTGATCAATCAAGTAAGTCAAATTAGTGCGGATAACGCGGAAGTAAAAGAACGGAAAAACTGTTGGAAGCAGTACAGCAAGGAAAATCCCGAGTGCCCCGATTGCCGAGATATGATCGGGTGTAGGCTTCAAACTGGGAGGGAAGTACTTTCTTCTGACGGCGAAAAACCCAAGGCTCTTTCCCGCGTCCGAGCAATGAAGGCTTTTTGTTGGGAGTGCAACGGAGGGGGTTTCAAACGAGAGGATTGTAATGCTTTTGCTTGTCCTTTGTACGCTTTCAAGAAATCTAATGATAAGTCTAAAGCCAAATTGTGGTGGCAAGGCTCAGCAGGCACATGGAACGAGCAATCCCAAATCGCGCGGGGAAAGAAAGTGATTCTGAAGAGTAACGATGAGGAAGAAGATCTAAAGGAAGAGGAGGATGAAGAAGAATAAGCCGAAAGAACAGGAAAAAGAACCTGAGACCGAAGGAAGGATTGAATTTGAGACGTTCAGGGAATTTTCCGAATATGAGCAATCCAAGCTCACAATCGAGGACCCTTGGTGCCAAGCTGGGAAACTCTGTATCAGGAAATATAGAGTGATTTTTGAGCCGATACACGAGTCAACAGAGATTCTTCGAGAGAGGCTTCAGGGACTTTGGGAGACTGAGGTCAAGCCCGGGAATTATACGCTGTATCGAGAGGAGGCTGAGAGACTTGAGGTTGATTTGAAGGGTGCCATGGGGGCAAAGTCGGAATAGGAAGAGAGGAACAATGAGACTAATCGACGTGGAAGAAGGCGCTCTGTTGATGACTCAGGAAAGATTGAGAGGAGGAGAATCGTTCGAGGATTGTTCCAATGCTGTATTTCGGTATATTCAAGCGAATGTACCTTATCTCTCAGGAGAGGATTGTTTGAGAGTTTCGAGAAACATTGTCTCTCAGGTAGAGGGGGAACTGTGCTCGATGGATACCGAGCACGATAAACTCCCCCAAGATTGATCTTTACCCTCATTTCCGATCTATTCTGATCTATAAACCCCTGCCAGAATACCAGTATAGAAATCATCCCCATAGATACGTTCTATGGCCGCTCCTTGGAGATTACTCCAAGGAGCTATTTATCAAGGCTAATCCAGTACTTTCCCTATAATCTTCCTTATTAAGCAGGGGTATATTTGCGAATTCTTTTTGTTTGATATAATTGTGCTCTGAAGCCCAAAATTCCATGTATGGAGGGTTCAATTTGGCCAAGGATAACTCGAAATTCAGGGAATCTCTTGTGAAACTTGGGGATTGGTCTCTACCATCTATTTGGTGTACCAGACATAGATTGATTCATGGATTGCCAATGAGGTTTTTTTCCAAGAAAGATTTATTTTGTCACAGACCTTGGTTGATTGCTCCATTGGACGATCTTTCCAAGGATGTAGTAGTCATGAAATCCCGTCAATTAGGGTTCACGGAAATTATGCTTTCCAAAGCAATCTGGTTCGCATCTTTAATCGGCGTTACAATTGTTTATACGATGCCGAAAGGAAAGAAGCAGGAAGAGATAGCGCGGGAACGATTGGACCCTCTAGGGTATGAATGGAGCAATAATAGGCTATCTCCTGGGATGCGAAGTCTCCTGGTTGATTGGAAGGCTTCAACGCTCCACAAACATTTGTCTCCTCTGTACGGTGGCGGAAGATCTTCAATTCTAGTTCAAGCTGCGTTCAAAGAAGGTGGAGAATCTACAGGTGAATCAACCGCTGGTGATATTCTATTTCTTGATGAATTCGACCGGATGAATCCTCAAGTCGAGGCGGCTTTTGATCAATCTTTGTCGTCTTCCAAACTGGGAATCAAGCATGTATTCTCAACTCCGACATATCCGAATAAAGGTGTAGATAGGAAGTATAATGCTTCAGATAGAAAAAGGTATTTCTTCAAATGTAATCATTGCGGTCATTGGCAACCATTAAGAAGGGAAAATATCCTTCAAGTTAAAGGATCAAAGGATCTGGTTCAGAGACTTGAAGCACATGACGATACCGCGAGGTTTCCTCCAGGAACATTTATTATAGCTTGTCTCAAGTGTAAAAAGGAAATAGATCGTCATTCAACCAAGGCCGAATGGGTTGCGGAACAGAAGTCCGATATTTCCGGTTATCGTATGTCAAAATTAGACTTTGCAGCAAAGACGGCGGATTCGATCATGCTTGAATTAAGGGAATTGAAACCTGGTCTTGGCCCTTGGATGTGGTATGTATTAGGCGAAGCATATTTGGGAGAGCACGGAAGATTGGAAGAAGGTTGGATTTATACCATGATTGATACGACATTCCCCAAATTCAAATCAGGGAAAGAAGCAAGAGAAAAGTATCCCGATATAAAGATTGGAATTGGCGTTGATTGGGGCTCTAGCAATTGGTATGTAGTCAAAGGAAAATTACCAGATAGACCACTTCCGATCATACTTAGTGCTGGAGTGTTCTTCGATGAATCTAATTTAGATGGCGATGAAGCATCTAGAAGATCTGGAGAAAGAATGGCGCAAATCTCAGAGATATGGGAACCAAATGCAGTTATAGCAGATTTCGGATATGGGAAGGAAAGAAATCCTTATCTGTACCGGAAGTATGGCTATAAATTCTATGCCTGTGACTATTCCGGGAAGATGAATACAACGATTCCAGCCTGGGGAAAGAATCCTCCAGCGATAACGAAGTCGCTCCCGATTGTGAAGGTAGATAGAGATACTTCTCTCGAATCAATTCTCATGGATGTCAGGCTCCAGAGATTCTCTGTTGCTCCACTAGATGAAGAGATACTTGAACTAATGGATAAGCATTTTAGAAATGTGGTGATCAGAGTATATGAAGATGACAAAGGTAAGCTCGAAAAGGAAGCCGTAGATATCGGAGATGATCATTTACTTCATGCTGATAACTATGCGAATCTTGCACTCACACTCGCGCATAGAACTACCTTAGGGGTTGGGGAAATCAATATGGGTGAAAAGCCAAGGTCTAAGCTCGAACAGGCTATGCAAGAGCATGGATATGGTAGATTCGATATTGTGGAACAATTGATGGTTGATAACGAGTTGTTCAAACTCTTGTAGATGTTCAAGCTATGCTAAGTGTGAAATTATAACATACAAGGAGAAACATGAAAGAAGACGAAAAAGAAGAATACGATATTCGAGAGATTGGAGAGATCCAGAATAGACTACTTCAGTATTATGAACCTATATTGAAAGAAATGGAAAATGATTTGAAAGAATACATCAGGTTGTTTGATGTACCGATAGAGCATCTATTTCCGTATAGATTCAATGATCCAAGAAAGAGCAAGGATTGATGTCTGGAGGAATTCTAGCGCAGATTGCAGACTTTACAACCGATATCTTGAAAGCTAGAGCGGTCAATAAAAGAGATGATTATCCGAGAGTAATTGAAGGTGAGAGTCTAGTTCATAAAGATATGATATCAGCGTACCAGGGCAGAGGATTGGGAACCGGAAATGCGCTATTGTTTGATCCTAATTTATGGGGTTTTTCTTCCATGGCATATCGAGAGAAGCCTTATGCTCTGAACTATTATGTGCTGAATCAACTCGGAGAAAGAGACGCAATTATAGCAGCGATTGTTCTAACAAGGCTGAATCAGATATCTGCGTTCACATATCCGAAGTCAAATGACGAAGCATCAAGAACTATTGGAACCGGGTATCGTGTTCAAATGAAGAAGGGCAATAATAAGAAATACACCAAAGCAACTGAGAAGAGAGAAGACTATTTCAATACGTTACTTGAGAAATGCTCCGATGATAAAACTCCTGTAGGCGAAAGAGTTGAACGATCATTCGACACATTCCTGAGAAGATTTACTCAAGATAGATTGATTCTAGACCAGGCTGTATCATTGATAGAGAAGGATGATAAGAATAACTTCCGACAATTCTACGCTGTTGACGGTTCCACGTTTAGACTTACTGCTTTCGGGTCTGATTTATACAACAAATATGGTCCGTATATACAAGTGTTCAATGGAATGGTTATTGGCGCATTCCAAGATGCGAATATAGTTTGGGGAGCGCAGAATCTTACTACGCAACTTGCGAGATTCGGATACGGAAGATCAGAGTTAGAGTTTTTAGTCCGTCTTCTTATGGCGCATTTGGGAATTGATGCTAGTAATGAGAAGATGTTCAATCCGCATTCTATGCCGAAGGGATTTCTTACCGCCGAGATGATGGAAGTATCTGAAGACAATATGCGAGCATTAGAGTTATCTTGGGCTAACCAACTTACAATGAGTAGAAGTAGACATCGAATACCGATATTGGGTCTTCCCAAGGGCGGTAAGATATCTTTTCAGTCGTTACCACAAGCGACCGATCTTGAATTTGGTAGATTTATTGATTACTTTACGAATGTGGCTTGTTCGGTTTACCAGATGGATTCTGTGGAAATCAATTTTCAGAATCGTGGAGGTGTTGGTCAAAAACAATCTGCGCTAGGTGGTAGTAGTGATTGGGAAGCTAGATTGACAGCGAGTAAAGATAGAGGATTGAGAGGGATATTAGCTTGGTTGGCAAGAGTGGTCAATCAAGAGATAATGCCCGAGTTAGATCCCGATGAGGAATTTGAGTTTAGTTGGGTAGGGTTTGATGCGAAGAGTGATAAAGAGAGAACAGACCTGGCGAAAGAGCAAGCGAGTACATTCAAGACAGTAGATGAAGTTAGAGAAGAATTTGGTCTTGATAAATTAGGTGAAGACTTGGGTGGGAATATGATATTGAATCAAGTGTATACTTCGAGAATACAGATGTTGGAACAACAGAAACAGATGGAAGAGCAGCAAGCTCAACAGCAAGAAATGCAAGCTCAGCAGGGTGGAATGCCCGGTCAAGAACAATCTGGACTTGACAGCAGTGGTGAAGTACCTCAGAATGAAGATCAGAGCGGAGGTGAGTCATTATGGCGGCAATGGGCGCAGCAAGGCCAGGAAGAGGGCCAAGAGCCGGGATGGTAGATGCTATCCCGATCAACGTATTGCTTGCTCACATCAAGGCTGAGAGGGTTCACCGTGTTCTTCTTGGGACAGACGAGTCTGATGATCTCGCTCGCTTGGTAGCGGAGTCAATCCTTGAGAGAGCCGTTGAAACGCTCGGAGAACGTGCGTCGTTCAAATCCCTCCTGTCCTGCCTCTAGGATCTGAAACCTAATAATTTCAAGCACTTGAGATCTGGCTATCCAGGGCTCGCCCGGAGTGCTCAGAATACGCTAGTCATTTCAACTACTTAGCACCCTATCAGAAACGGTCCTGTGCTGAAGGGGGGGTACCCTGGGGTACCCCCAGAAAACAGGCGTTTCTAGGGCCAAACTCATTGCGTTTTATTGTACGTCTGTTTTTACTAGTAATTTCGGCTAGTTAGAAACGCTTATTTTGGGGTATTCGGGCGGTAATCCAGGGTATTCCCAGGGGCTCGGAGATCTTCAGGCGCGCATGCGCGCATGTTTTTATTTACGCGTATCCAGATATAAAGCAGAGGAGGTTAGGTATACTTGCTCCCGTTCTATGTTATTCGTAACGCTCAAGAGAAACCGTCCAAGCTCACCGATAATGAAGCCAAGGACTATACCAAGGCTGTGATAGAAGCAAGCGCAAGGGATCTAGTTGCGAATTACCTTAGTCGTGGTGGTGTTCCACATAGTCTCCTATCTCCGAAGAAGTTAGAAGATATGACCAATGCGGAAGTAGCTTCGCTGGTGAATCGTGCTAGTTTTTATTTGAAAGAAGAATTGACACTTTATTCCCCGAAGGATGACAATCTTAGAAGAGGTTTGAGACTTCTTCCTAGCATCAATCTACCCGAGGTAATTGACAAGTATGCCAAGGAATATATCTTATCTGTGAAAGAAGAGAAAGATGAGAAGAAAGAATTTGAGGTTGTTCCGTATAAATTCAGCGCAGAGCAAGCTAGTATTCCAACAGCTTTCGCGTATAGCGTAGCGTTCAATCTAGACAAGTCTATCAAGACGAAGTTTGTGAAGAGTATCCCGGAAGAAAATACATTCGCAATTGCGAGTTATATGCACACCAATCATGGTATTCTGATTCCAGGGTTTCTTTCTGAACAGCAAGTGCGAGATATTTGCCCTCAATGCGCTGACGCAATGATATCGAAGAGTATACCGTTTATGAGCGCAGATATTCTTGAGAAGTCTATGATGAAGCAAGCGAAAGCGGATCTATCGAAGGCTCCAGATAGATGGGTAAGATACTTGGAAGATAATGAGCCTGAGTTGATATGGGATCTTCAGAAAAGCAACCCTGATATAGATTGTCTTGAGACGTATAAAGGTATTGATTTTGTGTACAAGAAACTATTCCGATTGCCCGAAAATGTTGAATGGACGCATGATCTTTATAAGGGCCAAGTTGAGGCTATTTCAGCGGTATTTGATCTGAGCGAACATTATGGAAGAGATGTGCTTGAGAAGGCTATAAAGAACCTCGGAAGGTTGACTCAACGGAAGATCCAAGTAACCGATCCGCATACTGGAAGGCAATTTATGCGAATCTATTATGTCGATCCTGAAAAGGGTATGCGGCTTCATGATCTGGATAGACAATCGCACGAGCACCATTCTTCTGATCTTACCGGTAGGTTTGAGGAAGATTTGAATTCATTGAATCATGGTCTTCACGTTGTTAACGGTGTTCCCGTATTGAAGCATGTATCTGGCGGAAAAGATATGTACGCTATCTCTAGTCTGAAAGGAAAGGGATTTGAGTCTGCGACAGACGTTAAATCTGCTGCTCAAGTTATCTACAAGATCAGTAAAAGCCCGAGATTAGTTGCAGCGCACCACAAGGCATTTATGTCATCTCATCCAACTATGGGAGAAGACCACAAAGCGGATATTGAAGAGGCTGAGAAGCAGTTAGCTACTATGGAATTGAAGCAAGGTAAGCCCACTATTGAACAGCAGAGGCAAAGAGCAGATCTCAAATCTGTGATCTATGGTCACGACTATATCAGGCCAACGAAGAAGACGAAGGAACAACCTCCAGGAGTACCGAGGAAGCCCGGAAGACCGAAGAAGGAACCAACTATTCCCGATCAACATAAGGCTGTTTTGGAGCATCTAAAAGCTAAAGGTGGGCAGGCTACATTTGTGAACAAAGAAGAGAACAAAGAAGACCAACATGGATATGCTCACCATAAGACGCTTGGAAGAATGGTCAAAGACGGACTTATTGAAGTAGCAGGAAGAACGGCGCATAGCTCTGGTAAGGGGAGTGTGTATGATATCAAGCTAGCCGATCCATCTAAGATCAAGGAAGTCGTAAAGGATAAGCCTGAGATATCTGCTCCAGCAACGGGAAGAGAACCTGCTACTGGAGTGTCGATTACTGAAGCAGAGAAGCCTGAAGAACCTACCTATGCCGCAGAAGATACGATTGAAGAGCCTGTAAAAGAGGATGAATCCAAGCGTCATGGAGCAGAGAAGACTGAAGCGACAATGACTGAAGATGAAAAGAGGCAACTTGAAGAGGCAAGAGCAAAGCGAGAAAAGAAGTCCGAAGTAGAGGTCAAACCTGCAACTAAGTCTATGAAATATTCTTCCGCCGAACAAAAAATCTTGGATTCTATTTCTAATATAGATCCTGGTGAGTCATTGTGGACTGATGATTATGTTATCAGTAAGTCTGAAGATAAGTATACCGTTAGAGATAGGAAAACATCAGATACGCTGATATTTGACTCTGCTGAAGACGCTATGAGGCATATTTCTGAAAAGCATAAAGACAAACTTGCTAGCACGTTGAAAAGCGAGGTTTCCAGGGCAGAATATGCGAAGCGGATCGAATCTGAGAAAGAGCAAAGGCGCGAAGATAAGAAACTTGATCTACTGAGTAAGGCTGGGAAATCTGATGCTACACAGGAAGAAAAAGATCAGTTTTTTAAAGATCTCCATGAAGATAACGCCCGTGCGGTTAGAGATATTCACACTGCTGTTGAGGATATTATAACTGGAAAGCAAAGTGAAGAATACACCGGGGAAGTTGGGAATGAGGCGTATACATTAAAGCACTTAGGGAAGTCTGTAAAGAAGATCAACGGCATTCTTGATAATGTTATAGATGATAAGCAAAAAGAAGCCCTGGAAGAATTGAAGGGCGCTATTCGTCAATACACACGAGTTGAACCAACTTCGCCTGTTGGCGGAAGGGGCGAAACGCATGTTCCATCTTGGGATCGCAAGCGTGCTAGAGAGCGGGAGTTACTGTTTCAATCGCATGGATTGGAGCGAATCAAACAAGCTATCAGAGAGAATACAAAAGAACGTGGAATTACGCCGAAGCCTGGAACAAAGGTATCTGTAATCAAGGCGGATAAGCCGGATATCGAAGAAAGAATTCTTGAGTCTGGTAAAAAGATAAGAGCGGCGATAGAAAAACGGAATGCTGATAGGATTGTTAAACTACAAGATGAGTCTGTGAGTCTTGAAGATAGGCTGGAACATTCGATAGGCGGTTCAGATTATAAGGTACTTACACCAGAGCAGAAGAAGATTGTTGATGACTTTAAGGCTAAGCTGAAAGAATCTAGGCTAAGTACTAGTTTAGGTGCGTTTGAGAAGCAATATGGGCATTTATCTGATGATGAATTGAGAGATAAAATCCGTGCTTGGCAGCGTACAATTACCGGGATTGAAGCTGGCGCTACTCGGAATTTTCCGGCTAGAAGTACCGCTGAAGAAGACCATAATATCCGTATGGCAGGGCAGTTGCTTAGTAAGCGCGGAGAAGTAAAAGAACCGGAGATTGAAACCAAGGAAACCAAGCCTGAAGCTAAGTCTGTTGAAGAAGCAATCAAGGAACCTGCCAAGGGCAAACTTCCTGGTCTGATCAGTGAATTCAATCAACTCCACGATAAGTACCGTGGCAAGAAAGGCCCACGGGCAAAGAGTGATAGAGCTAGACATGACGAACTAATCGGAGAATTGAAGCAACATGGAATCAATATCCCGAATGATACCAGTATCGGAAAGCATCCTGGATTGAGTGAAGGAGAGAAGATATCTGAACCTGAAACCAAGGTACTTGAACCTGAAATAGCGGAAGCACCAAAGGCTAAACCAAAAGTACTTGTTGAAAAAGAAAAAAGCGGGAATGATATGAATGTCGCAGAACAAAAGTCAAAGCCTATGGTTCCTGGCGGAAAAACTACAGCGA
>Ga0180007_10003382_pt1 | contig 17833 bp, 14 predicted proteins | sample MM_PC_MetaG_FD_121122 | JGI IMG/M metagenome (GOLD analysis project Ga0180007, IMG submission 121122) | Groundwater microbial communities from the Aspo Hard Rock Laboratory (HRL) deep subsurface site, Sweden - MM_PC_MetaG | ecosystem: Environmental > Aquatic > Deep subsurface > Groundwater... | reverse complement strand
CCGCGCGCCTCGCCGGCCTGACCGGGCGGGGCGCGGTCTCGTACGTAATCGCGGCCGAAGGGCCCGCGCCGGTGGACCCCGACGAGTACGGCGCGTCTGGGCCCGGCTCGCCCCGGCCCGACTATGGCCATTACGTCGCCAAGCAGCTCCTGCCTATAGCCCGATCCCTGGCGGCCTCGGGATTGCCCGTGCCGCTCGGCCCGTTCGGGCTCGAGTCGCCGCAGCCCGAGCTGTTCTAGACCCGGCCCACCGGGGCCGCGTACACGGCGAACTCGTCGCGACCGTCGACGCCGAGGGCCGCGTCGAGCCTGTCCTGGTCGTAGGCGGCCTGGGCGCAGGTGCCGAGGCCCAGGGCCTCGCAGGCGCCGTACAGGGCCTGGCAGGCGTGGCCCGCGTCCAGGAGCAGGGTCTTAGCCGCCGCTACGGTATAGGTCCACTCGGTGCGTTCCGGCACTGCCGTCCAGACGAACATGGCCGCGCAGTTCCATAGCTGGCCCGAGAGGCCCGCGTCCATCTCCGCGTCGAGGTCAAGGAAGCCGGTCTTCTCCATATCGGTCCCGGGGACCGAGGCGGCTGGGCGTAGGAGGGCGAGCGCGTTATCGACGGCCATGTATCGGTACAGCCCGGGTTCGAGCCCGGCGACGCGCCTCGCGTAGATGCAGAGGTCGAGCGGGTGCCTGCAGCCGCCGGAGGGTACGGTGCGGAACGCGTTATCGTTCCTGACAGTCTTGACGCCGGCGCACGACCATAGGAGGAAGGATAGCTCCTCGAGGCTAATGGCCTCGGGCCTGTACTTCCGCCTCGAGCGGCGCGTCGCCGTGCACTCGCCGAAGCTCTTGCCGCCGAGGCCGGTCGCGGCCGGGTCGGGCAGGGCGACGAGCCGGGCGCCATCGGGCGCGGGGCGCACGAAGGGCGGGCGCGGCAGGCCTAGCTCCTTGGGGCTCTTATAGTCGTCGAGCCGAGCCCAGTTAGAGCGGAGGAAGGCTCGCCCGGCGGCTAGCTCGCGGGCGACGGCCTCGGCCGCCTCCGCGCGCTCCGTTCCCGGCGCTGACGCCGAGGCCGTCGCCCGGTAGGCGGTCATCGAGGCGTCCAGGTCCGAGAGGAGTGAGTCGACGTCGGATTCGCTCGTGTCCCAGCTGGCCATCCATCGAACGGACCCGCCTTCCCAGTCGTAGAAGAAGCGCTTGGCCCGCAGTTCCTCCGCTACCGGGCCGGGGATGCGCAGGAAGACTCCGTTCGTCTGGGCCGGATACTCGAGCCCCACGCCCCTCGCCGATAGGCCCGCGGCCAGGCGGGTCGCCATGCGGTTGGCCGTCGCGGCGTTTTCCCTCCACAGGCCCGAGACGACGTATTCCTCGAACTGGGCCGCTATGTACCGCATCTTGCTGGCGAGCTGCAGCCTCGTCTTGCGTAGCCGCGAGGTGTCGGGGAGGCCCGCGGGCCTGGGAGCGAAGACGACTGCCTCGCCGAACATGAGGCCGTTCTTCGTGCCCCCGAAGCATACGACGTCCGCCCCCGAGGGCGCCTGGCCGGTAGCCCCCGGCGCGTAGCCGGAGGCCTCCGCCGGTCCGAGGCCGAGGGCTACCGCGGCGTTGGAAAGCCGCGCGCCGTCCACGTGCACGGCCATGCCCGCGCCGTGGGCGATTCGGCATAGCTCGGCCAGCTCGGCCGCAGAATATACGGTGCCTAGCTCCGTGGGCTGGCTGAGCGACAGCACGGCCGGGCGCGGCTTGTGGGTGTCGCCGTAGTGCCGGATGGTCTCCTCAAGGGATGCGGGCACGACCTTGCCCAGCCGCGTGCCGACCGGCACGAGCTGGGCTCCCGTGACGGCGGTGGGCGCGCCCGTCTCGTCGACCAGGATATGGGCGCAGTCGGAGCAGAGGACGGCTTCTCCGCCCCCCGCGAAGCAGCCGATGGCGTAGACGTTGGCTCCCGTGCCGTTGAGCACGAAGCGCACCTCCGCTCCGGGGCCGAACATGGCGGCGACCGCCGCCTCGGCGCGGGCCGTGTACGGGTCGTCGCCGTAGCCTACGGCGTGGCCCGCGTTGGCCTTCAGCAGCGCCTCCATGATCCTCGGATGCGCCGCCGCGTTATTGTCGCTCGCGAACCACCTGTCCCCCGCCATAATCCCTCCGTGGTAATACTGTGTATCTCCGTATCAGTCGCGCTTGCCCGTTACCTTGATGACGTGGTAGCCGAATTGCGTCTGCACTACGTCGGATATAGAGCCGGCGCCGAGGCTCTTGCAGGCGCTTTCGAAGGCCGGGACCATCTTGCCCGGGCCGAACCAACCCAGGTCGCCGCCCGACGACTTAGAGGGGCAGGTCGAGTATTCCCTGGCGAGCGAGCCGAAATCGGCGCCCTGCTTGGCCTTGCGTACCAGTTCCTGGGCCAAGGCGCGGTCCTTGACTAGAATATGGCTGGCTTTCCATTCCATGTCGTTCTCCTTGCTTACTAGCGGTATTCCGCGGCGAACGCGGCTATAGACCTGACGACCTCCGCGAGCTTGTCGCGGGGGGGCAGGATCGTCGTGCGGAAGTGGGCCGTGCCGGGTAGCTGGCCGAAGCCCGAACCGGGGACCACGCATATGCCCGTCCTCTCCAGCAGGGCCATGCACCACTGGGCGTCGGTCTTGCCGGCGGGCAGCGTAAAGCGCGGGAAGGCGTACATGGCCCCCGCGACCTCGTTGCAGCGGAAGCCCGGGACGGCGTTAAGCCCGTCGGCCAGGAGCCTCGCGCGCTCCTTGAGCTCCCCGAGTATGGCCCCGCGCTCGGCGTCGTACTCGGCGCGGCTCGGCCCGCCCTCCGGGGGAGGGGCCACGAGGCTGTACATAGCCGCCTGGCCGGGGAGGTTGGAGCAGAGGCTCACGGACTGCATCTTCAGTATCTGGGCCATAACGTCGGCGGGGACGTTGCGTACTTCCATGTACCCGCCCCGCTGGCCGCACTCGCCGAGGAAGCCCTTGCTGGTGGAATGGAAGCTGAAGAGCGATACGTCCTTCTCGCCCAGCTCGGAGGCGGCCTTGGCGAACGACTCGAAGCTCTCGCCGGAGCGGTAGACGTTGTCCTGGTATACCTCGTCGGCGAGTATCGCCAGCCCGTGGTCCTTGGCGAAGCGCAGGACCATCTTGACGTTCTCGGCCCTTAGGACCGAGCCGGTGGGATTGCCGGGGTTGATGACGACGATGGCCTTCGTGCGCACGCCCTTCTTGGCCGCCTCGGCGAGGGCCTCCTCGAGCAGCTCCCGCGACAAGGCCCAGTCGTTCTCCTCGTCCAGGTAGTAGCCTACCTGCCTGCCCTGGTACATCGTTATGGTGGCGGAATAGAGGGGGTACTGCGGGATAGGTATCATGATCCCGTCGTCGGGGTCCGCTATGATCAGCCTGAGCGCGGCCTGGACGCCCTTGGAGGCTCCGTCCGTCAGGAAGACGGCGTCGGGATCGGAGGCTATGCCGTCCCTCCTCGTTATGAACGCCGACACGGCGTCGCGTACCACCTTGAGCCCCTTGCTCTCGGAATACGCGCCTAGGCCGTGCTTCGAGCCGTCGAGGACGGCCTTAGCCGCCTCTACGGCGTCGCTCGGGAAGGCCCCGGGCGCGAGGGCGGCGAGGCCGGGATACTCGCAGAGGGCGAGTATACGCCTGGTCCACGATAGCGGCTTCTGGCCGAGGGCCTGCGGGTTGCCTATATTACAGTAGATGATCTCGCGTCCGCCCCGCTCCAGTTCCTGGGCGCGCGCTACGATTGGGCCGCGGACGGCGTATTCCGTCTCCAGGACGGCCTTGCCGATATCGGCCATTGATACTGACATGGAAGTCTCCTTTTCCTGGCCGCGGCGGGCCGCCTAGTATCCGGCGGGAAATCGAGACGCGGCGTCGCATTCTATCATCGGTACCGCGCGATAGCCAAGCGCGAAGGACCCGGAGGCGCGTCCCGTACGATTATACGCGTTCTGGCACTCGACCCGCGACGCCGCGAGAGGGTACTATAGCCGCGTGACCGAATTGCATGAAACGGCCGCCCGTCCGGAACGGGCCTTCCTCGTCGGCGTACGCGACGGCGAGATACGCGCGCCCGAGGCCGAGAGCCTCCTTAGGGAGCTGGCCGGCCTGGCTTCCACCCTCGGCATTGAGGTCGTCGGCAACGCCCTGGTCGGGCTACGGATCAGGACCGCGGCTACGATGCTCGGGTCGGGCAAGGTCGAAGAGATAATCGCGGCGGCCAAGTCTGAGGGCGCCGACTCGATCATCTTCGACAAGACCCTGAGCCCCGTCCAGCAACGCAACTGGGAGACCATGTCGGGCCTCTCGGTATACGATCGCGCCGAGCTGATCATCGACATATTCGCGAGCCGGGCCAGGAGCCGCGAGGCGTCGCTGCAGGTGGAGCTCGCGAGGCTCAGGTACTCGCTACCTCGGCTCGCCCACTCCTACGGGGACCTGCATAGGCAACGGGGCGGCAGGTACGGCACCAAGGGCTCGGGGGAGCAGAAGATAGAGCTGGATAGGCGGCAGATCTCCAAGAGGATAGCGGATATCGAGGACGAGCTCGACGTAGTGCGGAAGTCCAGGGCCACGCAGCGGAAGCGCCGGGAGCGCCTGTCCCTCAAGCGCGCCGCCATCGTGGGCTATACCAACGCGGGCAAGTCGTCCATCCTCAACGCCATCGCCTCGACCGGGGACGTGCTCGCGGAGGATAAGCTGTTCGCGACCCTGGACCCGACGACGAGGCGGCTGGATACGGGCTCCGGATCCGTGCTCGTCACCGATACGGTCGGCTTCGTGCGCAACCTGCCGCACGGGCTCGTCGAGGCCTTCAAGGCTACCCTCGAGGAAGCCGCGGACGCCGACCTGCTGGTCCACGTCGTGGACGCCGCCGACCCTGAAGCCAATATCCAGTACGAGACGACGCTCTCCGTGCTCGCCGAGATAGGCGCCGACACGAGCCGGTCTCTATTGGTCTACAACAAGGTCGACAAGCTGGCCGACAGGGGCGCGCTCGAATCGGTCGGGGCGGGCCACGGCGGGGCGCTCTTCGTGTCGGCCGCGACGGGAGAGGGAATGCCCGACCTCATCGCGGCCATAGAGGCGGCGCTCACGTCCGGCGAGGCCGAGATGACCCTCAGGGTACTATCCTCCGACTACGCCATCGTGCCGTTGCTCTACAGGGAGGCCTCAGTAATATCGGAGGATCATGACGGCGAGGCTACGGTGCTGCGCTGCAGGGTCCCCGAGCGCCTCATATCCCGCGTCGAGCGCTTCAGGGCCTGATAGCCGGGGGTGCCGGCGCTTCTATTCCGGCGCCCCTATTTCGACGAGGCCTCTTCCTTTACGTAATACTGGAGGAGCTGGACCATATAGTAGATCTTCTTATAGGCCTCGGTCATCGCCTCCTTCATGGGGATGGCCGAGGCGTTCTCGACCTCCTTCCAGTTCTGGAGCAGCTCGTGGTGAGGCTTCGCCTCGTCGTCGATGAGCGACTTGAGGTGCCGCCCGACGGTTATCATGTTAAGAGCGGCCTTGTTGATCAGTCCGAGGGCCTTGTCGTTGACGTCCTTGAGGAGCTGCCTCAGGTACTTGACGGCGTCCTTGTCCCTGTCCGCCTTCTGGAGCACGTTGCGTAGCTTAAGGCCCATGTCGCCGTCGTCGCCGAGCCCGTCGTCGAACTGGATGATGGCCTCCGATACCTCCAGGAGGGCGTGGTAGCCGTCCGATAGCTGCTGGGATTGGACGTTCGTCGACCACTGCCCGCGGATCAGCAGCACGTCCACGATCTCGCGAATATCCTTCTTGAAGTAGTCGATGAGGTAGGCCTTGAGGAAGTTGAGGGCCTGGATCTGAGTGTAGCCCCCGAGCATCTTCTTGGCGAAGGCGACGTTCGACTTCTCGGTATAGTTCTTGAGCCGGAGCACTATGGAAGTGCCGAAGACGGCCTTGGCAAGCTCGTCTATCTTGGAATTCCTGCGTTCCTGGGCGATCTTCTGCATCGTCATCGCCGTTTGATTCTTAAGCTTGTCTATGAACGCCTCGACGATTCGCTCGCCCGTAGCCCTCGGCGTCACCGCGATGAACGGATCCATCTTGACGTGCTGGACTATCTGCTCTAGCACGCAGGACTCGCGCACGTCCTTGAGCGCCGGAGTGAGCTTCGTCCACGAGTCTATCTGGATGACGTCCATGTTGCGGTAGTCCTTGAGCGCCGTGAAGATGCGCTTCCAATCCGCGTCGAGGTTCAAGGGCAGGAATACCTCGAGGAAATCGTGCAGGTCGTCGGCCAGGTAATCGCCTGAGAGGGAATCGAATTTCGGGTTGTACGTGAAGCTGCGCTCGGCGACGTTCGAGTCGAATTTCTTCAATAGGAAGAAGTAGTCGAAATTTATGAAGTTGATGAAGGATAGGAGCGTCGAGTAGGCGCCGTCTATCTGGGACGTCTTCTCGGCGTCGAACGCGGAGAAGAACGTTATCATTATCTGCTTCACGTGCTCCTGAAGGTCCTTGACGCTCATCGTCTTGGCCTTCTCCTGGATATACGCCTCGGTCAGGCTCTCCGACAGCTGCCTCTGCTCGGGGGACAGGAAGCTCTCGATGACGAAGGCCTTGAGCACGCCGGACTGCGAGGCGTTAGTGAGCATCACCTGGGCCGGGGCTATCACCTTGTAGGTCTCGTAGAAGAAGCGGGCTAGGCCGGGCAGGGCTTCCGACGTCTTCGGCTTATAGAATTTGTACCTCGACCTGGTCAGGTCCTTGCCGATGTTCTTCACGAGGCGCTTCTTGTCGGCGGCTGGGTCGCCCATGCCGAACATCCCGAGTATTTTCTGGAAGAAACCGGAAGCGGACGAAACGTCGTCCTTTCGCGCGCTCTCCCGGTTCGCCGGGTCGTTAATGGTGGGCATAGGCGCAAACCTTACTATGTCGCGGCCCAATCGTCAATAACGCGGATAGGGCTATCGCGGCGAGAGCTCTCCCGAGGGGTACGCGGTCGCCCGTCCCCGATCGTCCCCGTCTCCCGAGATCAGGACGGCGCCCGAATCGTCGACGCCGCGAAGGAATCCGTCGATCGGGGTTAGCTCCAACCCCGGCTTGAAGCGGACCGGAAGCCCGAGCCAGGCCATCATCGGTTCGTACGCGGGCTTCCATCCGCGTCCAATCCCCCGTAGCCGCAGGAACTCCTCCGCTATGCGCGCCAGGATGTCGTTCGGGGGGGCGCTGGCTCCCGTTTCCAGCAGTATCGACGTAGGCTCCGTCCTGAAGCCGGGATTAAAGCCAGTTTGAAGGCAATTGACGCCTATCCCGGCGTAGACGGTGTCTCCGCTACTTTCGCATAGGATGCCCGAGAGCTTCCTCGGGCCGCAAAGGACGTCATTAGGCCACTTGAGGCACAGGCCTTCGCGAAAGCGCGCGCCGGACTCGGCGGCCCACGACCGGCAGGCCCGCAATACGGCTATTCCCGATACGAGCGGAAGGGGCGCGCCAGAGAACTCGTCTCTCGGGAACCAGAGCGTCGCTAGGACGCAGGAGCCCGGCTCTGCCTCCCAGACGCGCCCGGGTAGCCTGCCGCGGCCGGAACCCTGCGCGCCGGCGTGCACGAGCCCGTAGCGGGAGCCCGGCGACAGGCGGCGCGCGTCGTCCATGGTGCTCGTCGTCGCCTCCGCGTAATACGCCGCCGATTCGGGGAAGGGATTGGTAACGGTCGATTCCGTCAAGGCTCGCTCCGCGGCTGGTTCATGGGCCCAGGGTAGCCATAATCCGCGGTTTCGTATACTGGGAAGGCGGGCCCGCCCTCCCTCGCGCTTGACGGGCGAGGCCCGGGGCGATAGCCTGTCCTACAGCGCGCGCCTTCCGTTCGAGGAGGCCCGCGCCGGCGCCGTCTCCCGGCTCCCGGATCTTTCCGGGCGCGGCAGGGACGCGGCCGGAAAGGAATTACTCATGTGCGGGATAGTAGGCTACACGGGGCAGAGGCAAGCCTCCAGGATTCTAGTGGAGGGCCTCAAGCGTCTGGAGTACCGCGGCTACGACTCCGCCGGCATCGCCGTGCGGAAGGACGAGACCGTCAAGGAAGGGGAAGCCCCCCTTCTGGTCATCAAGAAGAAGGGCAAGATCGCCGAGCTCAGGAAGGCGGTGCCTAAGGACCTGCCGGGCAATTACGGGATAGGCCATACGCGCTGGGCCACCCACGGCGGCGTCACCGACGTCAACGCGCATCCCCACCTGGATACAGCGGGCCGCGTCGCCATAGTCCACAACGGCATCATTGAGAATTACGCCCCCTTGAAGGAGATGCTCGAGAACGACGGAGCCGTCTTCGCGAGCGACACCGACAGCGAGGTCATAGCCCACCTGGTCGCGTACCACTACGAGGGCGACCTCGAGTCGGCCGTGAAGGCCGCGCTCAGGCACTTGAAGGGCACCTACGGCATCGCGGCCGTGCACGCCGACGAGCCGGGCCGCATCGTCGGGGCGCGCAACGGCAGCCCCCTCGTCATAGGCGTCGGAGACGGGGAGATGCTGCTCGCCAGCGACGTCACGGCGCTCCTCGCGCATACCACGAGCGTCGTCTACCTGAACGACGGCGAGGTCGTCTCGATGAGCCCCCGTGAATTCAGGATATCCGACAGGGACGACAGGGCGGTGGACCCTAAGATAGACCTCGTGACGTGGAAGCTCGACGCCATCGAGAAGGAAGGCTTCTCCTCCTATATGGAGAAGGAGATATGCGAGCAGCCGGAGTCTATAGCTCGGGCCCTGAGCGGGCGCATGGACCTAGAGTACGGCTCCGCCAAGCTCGGCGGCCTCGAGCTGTCCAAGAAGGAGCTCCACGCCATAGAGAGGATACGCGTCATAGCCGCCGGGACGAGCTGGCACGCCGGGCTCGTCGGGTGCCAATTGATGGAATCGGTAGCGAGGCTCCCGGCCCAGGCCGAGCTCGCCAGCGAGCTCCGCTATCGCAACCCCGTCGTCGAGCCCAACTCCCTATACCTCGCCGTGTCCCAATCGGGAGAGACGGCCGACACGCTCTACGCGATGCGCGAGATACAGCGCCGCGGCGGCTCAGTCCTCGGCGTCTGCAACGTCGTCGGATCGACCATTGCCAGGGAGAGCGACGGAGGCATCTACGTGCACTCGGGCCCCGAGATAGCGGTCGCGTCGACCAAGGCCTTCACGAGCCAGCTCGCCGCTTTCTACCTCCTGACCCTGTCCCTGGCCAGGCTCCACGACATGTCCCACCACGAGGGCGACCGCTTCTTAAAGGAGCTGAAGGCGGTTCCCGAGGCGGTGGGCCGATCGCTCCTCCTCCGCGACAGGATTCAGGCTATAGCCAAGCGCTACGCGCATCACCGCGACTTCCTGTTCCTCGGCAGGGGGCTCCTCTATCCCATAGCGCTCGAGGGCGCCCTCAAGCTCAAGGAGATTTCGTACATACACGCCGAAGGCTACGCCTCCGGCGAGATAAAGCACGGGCCGATCGCCCTCGTCAGCCCCGAAACGCCCAGCGTGTTCCTCGTACCTAACGACCACCTCAGGGAGAAGACGATATCCAACATGAGGGAGATTAAGGCGCGAGGCGGGCCTATCATCGCCCTGGCGGAGGAAGGCGACGAGGACGTCGCGGCGATAGCGGACGAATTCATCCCCGTGCCCGCAGTCGAGACGAGGTTCCAGCCGTTCGTTATGGTGCCGCCCCTGCAGTTCTTCTCGTACTTCTGCGCCCTCGAGCGCGGATGCGACGTAGACCAGCCGCGCAACCTGGCCAAGAGCGTGACGGTGGAATGAGGCGCCGGGCGGTTTCCTTGGGATGCGCCGCGGCCATCTATATGGCCGTAGTCTCGTGCGGCCCCGTGGAAACCGCAGGGTCGCCTTCGCTCCCGGGGTCGCCCTCGGTCACCGGATCGCCCGCCGGGGCCGGGGCCGCTATGGTCGGGGCCGCCGGGGGCGCGACGAGCGCCCCGGGAACGGTGGCGCCGCTCGAGAGCCTCAGGCCTGGCAGGGCCCTGCTCGTGCAGGGGGCGCGGGCGGTCAAGGGCCTGCCCGGGCTAGGAAGGAACGCGCTTCCGGCCCTGGCCGGCGAGTACTCGTACCTGCCTGCCAAGTCCGGCGGCGCCGCCCTCGCGGTATCGGTCTGGTACACGCGGGAACCCGTGCCCGTGCCGCCGGCCTGGTCGGCGGCGCCGTGCGAGAAGCGGCCGGCCGGCTACGCCGCCTGGGCCTCGCCGCCGGAGCCCGACGGCTCGGTCGTGTGGGCGCTCCAGGCGCAGGGATTCACGCTCTTCATTCGCGCGCCCGGAGGCATGGCGGATCCTTGCGCCTTCGCCTCCGTCTTCGCCGAGCGAGTCTCCTTCTTCGAGCGGTACGCGGAGCGCCCCGAGGATAGCTCCTTCCCGGCGGTCCTCGAGATAGGTCCCTAGGCGCTTATCGTCTATTCGGACGACGACGCAGCCCTGGTCCGCGCCTCACAGCCCACGGATGAGCGTCTCGTAGAACATGCAGCAGCGCCTGACGTTCTCTACCGACACGCGCTCATCGGCTCCGTGCACCCCCGCGAGGTCCTCGGGCGACTGCATGATAGGCTCGAACCGGTACATGGCCTCTACCAGGCCGACGTAGTGCTTCGTGTCGGTGCCGGCTGTGAACATGAAGGGCACGGTCCCGGCCTCGGGGAACACCTCTCGGATGCAGGCCTCTAAGGCGCGATAGCCCTCGTGGTCCACCGGGGACTCGGGGAGAGGCTCCACGGCGTGGCCGTGATGGGCGAACTCCGCCGTGGCCCCGGCCTTGGATGCTATGGCGTCAAGCCTGGCCATAGCGGAGGCCACGTCGCTGCCGGGCAGGACCCTGACGTTGAGTATGGCCCGCGCCTTGTCGGGAAGCACGTTCTCCTTGTCCGAGCCCGACAGCATCGTGGCGGCCGTCGTGGTGCGGACGAGGGCGTTGGTCGTCGGAGACGCGGAGAACGCCAGCTTCACGAGGGGCCCGGTGACGAAGAGGTTCCTGAAGAGGAGCCGGTACCCGAACGGCGCGTACGGCGACAGGTCCGAAAGGAAGCGGGCGAGCGTCGCGGTTATCCTGGCCGGGAAGGGGTTTGACTCCGACATGGCGACGGCCTTCGCCACGAGTCCCGCGGCCGTGTGCCTGGGCGGCATGGAGGCGTGCCCGCCCTTTCCCTTGGCGCCGATGGCGACGTCGACGTAGCCTTTCTCCGCGACCCCGACCAAGGCGAGCGGGCGGTCGGCGAAGGAGAGCATCCCGCTCGCGACGAAGCCGCCCTCGTCGAGCAGGAACGACGCCTTGACGCCGCGTTCCGCGAGCAGGGCCGCTATGCTGGCCGCGCCGCGGACGCCGCCCGTCTCCTCGTCGCCCCCGAAGGCCAGGTAGACTGTGCGCTTAGGCACGAACCCGTCGGATAGGAGCCTCTCGGTCGCCTCCAGGGCGCAGGCCATCATGATCTTCACGTCCTGGGCGCCGCGCCCGTGCACGTAGCCGTCCACGACGGCCCCCGAGAACGGGGAGCGTCGCCAGAGGCTCTCGTCGCCCGGAGGGACCACGTCGAAATGGGCCGTCAGGATCACGGGCGCCAGCGACGCGTCGCTGCCCGGCCATTCGAATAACATCGCGCGATCGCCTACGTCGGGCTTCAGGAGTCTCTCGCCGACCAGGGGGAAGAGCCTCAGCGTCTCCCGCCGCAAGCGCTCGAACGCCTCTCCATCCTCTTCCGACGGATCGAAGCGCGAGACGGTCGGCACGCGTATAAGCGCTGACAGCTTGTCCTCGACGCCCGCGAAGGCCTGGAGGCGGGCCGGATCGAGCGTCCCTGGCGGCGGCGCCTTACGGGTCGACGCGGCGCGGGCCGCCATGAGGGCGAGGAGGGCGGCCAGCGCCCCGAGCGCGATATACGCGAATATCATCCGTTTCCACTCCCGCGACGCTCAGTCGCCCGATGCGGTTGAGGCGGGATCCCCCGCCGCGAGTGTTTTTTATCCAACCGAATCGGCCTATGCGTCGTAGTATACGGCAATGATGATATCGGAGGAACAGGCAATCGTCTCGGGCGCGCAAAATCATGGGCTCTCCGCGGCTCACGAGGCGCTATGGGAAGACGCGCGGCCGCGGCTCGAGGCGTATCTCGGATCGTTCGCGGGACTCGGCGCCGAGGACGTCGAGGAGATCTTGCAGGACGTTAGCCTAGTCCTATGGCGTCGCGGCGCCGAGCTCGAGCCCGACGCCCGAGCCTGGCTCTATAGGATTGCCAGGAACGCCGCCATAGACGCGCTCCGCTATCGCAGGCGCCGCCCGACGGCCGCCGTCTCCGCCGACGCCGGCGGCGTAGAACCTACGTCGCCGTATCCCGGGCCGGAGGAGCGCCTCCTCGAGGCGGAACGGGACGCCTTCGTCGCCGCGTTCCTCGCGGGCCTCTCCGACCGCGACCGCGAGATGCTGTACCTCCGCGCGGCGGAGGATTACAGCTACTCCCGGATAGCGGCGCTCGTCGGGCTGCCCCTCGGCACGGTGAAGTGGAGGATGGCCGGCCTCAAGCGGTCCCTGGCCGCGCGATACAGGAAGGAGTTCGGATGACCGACGAGGAACGCTCCGAGTCCCTGCTCCGCGCGTACTACGCGCGGCGGATAGCCGAGGCCGAAGGCCGCGCTCGGGCCGGGAGGACCGCATCCATCCCCGGGGGCCGCCTCCCGAGGGCCGCCGCGGGCGCCGGGAGGCTAAGGCCCTCGCTTCCGGACAGGCCCTCGCTTCGGGACAGGCCCTCGCGCTTGGACAGGCCCGCGGTCACCTTCGTCCTGGCCGCGGCCGCGATGGCGGCTATGCTCGCCATCGCGGCAGCTCCCGGAGGACGGCCCAGATGGAGCGATTCTCCCGGCGGGCTCATCGCCAGTATCGATAGCCGGATCGGGATGACCGGATTGCCGTCGGCCCTTGAAGTTATTAGGGATTCATTAAATCCCCCCCGTGAGAAAGGAGCATCGAGATGATACTGAGATTGATACTGGGCGCCCTCGTGTCTACGGCCGCGCTCGTTGCCGCGATCTATACGTCGGGAGGGACCGTAGCCCCGCTCCCGACCGCGGCAGCCGCGGCTTTCGTCGTTATCGCGCCCCTCGGAGCGGCGCTCGCCGCGTTCGGCGCGGCCGGTACGCTAGGCGCGTTCAGGTCGGCCTGCTCGAGTCGTCTCCGCTCGCTCGACGAGGCCGAGGCAGGCGCAGCCGACGCGGCGTTCGTCCTGCTTTCCAGGGCGACCGCCGCGGCCGCCGCCCTCGGCTTCCTCCTCATCCAGATCATGACGATGTACGACCTCGAGGATCCCTCCGCCATAGGCGCTCACCTCGGGTATAGCCTGTCGCCGGCCGTCATCGGCGCCGTCGTCGCGGCCTGCCTCTACGCGCCGCTGAGGCATTCGATAAGTCGGAAGGCCTTGGCCGCGGCATTCGAGGCTCCGTCTGCGGCGGCCGGAAAGGCCGGCGACGGCTCGGCGACGAGGTCTCGGCTCAGGTTCCTCCTGGGCGCGGGGCTCGCCCTGGCCGCGGTGTCGGTGATCTACGTCGCGTTCTGGGGCGGACGCCTCTTCCCGCTACTTAACCCGCCGTCCGTCATCATGATGCTGTTCTTTCCCCTGGGGAACGCCCTCGCGGGCCCGGGCCCGAGCGGGATAGCCGTCTCCCTAGGCGCCCTGCGCCAGGGCGACTACGGCTCGGCTTCCGTAGCCGGGCTGCGCTACGCGAAGGCTTCGTTCCGCTACCTAGCGGCCTCGTCCATGGCCTCGGGCGGCATAGCCTTCCTGACGGGCGCGGCGTATTTCCTGCAGGGCCTGGGGGACAGGATGCGTTACGGGCCGACGATGGCGCTCGCCTTGGTCTCGCTCGCGATCGCCGCGCTATTCTCCCTCTGCGTCGGCCTCCCGCTCAAGGCCGCGGCCTGTTCGAGGCTCGCCGTCCTCGACAAGCGGCCTTAGGCGGCCTAAGGCTACGGCGACTTTTAGCTTGCCGTAGGCGGCGCCCAGGTTTATCCTCGAGCCGGAGGATACACCATGGCTCATGACATCGAACGAGATCCCGCGGAGAAAAAGGCGGAGCCGGGGGCCATGTCGGCGCGCTCCTTTCTCGCGTCGCTCGCCGTGCTCGCCGCCCTGATGCTGGTCGCGGGGGCGCTGACGCTCGTCGTCCCCTCCGGCTCCTATGACCGCGTGCCGGGCCCCGACGGCGGCCTCGTCGTCGTGCCTGACAGCTACGCGCCCGCGGCCAGGCCCGAGTACCCGGCCTGGCGCTGGGCGACGGCGCCCCTCGAGGTTCTCGCCTCGGAGGACGCCGCGCTGGCCATCGTCATCATCGCCTTCATAGCGGTCGTAGGCGGCGCCTTCGCCCTCTTAAAGGAGGCGGGCGTCCTCGAGGCGAGCGTCCGCTCCCTGGCGGATCGCTTCAAGTCCAGGCGCATGGCCCTCCTGGCGGTGCTCTGCCTCTTCTTCATGGCCATAGGCAGCTTCATGGGCGTCTTCGAGGAGGTCGTGCCGCTCGTGCCGCTCGCCATAGGCCTGTCGCTGTCGTTCGGCTGGGACGTCTTCGCCGGCCTCGGCATGAGCATCCTGGCGGTCGGGTTCGGCTTCTCAGCCGCCATCGCCAACCCGTTCAGCATTGGCACGGCCCAGCGCCTCGCCGGCATCCCCGTGCTGTCCGGCTCCGGTTTCAGGGTAGTCGCGTTCGTCCTCGTATACGCGCTCTATTTCTCGTTCATGGCTTCGTACGTACGAAGGCTCGAGAAGAAAGGCCTAGGGTCGACGAAAGGCCTGTCAGGCTTCGCCTCGGCCGGCGCTGCCGAAAGCGGCTTCGCCTCGGCGCCCCCCGCGAATGCGGGGGACCGCGTTCCCGCGGGGCAGGTTCCGCGGGCCGAGGCCGCGAGCGTGGCCCGCGGGGTCCGCTTCTTCGGCTGGTCCAGCCTCGCGCTCGCCGCGCTCGTGGCCGCGTCGTCCATAACGAGGATAGGCTCCGACCTGATCCTGCCCGTGATAGCCCTGGGCTTCTTGGTCATAGGCGTCGGGGCGGGCCTGTCGGCCGGCCTTAGGCCCGCCAAGGCCGCGCGCTCGTTCGCGTCCGGGGCCCTCGGCGTCCTGCCCGCGGGCCTCCTCATCCTGATGGCGCTCAGCGTAAAGCGCATCGTCGTGTCCGGCGGCATCATGGACACGGTGCTCTACGCCGCGAGCGGCCTCCTGTCGGACGCGTCGAAGTACGGCGCGGCCGGCCTCATGTACGCCGTCGTCCTCGGCATGAATTTCTTCATAGGCAGCGCCAGCGCCAAGGCCTTCCTCCTCATGCCGGTGCTGGCCCCGCTAGCGGACCTATCGGGGCTCTCCAGGCAGATAGCGGTGCAGGCGTTCGCGTTCGGCGACGGGTTCTCCAACATGCTCTACCCGACCAACGCGGTCCTCCTCATATCCCTGGGCCTCGCGGGCATGTCGTGGGGGCAATGGCTCAAGAAGACGTGGAAGCTCCAGGCCGCCACGCTGGCCTTGACGATGGCCCTCCTGATGGTCGCCGTCGCCATAGGCTACGCCTAGGCCGGGGCCGTACGGGCCTGCTATACTCTCGGCCGATGAAACGATTAGTAGCCCTCTTTACCCTCGGCGCGGCGCTCTGCGCGCTTGCTTTCGGACAACAAGGCCGGGCCGGCACGTCCCCCTGGCTCGGCCGCTGGGACGGCTCCATGGAGCTGTCCGACGGAACGCTGCCGCTCTCGCTGGCCATAGTCGAGGGAGGAGCCCTCCTGGACCTCCCTAGCGCGGAGCTCTTCGGTTACCCCTCGTCGTCCGCGTCGGTCTCGGGCGATTCCGCCCGCCTGTCCTTCGCCTTCGGCTCGGGGACCCTGACGATTTCCGCCGCGCTATCGGGAGACGCCGCCTCGGGGGCGTTCAGGCAGGGCTCGGGCGAAACGGCCTCGGGCGGCGCGGTCTCGCTGCGCAGGTCGACGAGCCGCGACGACTCGGCCTGGGCCTTCTCGTTCGAGGCGCCCGACGGCGCGCGGCTGGCCGGCACCCTTCTCGTCCCGGAGGCCTCCTCGGCCCCGGCGGCTTCCACGGCCCCGGAGGCCCCGAGGCCGCCGCTCGTCATACTGCACGCCGGGCTCGGCGCCGCCGATCGCGACGGCAACAACTATAACGTCCCCGGCAGGAACGACGCGCTCAGGCAGCTGGCCGACGCCCTGCTGTCTCGCGGCGTCGCGAGCTACCGCTACGACAAGCGAGGCTCCGGGGCGGCCACGTGGCTCGTCGGCCGCGAGGAGGACCTGAGCCTCGAGGCGTGGATAAGGGACCTCGAGGCGGCCGCGGAGGCGCTCGCCGCGACGGGCCGCTTCTCGGGAACCTGGCTGCTCGGCCTCAACGACGGCGCCCTCGTCGCCGCCGCGGCGGCCAACGCAATGGAGGACTCCGGCGCGCCGGCGTCCGGGCTCCTCGTAGCCTGCGCCTCGGCCGACGGATCCCTGGACTCCTTCCGCAAGGCCGTGGCCGGAGCCCCCGAGGAGGCGCGCGCGGAGGGCGAGGCCATCGTCGCGGCCCTGCTCGAGGGCCGGCGCGTCGAAACGCTCTCCGAATTCTACGCGGCGGCATTCCGCCCTAGCTTCCAGCCTTACCTGATCGAGGCGTTCAGGCGCGACATCGAGACCGAGCTAGGCACGTACGGCGGGGCCTGCCTCATCGCGCAGGGCAACATGGATATGCACGCGACGCTCGCCGACATGATGGCCCTGTCCAGGGCCAAGCCTGACGCGGTCACCGTGATGCCCAGGCGCATGAACCACGTGCTCAAGGACGTCTCGCAGGACGTCGACGAGAACCTGGACGCGTTCAGCAATCCTGACTATCCGATATCGGCGGAGTTCGCGGACGCCGTGGCGGAGTTCGTGGGCCTGGCGGCGGACTAGGCGGCCGTAGCCGCCTGGAGCCTGGCGCCTCGCGTCGGCCTACGCGCCCGAGGCCCGAGGCCCGAGGCTCGGAGCCTCGAACCCGAAGGCTCAGAGCCCGGCCATGCCTACGAAGGCCGCGAAGGAGTCGGCCTCGAGCGGTAGTCCCGTCGCCCGTACAACGCGGCCCTCGGTCTTCCAGGCTGCCTCGTCCAGGACGGTGGCGGAACGCTCGGGCCATAGGGCGGTCGCCGCGGCGTAGAAGAATAGCCTGCACAGGGGCGCGAACACCACGGCCGCCCTATCGGTCTCGAACTCGAACGATAGCGAGGCGCTGTATCCGCCCCCGGCTAGCGGGCGCCCCGATAGGAACATGGCGACCATGGGCACGGCGCCGTCGCCGAGCGGCAGGCGCTCCCTCAGCAAGGCCATGGGATCGGGCAGGTACACGGCGACGGCCGAGGACCACTCGCTTCCCCAGCGCTCGGGTATGGGGTAGGGATGAGGCGACTCGGCCGCGGCTAGCAGCCCGTCGATGGGAGCCGTTCCGACGAGGACGCGGCCGCCTTGCGCGAACGCCAGCCTGAGCGATCCGTCCTTCCTCTCCCACGCGGAGCCGTTCCTGCGCCAAGCGGGATCTGTAGACAGCTTGAGGGAGGCGGCTCCCGCCGGGTAGCGTCCCTCGGCCACGGCGACGAGGCCGCCCTTGGAGGACGCGCCCGGCCTGACGAAGGCGACCGTCATCGAGTCGGTCCTGTCCGCCACCGCGGCCGCGCCAGCGGCGTCGGGCAGGCGGGCGAGGGCCGCGGATAGCGTCGCCTTGTCCAGCCGAGCGTAGGCCAGGGCTCCCGGCGGGAGGAAGCGCTCCGCCTCGAGGGACGCCGGAGCGCTTACCACGGTGGCGCACGCGGTCGCGAGGAGGCCGGCCACGCCGATGGCGACGGT
>Ga0180007_10003381_pt1 | contig 17846 bp, 17 predicted proteins | sample MM_PC_MetaG_FD_121122 | JGI IMG/M metagenome (GOLD analysis project Ga0180007, IMG submission 121122) | Groundwater microbial communities from the Aspo Hard Rock Laboratory (HRL) deep subsurface site, Sweden - MM_PC_MetaG | ecosystem: Environmental > Aquatic > Deep subsurface > Groundwater... | reverse complement strand
CTATCTTTTAAGGGAATAAAGATTCTCAGCCTTTCGGGTCCATTGGTTGAGTTTTTGGGAACTATGGGAATCGTCATTGTCTGTGGATACGGTGCTCATCAGGTGATAGAGGGCTCACTCACAATAGGAAAACTCATTGCCTTTCTCTTTTATGTCGGCGTAATATCTGCTCCGCTCAAATCCCTGACAAATACAAATCTTTTGATTCAACAGGCAATATCTGCTGGAAATCATATCTTTGAGATATTGGATGTAGAAGAAGAGAAAAGGGTGGACAATCCAATCAAGATTGAAAGGGGGGAAATAGAGATGGAAAACCTATCCTTCTCCTACAAAAAAAAGCCTGTCCTTTCCAACATAAACCTGAAGATTAAAAGCGGAGAGACAATAGCTATTGTTGGACCATCAGGTGCAGGAAAGAGCACCTTAATAAACCTTATCCTGGGATTCTATCATCCAGATGTAGGAAGAATCCTGATTGATGGTCAGGATATAAAGGGGTGTAGCCTCGGCAGCTTGCGTCAATCTATTGGTGTTGTTCCCCAGGAGGTGGCTCTATTCTCAGGGACTGTTGCCGAGAATATTGCTTATGGTTCTTCCTATTCAGAAGGGGAGATAAAGAAGGCAGCGGTCTCCTCTGGAGCCGATAATTTCATCTCAGAGCTTTCAGATGGATACCAGACAGAGGTAGGTGAGCACGGAGCAAGGCTTTCTGGTGGACAAAGGCAGCGGATAGCCATAGCCCGTGCTATCATCATTAGTCCAAAGCTCCTTATCCTGGATGAAGCCACATCCCATGTTGACCAGGAGTCAGAGAAGCTGATAAGGGAGTCTATCACCGCTGTTATGCGAAATCAGACGACCATCATTGTTGCCCACAGGCTATCCTCTATCCTCTCCTGCGATAGGATTGTCGTCATAAATGAAGGAGAGATTGCTGAGATTGGAACACACCAGGAACTTATGAAGAGGAACGGGGTTTATAAAAGGCTATATGAGAGCGGATGATGTATATAGTACCTTACATAAATAATTACTCTGGAGACACAAAGTCACTAAGATTATTTTCTATTCTCCTCGGTTCTTTGTGGCTCCAGAGTGAGAAAATTTGTGCGAAGATTTATGGAATTAACTATAAATATTGAATTATGATGGAATCACGATCAATGCTTCAGCAAATATATAGCAATCTCCTGCGTAACCGTATCAGATTGTCATTTATAGTCTTTGCTTTTCTGTTATTTGAGGACTTTATTGAGGGAATTCGACCTCATAACATTGATAGTTTCCAGGATCTATGGGGCTTTACTGGTTTACTCCTTGTCGTAGGTGGGGTTTCTCTAAGGTCATGGGCAGCAGGGATTATAAAAAAGAGCGACTCTTTGGCAACCACCGGCCCCTATTGTTTAACAAGACATCCATTATATATTGGTTCGCTCCTGATGGCGATTGGTTTCTGTAATATTATTGGGGATGGCGAAAACATTTGGGCTGTTTTTGGGATAGCCCTTATAGTATATTTTCCCACAATACGCAAGGAGGAGCTTTATCTTGCCCAAAAGTTCGGAGAAGAATGGAACAGATACACTCAACACACTTCCATATTTTTCCCAAAAAGGCTTCCCCTGAATCTTCATTCAAATTGGTCACTAAGGCAGTGGTTACATAACAAAGAATATAATGCCTTTGCTTCCAGTCTGGTTGTATTAGTTATTTTGGAGCTTCTACATGAATTTCCAATCTTAGAATCATTGATGGCGACGATCCGATAACCGTTAGCCGATATCCCATGACTTGAGCTTGCGTCAATCTAAATGAGACAGTTATTTATAGACAGGGAAATAGGGGACAGTTACCTATTAAAAGCCTAACCAGTCACTGAAGCTGACGGCGTAAACGTTGCAGCTTAGCTCTATCGTTAGATGTAAAAGAAAAAAGGAGGATATGAATTATGAAGACGCTTGCTGTAACTGATACTCTTGTTCTGTCAATCCCAGAGAGAATTCAACTGGTAGAGGATATTTGGGATACGATAGCCGTAGAAGCCGACTCTGTAGAATTGACTGAAGAAGAAAAGAAGATAATTGATGGAAGATTAAAGGCATATCACCAGAATCCTGATTTGGGTTCTCCGTGGGAGGATGTTTTTAAGAAAATAGTGAGCAAAAATGAGATATAGAGTTATCATCAGTCCTGAGGCTGAAAATGACCTAAAGGAATCTTTCTCTTGGTATGAAGATAAAAGGCAAGGATTAGGATATGACTTCCTCTTGCAGGTTGATGCAGGCTTAAGATTTATAGAAAGAAATCCAAAAATTTTCCCACCAGAATATGAAGAAAAAGGGGACGGTTCTATTTGTATTTGTGACAGTTACAGATAAAATAGTTGAATAGTGTCTATTAATAGTGTATAGTATGCCAAAAGCGTTATGCGTACAGCGTTCTTCGTATAGCGTCTTACATATTACGCTTTACGCACTACGCATTACACTTGAATTTATTATGGATAGAGTAGATAAAAGAAAACCCGATGAGCTCAGACCTACTGTCATCACACCGCACTATCTTGAACACCTTCCTTCCTCTGTTCTCATTGAGATGGGCAGAACAAAGCTCATTTGTGCTGCAACTGTTGATGATAAGGTGCCTCCATTCTTAAAAAATACAGGCTCTGGCTGGGTTACTGCGGAATACTCTATGCTTCCTTGCTCTGGAAAAGAGAGGATAGGAAGAGAGTCTGTAAAAGGAATAAAAGGGAGAACTCATGAGATCCAGAGGATGATAGGCAGGACACTTAGAGGAACGGTGAACCTGAATCTTTTGTCAGAGAGGACAATACTCATTGATTGTGATGTTATCCAGGCAGATGGTGGCACAAGGTGTGCGGCAATTACCGGGTCTTTCTGTGCTTTATATCTGGCAATAAAGGGGTTGCTTGAAAAAAACCTGATACGGAAAACCCCCATAATATCTTTTGTTGCTGCTGTAAGTGCTGGTATTGTCCAGAGGGAAGCCCTTCTTGACCTTGATTACTCCGAAGACTACCAAGCCTCCTGTGACCTCAATCTGGCGATGACAGATGCAGAGAAGATAATTGAGCTTCAGACAACAGCAGAGGGTGCGGCCTTTTCCTTTGATACCCTGAACAACCTCCTCTCTCTGACTAAAAAAGGCATCCTTGAGCTGATAGAGATGCAGAAGAAAGTCTTGCTGTAAGCGTTCAAGTAGTGTAAGAAAAAGGGGATATGGAGATTAAGGAGATAGGGGGATAAAATTTTGAATTAAAAATTAAGAATGAATAATCTCCATATCTCTCTTATTGTCTCCTTATCCCCACCCACTTCTGATATATAGCTTGAACGGTTACAGGTCTTGCCACCAATTTAATGGTTAAAGTGCGTGAAGGCTCAAGCTGTAAGGCTCTGAATTAATGCCTCTGCCTTGTGTAAAGTCTCGTAGTACTCAAGCTCAGGCTCGCTGTCAGCAACTATACCGCCACCTACCTGAATATAGGCTACGCCGTCCTTTATCACAAATGTTCTGATGATGATGTTCAAATCCATTGTGCCATCAAAGCCAATATATCCAATTGAGCCTGTGTAGGGGCCCCTCTTTGTTGGCTCAAGCTCATCTATTATCTCCATACACCTTACCTTTGGCACACCAGTAATTGTCCCGCCAGGGAATGTTGCCAGGATGCAATCAATGAAATCAATATCTGGTTTTAGCTCTCCAGAGATGTTGGAGACAATATGCATTACATGGGAGTATCTCTCTATCACCATCAGCTCATCAACCTTTACAGTTCCATACTTACAAACCCTTCCTATGTCATTCCTCTCAAGGTCAACAAGCATAATATGCTCTGCCCTTTCTTTCTGGCTCAAGATAAGCTCAGAGGCTAAATTCTCATCCTCTGCTTTTATCTTACCCCTTGGCCTTGTTCCAGCAATCGGTCTTGTCTCAATCTTGCCATTTTTAACCCTGATTAGCCTCTCTGGGGATGAGGAGACAATGGAGAAGCCATCAAGCTCAAGGTAGGCAGAGAACGGCGATGGGTTGATGGCAGTGAGCCTCTGGTAGAGTATCCAGGGGTCTGTCTCTATCCTACAAGAAAGCCTCTGGGATAGGTTCGCCTGGTAGATGTCGCCTGCCTTGATATGCTCCTTTGCCCTCTCTGCCATTTTGATATATTCTTCTTTGGTGAAATTGGAATCTATCCGAACTCTAAACTCTGAACTCCGAACTCCGAACTCTAAACTCTGAACTCCGAACTCTAAACTCTGAACTCTAAACTCTGAACTCTGAACTCTGAACTCTAAACTCTGAACTCTAAACTCTGAACTCTGAACTCTGAACTCTAAACTCTGAACCCTCTCTTCAACCTCTTCTCTATTGGGCGAGAGTATATTCAGGCTCTGAAGTTTATGGTCAAATACCAAAAGGTGTTTTGGAAAAATGAGGTAAAGGTCAGGAAGATCTAAGCCATCTTTCTTTCTTTTTGGCAAATCCTCAATAAACCAGGCAAGCTCATAACCAAAATACCCAAAACCGCCCTTAAAATGAGGATGAGCCTCTGCCTCTTTTAGAATACCCCTCAGTAAATGAAATGGATTTCCCTGGAGAGTTGTTTCTCCTTTCTCAGAGCGGACAATCATTCTATTCCCGTATGCCTTGACCACTAAGAATGGGTCAAAGCCAACAAAGGAGAAGGCGGCAATCCTATCCTTGCCTTTTACGCTTTCAAGAAGAAAGGAGTTTTCTGATCTAATGCAGCTATATGCAGAAGATGGGGTTATTTTATCTTCTTTCCTCATCCATTTTTATGGCAGAGACTTTTGGAGGACAGACCCTGGCGCATATCCCGCACCCTTTGCAGTAGTCAAGGTTTATACCCATAACCTTTTGGTTTTCTACGAGGATAGATGAGTCCGGGCAGTATATCCAGCAGTAAAGACAACTGTTGCATTTATCCTTGTCCCAGATAGGCCTTCTGCTTCTCCAACTGCCTGTCTTATACTTAGCGGCACTGCCTGGCTCAATAATTAAACCTGCTTCAGGTAGCTCATACCATTTTTCCATCTTAGCCTCCTTATCAACGAATTAAATGAGAATAAGGATTATCATCTTTCAAAAGTTGCGCGTACTCTACACTACCATTTTTTAACCACCATTCTGCTCCAGGCAAATGAATATACCTTATGGGTGCCAGATAATTCTCTTTCACCTTTTCATATAAATACATAGCATCAATAACAATTTCACCCAACCTATATCGCTCATGGGCAAAGAGCTCAGGAATGCTTATCTCTATAAGCCAAACCAGTTCTGGGATATCAGAAGAAAAAATTTTCTCAACCACCTTTTTTCTTTCATCTGGAAATGTTTTTGATAGCTCTGAAGCTCTAATAAGGAATGTTCTTAAGATAATATTTCCTTTTTCGAGATGGTCATGTAATCTTTTTCTCCAATCATTAGTAGAGGTTATATATTCATTTTCTGGGAGACGCCAAGCCCAAAATTCAAACTTTGTAATGGCCTTAAATGCAATTGGCTCTGCTATCTCTACCCTAATTTGGATATCTTTTCTAAACGGTACTATTATCTCCCAAATACTTGAGTTTTTTATCTCGCTATCTCTTTCTTTTTTTAGCTTCTCTTGTTGTTTTAGAGGCAAATGCTCCATATACCAAGGGGTTTGATAAATATCAAAATTTATCTTTAAAAAATCTTTAGGCATTGTTAGAAAAGAACCATAATTATCATCATGAATGATAAAATCAACCCACGCTGTGCTTCTTAAATAATTTCTCCCAAATAGTCTCGCGTAATACTCTTTTTCTGCTTCAGGCCACCAAGCATCAGGGTCAAATGTGTGTCCTATAACAGTAACCACATGTCCTTCTTCTGGTGTTCTAAGTATGACAAAGACCGGTATTCCACTTTCTATATATGAATAGACTATCTGTTCGGGAGAGATGGTTGGCTTTTTTTCAGGGTGGTTATACTTATATGTGAGCAGATAAAACCCCATTTTCTCTAATCCTTGCTTAAAGTCATTAACCGTAAATTCTCCAGATTGTTCCCGAACTATCAAATTATCTATTTGAGGAAAGATGAGGTCTTTATATTTTTCTTCTGGATTCAATATCCCGCCTTTATAATACTTTAACCATTTTGAGAACATACGCAGGTTAGCAAACCCGCATTTCCACTTTTTAAGCCAATGTTGCTGAAAGAAAGGATAGGTAATGATGTTATCTTTTTCTATAGGAATTTCTGCTCCACAAGTTAGAAAGTACTGAAGATACCCTTTGTCTTTAGGTACTTTTATAACTGTTTCTCCAACCCTTTGAGGCGAGGTCTCACTGCCTGAGGGTTTTGGACGAAGAAGGGTGTAGCCCAAATAATCACCCTTTTCTGATCCTGATTTAGAAACATTATAGAAATCAAGTCTTGTGGTCTCTGTTTCGTCTAAAGACTCTAACTCCCACATCTCCCCTTCTATTTCCGCCTCAGGATAAGATTTAATTTGGATAATTACCCCTTCTCTATTCTGTCTTTTTAAGCTCAGTAAGATACGACGCAGAGGTTTATCATTACCATATTTTTTCAAAAAACAGAATATTTCCCCTATTGAACGAACCATTACATCCATCTTTATATCCTTACTCTAAAGATACTAAAAAAGCAAGTCTATTTTTGACCTGCCTTTTTAGAAATCTTTATCTTTCAATAAACTATCTAAGTCGCCGTGACCCATTTAAAGAAGGAGCGTTCATCCACTCATCCGTTCTCTTAAAAAAATCATATATATCATCATTCCCTTCCATCAGATTTTTCTTTTGCTCTTCTGTAACTTCAATGGAATGCCCTAATATTTCTCCTTTTTTCTGGTTCTTTACCTTCTTCTTCATTTTTTCTCCTTCCTCCAACCTTATATTATATATTATATAAGTATATATTATAAGTAAAATTTTTTCAATATAATTTTTGTGATTTTTCTGTTTCTAATTTTAACTTTTTGGATTGAATATATCTTTTAAGAGGTTGAAAGAGATGTCTGTAAGAAAGATAGACATAGACAAGGCTAAACGAAAGATGAGACTTTCTCTTATTTCCCATCTTTCGTTCTAATCTCTCTTAATTGTCTGGTCTCTCCTTGGACCAACAGAGATAAGATCAATCTTTACCCCTAACATTTCCTCTATGGCAGCAAGATAATCCTTTGCCTCCTTTGGAAGTTCGGAGTACTCTTTTACCTTGTCTATCTCCTTCATCCACCCAGGAAATTCAATATATACTGGCTCAACCTTACTCCAATCAGAAATCCATGACTGAAACTCGCAAGGCTTATTATTTATTCTGTATTCTGTGCAGACCTTTATTTTAGGAAGGTCGGAGAGAACATCTAATTTTGTAATGACTAATGAGTTTATCCCATTTACCTGAGTAGCATACCTTGCTGCGACCAGATCAAGCCAACCGCACCTTCTGGGTCTTCCAGTTGTTGCCCCATACTCCCTTCCCTTCATTCTGAGGCGTTCGCCTTCTTCCTCTTTTAGCTCTGTGGGAAATGGGCCCTCTCCAACCCTTGTGGTATAAGCCTTCATTACCCCCATTATCTCGGAAATTTTATTTGAAGGGATTCCTGTTCCAACAGAGATTCCACCTACAGTTGTATGAGAAGAGGTGACATAGGGGTATGTTCCAAAGGCAATATCTAAGAGCGTTCCCTGCGCCCCTTCAAAGAGGATTGGTTCTCCATCTGTAATAGCTTTGTTCAAAATATATCTTGTATCAGCAAGATATGGCTTTATCCTTTCAAAAAGAGCAAGATATTCATTTATAATCTCTTCCTTCTTGAATTTTCCTTTCAGGATATAATCCTTTTGCAAAAGGTTTAGCTCCAGCTTTTCCGCAAAGACTTTTTTATCCAACAGATCTGCTATTCGTATCCCACACCTTCCAACCTTATCAATATATGCAGGACCAATCCCTCTCATAGTCGTGCCTATCTTCTGGCTCTCTTCCATTGCCCCATCAATGAATATATGGTAAGGCATAATCAGATGACAGCCAAGACTTATATAAAGGTTTGGGGTTATACCTTTTTCCTCTAAAAGTGCCAGTTCTTTTAATAATTCCTTTGGATTGACAACCACACCCTCAGAGATAACCCCTATTTTTTTAGGATGCAAAACCCCTGAAGGAAGGAGATGGAAGACAAACTCAAATCCATCTACATCTACGGTATGACCAGCGTTATTCCCCCCTTGATAGCGGACAATGTAATTATAGTCTTTGGCAAGAAGGTCAACAATCTTTCCTTTTCCCTCATCACCCCACTGAAGACCAATGATAGCAAGATTCATATCTTGATTATATATAGAAATTTCCTTTTTTGTTCTGGCTCTGCCAGAACTTTATATTTCTTGCTACTGCAAGAAATATCTGGTGTAGTTTACAGAAGCTACTCTCCAAAAGTCAATAAGAAAAACTTTGCCAATAATAGAAGCAGTTTGGTATACTAAAACGATAGAATACAGAATTCAGAATACAGAATTCAGAATAGATGCAGGTTTTTCATTCTGTATCCTGAATTCTGACTACTGAATTCTATTTAGTTTGTTGCAAGGACTGATTTATTTGAGTATATAAATGAAGAAGACCATCTTTTCCATAGCAATAAGCGTCATTTTCCTCTATCTTGCTGTCAGGAATGTCCAATGGTTAGAGGCAAAAAAATCGCTTTTGGGAGCAAATTACCTCTGGATGATACCAGCAATGCTTCTTATCGCTATCTCCTTTATTCCCCGTGCCATAAGGTGGCAATATCTTTTAGGCTCAGAAAAGAAAATATCCGTCAAAAGCCTGTTCTCAGTGATTATGATTGGATTTATGGTGAATAATATTGTTCCAGCAAGGATTGGAGATGTGGCCAGGGCTTTTCTCTTGGGAAAGAAAGAGGGTATCTCTCGCTCTCTCTCCTTTGGGACTATTGTTTTAGAGCGAATATTTGATGGGATTGCCCTTATTATTCTCTTCTGTATAGGTCTTTTTTTCTTTCCTCTGCCTTCCTGGGCAAAGGGGTTTGGAATTATAGGTTTGGCTGTCTTCGGCTTCAGTATCCTTCTTCTCATACTTTTAAAGGCAAAAAGGGAGGCTGCTGTCAGTCTTTTCATTAAGGCAACAGGTGTGTTCAGCAAAAAACTTTCAGAGAGGATGGGCTATATCCTTCATAAATTCATCGGAGGGCTTGAGAGCCTTGGCAAGCCAGACCACATATTTTTGATACTTTTCTGGTCCCTTGTCTCCTGGTTGCTCTTTGGTCTTGAGTTTCATCTTCTCTTTCTCTCCTTTGGCATCTCTAACCTTCCCTTCTATGCCCCATACTTTGTGATGGCTATTGTTAGTCTGGGAACCCTGATTCCATCAGCCCCTGGTTATATTGGCGTCTTCCAGGCTTTTTGTATCGCTGGTCTGGCTCTCTTTGGGATAGAAAAAGGCATGGCTTTGAGCTACTCTGTGGCGGTGCATATAGCCCAGTATATTCCGGTTACAGCTATAGGGCTATACTTTTTGGCAAAGGAGGGTGTCTCCTTTTCTTCCCTCCTCAAGCAAAAAAATGAAACAAAGGAGATATAAACCACAGAGGCACAGAGGTCACGGAGAAGAGAAACACGAAAGCCCGAAAGGGAGAAATCCCGAGAGGGAGAAAGAGAGTTGAACCACAAAGCTCACAAAGAGCACAAAGAATATAAACCGTCCTCCGTGACCGTAAATTTCGGTATCCGTGTCCGTTATCCGTGACCGTTATTTCTTTATACGGACACGCTGAACGGACACGAATCACGATTAAAGTTTCTTCGTGTTCTTTGTGGTTAAAAATATTTTTTTCTGGTTTTCATTCTTTCGTGTTTTCGTGATTATATTTTATTTCTCCAAAGTCTCCGTGTCTCTGTGGTGAATACTTATATGAATCCTGATATTACTGTCAATATAGGTGGCTTACATCTCAAGAACCCTGTCCTTCCAGCATCTGGGACATTTGGGTATGGGATAGAGTATGAGGATATGGTGCCTCTTGCGGAGTTTTCTGCTATAATTACAAAGGGGCTAACCCTGAAACCAAGAGAAGGCAACCCTCCAACAAGAATTGTTGAGACAGCTTGCGGTGTGCTCAATAGCGTTGGTCTTGAGAACATAGGCATTGAAAGGTTTATCAAGGAAAAACTCCCCAAGATACGAAAACACAACATTCCTATCATTGTCAACATAGGAGGCCAGACCCAAGCAGAATACGAGGAGCTTGCTGGAATCCTTGACAAAGAGGATGTGGAGGCATTAGAAGTGAATATCTCCTGCCCGAATGTCCAGAAGGGTGGAGCTGTTTTTGGCAAAGACCCGGAGATAGCAGGTTCTATTATAAAAAAGGTTAGAAAGAGATTCAGCCGAACAGTCCTTGCCAAGATTCCTCCAGTAGACAATATAAGCCAGATTGCCTTAGTCTGCCAGAAAGAAGGGGCAGATGCTGTCTCCCTTATCAATACGATAAGATCTCTGGCTATTGATATTGAAACCCAAAAGCCAATCTTAGGAGGCATATTTGGAGGTTTATCGGGTCCAGCCATAAAGCCTGTGGCTCTTAGAATGGTCTGGGAGGTGAGCAATGCTCTGGATATTCCAGTGATTGGGATAGGCGGGATATTCACAGGGTCTGATGCCATTGAGTTTATTCTGGCAGGCTCCTATGCTGTTCAGGTCGGCACAGCAAACTTAGTTGACCCCTTTTCCTGTATTAAGATTTCTGAGGGGATAAGGGAGTATATGGTAAAGAAAGGCGTTGATAACATAAAAGAGCTTGTTGGAAAGGCTAAATTCCAGTAACACTTTACAACTTCCGTAAAGACTGACCATATTAAACCTACCCTCTTTTTTTCTCCATATTCATTTATAAAAAGTAAAAAAGAAGAGGAATAAAACAATTATTGCTCCAATAATTATGGCTATTGTCAACAACTTTTTTTGGGGAACATCACTGAATAGGCTTGAGATTGCACACCCTTTTTCTACCTTCTTCTTTTGGTCAAAAAGCTGAGACTTGATTTCTGGAGGAAGATCTGCTATCGTCATTTTCTTTTCTTTTTTATGAAATAGCTCCTTGCACAGATTACAGTATAACGCGTTGTCTGGGTTCTCATAACCACATTTCTTGCAAACGATCATACTTTAATTTTAATCTGAAAACCCAGTCTTTGCAAAGAAAATGTGTAAATAGAAGAAGAGAAGAAAGAAAACAGTTACCAAAAGGATAATCTTAGCTTAAATCTTATATACCCAAACAAATCAGGTTTGCAAAAATTGTGTTCGTTTATGGTTTTGAGGTTCACGGTTCAAGGTTAGAGAATAAGAGGATTAACCGTGAACCTTGAACCCTTTAACCCCTGAACCTATTTCTTTTCGGTATAGCTTACAGCTTCTTAGAGTGCTTTGTAATTTTTTCATTTATTCACACCAAAAATTCCTTGACTCTATATCCTTTTCTAACCTATATTTTCTTATATGAGAGCCTTCCTCTTTTTTATCCTTTTTGCCTCCTCTTTAGTAGCCCAAGAGGGTGAGAATCTTCTGCAAAAGGCAGAGACAAACTTCAAAGATAAGAGATTTGAAGAGGCTATCAGGCTTTATCAAGAATATCTTACCTTCTGGCCTGAGGCAAAGGATGCCCCAAAAGCCCAATTCCAGGAGGCAGAATCCCTTTTTCAGTTGAATAAATTTAAGGAAGCCATCCCATCCTTTAAGAAGACAGCAGACCTGTATCCCACCTCCGATTATGCTCCTTTAGCACTCCTTAGAATAGGGGATTCTTATTACAGAATAGGCGATAACAAGAATGCCATTAAGGCTTATGAAGAGGTTATCAAAAAATTTCCCCAGATGAAGGAGTCAGAAGAGGCTAAGTCTTCTTTGTCTGCCATAAAGAAAGAGGAGGCTAAGGCACCAGAGGTGTTAGCAGTATCCAAAGAGGAGCTTTCTGCTCTATCATTGGCAAAAAAGCTTTATGAGGAGGAGAAATGGGATGATGCCTATAAATCCTTCGCCAAGTTTATAGAGGACTATCCCAAGAGCAGTTACCTTGCCTATGCCAGGCTCAAGGCTGGCGAATCCTTATATCAGCAAAAGAAATTTGAACCAGCGATAATCTTTTATAAAGATGTTATCTTAAACCACCCTGAGACAAAGTATGCACCTTACGCTAACTATACTCTGGCCTGGTCATATTATCAGATAAACAACCCGAATGAGGCATATAAGCAGGTGTCCAATTTTTTAGAAAAATACCCGGACTCTTCCTACCAGCCATCAGCTATAAAGTTAAAGGATAAGATTGCCTCCCAGGTACGAGAGTCTGAGGCAAACTCTTTGCTCATATCTGCGAAAGAGGCTTTTCAAAATAAGGAGTATGACAAAGCAGCAGGTCTGCTCTCTCAAATAAAGGAGAAGTATTCTGATATAAAACTCCCTGAGGTAGATAGCCTTCTTTCAGAGGCGAATAAGATACGGGCAGAGGGCTCATATTCAGAGATACAGAAGCTCTATGATGAGGCAAATGGCTATCTTAAACAAGGGGAATGGGATAAAGCTATAGAAGGGTTTAGAAAGGTAATTGCAAACTTTCCAGAGACAGATTGGACAGAGTTATCTAAGAAGGCTATTGCTCAAGCTCAAGAGAAGAAACAAGAACAAGATGCAGAGGTTCTTTATAAAGAGGCAGAGGTCTTATCTCAAAAGGGAGAGGCAGGTTCAGCCAGGGCAGCATTCCAGAAGATACTAAAGGATTTTTCGGTGACAAAATACGCTAAGATGTCCGAAGAAAAGCTGGCACTTATCGCAGATACTGAAGGAGAGAAGGCATCAGAGGTAGATTATAAAGAAGGCTTGAGGCTGATGGAAAAGGAGAGATTCTCTGAGGCGATTGAAAGGCTCGCCAAGATTCCTCCAAACTCACAGTATGCAGAGCCAGCAAAAGGAAAGATGGCTGAGGCAAAGGCAAAGTTGACTGAGAATGATGTAAAGAGAAGGTTTGAGATTGCAATGAACTACTATGAGCTTGGCGACTATAAAGAAGCGGTCAATCGTCTCCAAAAAATTATTGCCGTATATCCTGAAGGTGCCTACACCAAGAAGGCAAAAGCTATCCTTGACAACATATCAGCTCAATCAGAGGAAAAGAGTGCTGAGAATCTTTTCAAAGCCGCACAAGGTTATTTAGAGGAAAAGGATTATGACCAGGCTTTTGAGGCGTTTAAGAAGGTGGTTGAACTGTATCCCCAGACAAGGTATGCTAAGACGGCTGTAGTTATAATGGGTGAGATCAATCAAAGGCTTGCCAATGAAAAGGCAAAGAAGATTTATGATGATGCCAGGAGCTTATCTTTCCGAAAAGACTACCCCTCTTGCCTTAAAAAATATGATGAGCTTCTCGCGGCCTACCCTCTATCCTACTGGGCGACTTATGCTGTTTATGGCAAAGGGGAAGCCTACTATGAAAAAGGTGACTATCAATCTGCGGCATTAGAATGGGAAGGGTTTGTTACCCGCTATCCAGACTCTGACCTTGCCAGCCACAGCCTCTATCATTTGGCAGACTCTTTCATAAAGCTAAATAGGGAACAAGAGGCGATAGAAACCTATAAAAAGCTTCTTCTTTCGTATCCTGAAAGTGTATATGCTCGAGGAGAGATAAGGACCATCATTGAGGGAAAGATAAAGGGTTTAGAAAGGTGAAGTAGAGAGGCACGGCGGATAGATATGTGTTTGGGGGTTGCGACCATTCAGGCGGCCAAAGAATGCGGGTAACTATTTACTCAAGTGAAGTAGAAGATAATTATTTACCGCAGAGTACGCTGAGAACGCAGAGAATTTACAAAATTTTTAAGTTTTTATTTCTCTGTGCCCTCTGCGATCTCTGCGGTTAATCTCTTCTTCGGATGGCTAAAGTGTTACGAATGCGGCAAGTGGGGATATGATTATGTTATGAGATGGAGGTAATAGATAATGAAAGCAATAATTGAGAACGGCAGGATAACCCTTCCAAATGAGGTATTTGAAAAGGGGTATCTGCCAAAGAATGGTGAGATTGAGGTGGAGAGGATAAAAAGAGGGTTGAGGATAGAATCTCGCCAGAGCCGTGATAATGTTTGGCTGAATGACCCTCTTTTTACAGTGAATGCTGAAGATTTAGGAGATACAGAGCTATCAACAAAGGTTGATGAAATCCTGTACGAAGGTAAGTAAAAAATGATATTCATTGACACCAGTGCCTTCATATCTCGATTCCATCTAAAGGATAGGTATCATAATGAAGCAACAAAATTCTTTGAGAGGATAAAGCAGGACAAAACAAAAATTTTTACATCTGACTATATAATTGATGAGACTATTACCACAATCTTTGCAAGGACAAAATCTTTTGAAATCTCAAAGATGTTTGGAGAGGCAATAATTAGCTCAAAGGCAGTAGAGATGATATGGGTATCTGAAGATGACTTTGAAGAAGGCTGGAATATTTTTAAGAAAGAGGGTTCAATGGGCTTAAGTTTTACTGACTCTGTTTCATCAGCAATAATGAGAAGGCTGAATATCAACAAAATCTTCACTTTTGATAGTCATTTTAGACTGATGGGATTTGAAATGGTTCCTTAGTCTGTCTTTCTTTGCAAACTTGGCGCCTTTGCGAGAAATATTTAAGGAGGCAAAATGAAAAAGATTTTATTTCTGTTACTCTTTTGGAATATGGCTTTTGCGGAGAGGATGGCATTCTTGCCTTATGAGGATAAGACTATTGATGGAAAGGGTAAGGAGAGGCTATCAATACTTATCTCAAGTATCCTTCCTCAGCAAGGGTTTTCTTTGGCAGAAGGTCAGGATAGGGCAGAAAAGGTTCTTCCTTTGGCTACCCAGAAGGAGATAGGCAATTTTACCCCGGAGATAGCCCAGACCTTAGGTGAGCTTTTCTCTGCTGATATTCTGGTAAAGGGTAAGATTTCGGAGCCTAAAAAAGGCACGCTCATAATTACCTGCTCTTTTCTTAATGCAAGGAGAGAGCTTGATCCAACCCTTGCGGACAAAATTCTCAGCCTCTTCTGGTCTGAGCTTGGCAGGTCTTATAAGATAGAGAAGGTCATCTCAAATGATGAACTTGTAATCTCTGGAGAGTTTAAGATTGGGGATAAGTTAGAGATAATCAAGGCAGGTAAAAGGATTGGAACTTGTGAGGTAACAAAGGTAAAAGAGGGTCAATCGGAGCTTCTTTATTCCTCTACAGAAAGGGTTTCTACTTTTGACTCTGTAAGGAAGTCTGCTATCTTATCTGGAGATGGAAAAATAGCCTGTCTTATCACCAGCAGCCCAGAAGCAAACATCTCTTTAGACAGGGGTTTTATTGGCAAGACCCCTAATTTAATCAAGAAGGTGGCAAAAGCGAGCTTGCTCTCTCTTTCTGCCGAAGGTCATTCTCCTTTTCAAATGGAGATTGCCCCACAAGATGTAGAAGCAAATTCCTTTCTTGATATTCTCTTGGTCTTCGCATCCCTGACTAAACAAGAGGAGAAAAAAGGCTCTCTCCTTGTGGTTACAAGCCCTTCCAGCGCCAAGGTCTATCTTGATGGAGAGCTTGTTGGTCTTACGCCTTTTTCTGTTTCTAATATTCCAGGAAGAGTGTATGAGGTGCGGATAGAAAAGGATGGATTTCTCACCCTCTCTGAAAAGGTTTTAATTGAAGGTGATGTCCAGTTAAGAAGGGATTTGACATCAGCGCTTCTTCCAAAACTCCCTTCCCTTCCTATAAAGGAAAAAGAGGTTCATCCTGAGGTTATCTTGATTCCCACAGCTTATGCACTAAAACAAGGGGAGGCGATAATAAGCCTGAATTATCCAAACCTCTTTATTCTGCGGGCAGGCCTTCCCACAGGAGACCTGAAGACAGAGGTGAGAATTGAAGGATTGGGTGCAGGCTTAAAATATGGGTTGAATGAATGGGTTGGAGCTGACCTCTTTTATTCTAAATATAATATGGCAGAGAAGGAGAAAGAGGTAAGAAAGCAGGCATTACTTGCCATTTCTCTGCCGATAGAAGAGAAAGCCACACTCCATTTTGGTGGAGGCTATCTCTGGGCCGAGGAGAATAAAGAGAGGTGGTTTTTAGGAGCAGAAATACCCATCAAAGAGAATATAGCCCTTTTAGCTGAATGTGATAATATAGAAAAATATGGGGTGGGTTGCAGGCTTACCTTCGGTAGAATAGGTATTTTACTTGGTATCGGAAAAGATAGGTTTGATGGAAGTATCTTTTTGAAAAGAAACCCCCTGAAAAACAAATGAAGGTAGTCATTGTAATGCCAGCTCGGAATGTAGAGAGGACTCTTGAGAGGACATATAACGACATTCCAGGGGAGATAGCAGATGAAATTATCCTTGTTGACAACAATAGCAGGGATAGAACAGTAGAGGTGGCAAAAAACTTGGGGATAAGAGTCTTCTGTCATCCAACAGATAGAGGTTATGGAGGCTCTCAGAAATCTCTTTACACAGAGGCATTAAAAGCAGGGGCAGATATTGTGGTTATGCTCCACCCTGATTATCAGTATGATGCCTCCTTATTGCCTGAGATGATAAAACTTATTACTCTTGGTCAGGCAGATTGTGTGATAGGCTCAAGAATCAGGACAAGAGAAGAGACGCTGGCTGGTGGCATGCCCCTCTATAAATATATAGCCAACCGAACACTTACCCTGATGGAAAACATTGGCACAGGCTCTAATCTCTCTGAGTTTCACACAGGCTTTCGGGCATACTCAAGGAAGCTTCTTGAGACTATCCCCTGGCAATTAAACTCAAATAACTATGTCTTTGACTCACAGATGCTTTTGCAGATAATAGCCTTTGGTTTTAAGATACTTGAGGTTCAGGTTCCAACAAGGTATTTCAAGGAGGCTTCCTCTCCGAATATAATAGAGAGCACAATCTATGGCAGTTCTACCCTCTGGGCTTTATTCAGGTTTATCCTGCATAGAGCAGGGATTAAGCAGGCTTTGTTCACGCCTGTCTTTGTGGAGAAATGAAGAATAGTGATGAGTTTAGAGTTATGAGTTTAGAGTTATGAGTTTAGAGTTATGAGTTTAGAGTTATGAGTTTAGAGTTATGAGTTTAGAGTTATGAGTTTAGAGTTATGAGTTTAGAGTTATGAGTGTATAAGGAATGAAGAAGATAGCCATAAAGACAGACAAAAGGTGTGGGTTTTTTGATCTTACCAGAAAGATTGAGGGTTTGCTTTCTCAAGGGGATGACGGGGTACTGTTTCTCTTTTGCCCCCATACAACTGCTGGCATTACTATAAACGAGGGAGCAGACTCAGATGTTATCGCAGATGTAAATAATAGCTTGACAAGGCTTATTCCAGAAAAAGATAATTACCGGCATATAGAGGGAAACTCAGATGCCCATATCAAGGCATCCATCATAGGTTCTTCTCTCTCTATCTTTGTTGAGCAGGGAAAACTTATTCTCGGCACATGGCAGAAGGTCTTCTTCTGCGAGTTTGATGGACCAAGAAACAGGGAAGTCTGGGTGAGAATAGTGAAGAGTTTAGAGTTATGAGTTTAGAGTTATGAGTTAATGGAAAAGGGGTTTGATTTTGAGAATTTAGAGGTTTATCAAAAAGCGGTTGATTTTACCAATATAGTCTATGGGGTTACAAAAAAATATCCCAAGAGTGAGTTGTTTGCTACTGTAAGCCAATTTAGAAGGGCAGCTTTATCAATCCCTTTAAATATTGCAGAAGG
>Ga0180007_10003380_pt1 | contig 17846 bp, 18 predicted proteins | sample MM_PC_MetaG_FD_121122 | JGI IMG/M metagenome (GOLD analysis project Ga0180007, IMG submission 121122) | Groundwater microbial communities from the Aspo Hard Rock Laboratory (HRL) deep subsurface site, Sweden - MM_PC_MetaG | ecosystem: Environmental > Aquatic > Deep subsurface > Groundwater... | reverse complement strand
TGTTGGAATAGGTCTCTATTCCCTCTTCCCTTAGGTTAGATATCATTTTTTGTTGTTTTTCTACTTCTTCAGGGCCACCAAAAATTATCGCTTTGTAATTCTTTTTGTTGAGTTCTCTGACAAACTCTTTTATTTTATCTTCGTGCCAAGCCTTTGATGGCCATCGCGGTGAAGAGCCTATGTGGATTCCGATTGTTTTTTCACCTTTCGTTGTGAAGGTTAATTTTTCCTTGCCTTTTTTTATTTCCTCTTCAGAAAGAGTAATTGAGAAAGGGGTATTGTCGTAGGGCAGTGCGGCGGCCTCAAACATCATTTGTTGATAGGTTTTTCTATTTGACTTTTTTAATTCGTCATCGAAAAGGGTGTTCAGGTAATATTCTGCTCCCAGGTTAAAGGCTGCAGGGTAACCTGATTCTGAGAAGAATCCGTATTTTTGACTTGCGCTAATTTGTAATGCGAGCGAAGTTGCCTGTTCGTCTATGTCGAAGTTGTAGAGAATGTCAAAGTCTTCAGTTGGCTTAGAGGTCATTACATTGTCTACATTTCTGTCCGTTTCAATTACTTCTGCCGCGTTTGGTTTGGTTATCCAGGTAAGTGTTGATTCTGGGAACTTCTTTTTTATCGCTGCGGCTAGAGGAAGGGTTCTGATAACATCCCCCAATGCACTGAGCTTGATTAATGCTATTTTCATACATTTAAGGCCGAAACAGGGTTTAAAAGCCTTTTCCAAAGGTTTTTAATTTGGACGGGGCTGAAAGAAGGATGAAGATTTATGTTGCTGGTAAGGTGCGGAACGAGGTTGAGAGAGATTTCTTGGAAGAGATTGACTCGCTTTGTAAGTCTGAGGGATTTGATACTTTTTTGCCACATCGGGACGTCGGTTTAGCTGAAGGGAACAAAGATGTGCCGAAAATATTTGAAGGGGATATCAAAGAAGGTTTTTCTGATGTAAAACTGGTTGTTGCGGCCCTTGATGGGTTGCATGTTGGTGCTGGTACGGCGTGGGAATTGGGCTACGCTTATGCAAAAGAGATTCCAGCAATAGGAATTAAAACGGACGAACCTGTTTCGGAGGCCTTAGAATATCTTAGTGCAATCTTAGTCGGCAGTATGGATATTGTTTCTTCCAAAGACGAATTAAGAGCGAAGCTCAGAGAATTCGCAAAACATTTTAGTCAAGAGGCTTCGTAGACTGGATTTCTGTTTCCCGCCAGCCGTCTTTGTAATATTTGTTTTTTCTTAGTTCTTTGAATGCAGTTAGATAAATGTATAATCTTGCGAAATAAAATTGGATTATCCAGAAAAATTGTTTGAGGTTTTTTGGCTGGAGTATTGCAAATAAAGCGCCTTCTTTTATTTCGTTGAAAAGTGATTTTGTCCGGGGCATGTCCGGGACTATTTTGTTTAGATTTTCATGTGCTTTTATGTTTCTCACTTTTTGGTTGAACCAGTCTTTCCAGTTGTTGGGATTTTTCACGTAAACTTCTGCTTTGTCTGCATAGACAATTTTATAGCCTTTTTTCCAGAAGAGGTAAGGAATAATGCTGTCTTCGGAAGTGTTTGTTGGGAAGTCGAAGATTACCCCGTCTCTTATCGCGAAGAGATATCCAGAACATTCGAAAAATTGTTTGTTTTGAGACATTCTTTTTCTAACCTGATGGATTCGTTTGAATGCGACTTCTGCCCAGTATTCATATTTAGAGCCGGTAAAATCTATTGGAACCGGCCTGCCGGTTACGCAACCAGTTTTTTTGTCCCTGAATGCCGCGGCTATTTCTTCGATGGCTCTGTCTGAGACGTATACATCGCCGTCTGTTAGGACAAAGATATGATCATTTTTACCGGTGCCGTATTCTTGAAATAGGAGGTTCAAGGCATAGCCTTTTCCTTCACCGGGGTCAAGATAGAATTCGACTCTTTTGTCCTTGATTTCTTTTTTTAATATCTCTTCAACTTTTGGGAAGGGGTCCACGACCAAGATTTTGAAATCTTGTTTTGTTTTTTGGTTTAGAAAGGCCTTGACAGCGCGAATTGTTGCCTTTGGCTCGTTGTAAGAGGTGATGATTATATGAATCATCAGACTACCTCAAGAGGGTAGTCCTCTGGCCTTATTAATACCATTTTGTCTCCAGTTTCTGGTTTTGCGACTATGCGGCATTTCTTTGTGCCTTGCTTTCCAACATCGGAGATTTCTATTTCTTCCACTGTGAAAATCTTTCCTGCTAGTTTTAGCTTGTCTCCTTTTTTTATTTCCTTTGCTAGCTTTTTCATGTATTAAGTTGAAGGATTACACTTATAAAGTTTATCGAGCTCGAAAATTTATGAAATCTGCGCTAGTTTTGTGCTCTGGAGGATTGGACAGTGTAAGCGCTGCTTTTTTTGTTAAAAAGAAACTGAATTATGAAAAAATAACTGTTTTGTTTTTTAATTATGGGCAGAGGAATTATGCAATGGAAAGAAAGTGTTCTGAACAGTGCGCTAAAGAACTCGACGCTGAATTCTTTGAGTTGGATCTGAAGCAGTTGGGTGCGATTTCCACTTCATTGTTGAATTCTGGTGAGGATTATAAGCATCTGAAAAAAGAAGATCTGAAGAATACGCGGGAGGAAAGCGATAAGTGGTATGTTCCGTCTCGTAATTTGATTTTTCTGTCCTACGCAATTTCTTTTGCAGAGTCTTTAATGATTAAGTCTAGTGAAATTTATGATATCTTTGTCGGGTTTAAGAACGAGGGAACAGAACCATTTTTGGACGCGACTGCTACATTTGTTGAAGCGATGAATCGTGTCTCTGAAGTTTCTAGTAAAGGAAAGTTCAAGATAATTGCGCCTTTGATTGAAAAAGATAAAGAAGATATTGTTAATCTGGCTCGGGGGCTGGGCGTGGATTTTGCAAAGACGTTTAGCTGCTATGTGGGGATGGAGAAACATTGCGGAACGTGTTTAGCTTGTAGGTTGAGACAACAGGGATTTTATTGGGCCGGTGTTGAAGATCCAACAGAGTATTTATCCAGCGATTAGCTTTTCAATTTTTTGAATTATCTTATCCCAAGAGAATTGCTCTACGCTTTTTCTTGCCTGCTTTCTTACATCCTTAAAATCTTGTTTTAAAGCTAAAGAAATTTTTTCAGCCAGTTGCTTTTCATCACCGATTTTGAATAAGAATCCATTTTTTCCGTCGGAGATTAGTTCTTTAGCACCGAGGTTATCGCTGGCTATGACAATTTTCTCTCGAGCCATTGCTTCAATGAGAGATTGGGGCATAGATTCTCTGATTGAAGGTAGAACGAAAATCTTTGCCGAGTCTATTTTTTTTATTTTTTCTTTTGTCTCATAAACCGGAGGTGAAAACTTAATGTTTGAGTTTGGATTGAGGGACTTTAACTTTTTTAGATAGTCTTTTTCTGCAGGGCCTGCGATTTCTAATTTTACGTCTTTTAGCAGATTGATGGCCTGGATGAGTGTTTCTAAATCTTTAATCGGTGCAACCCTCCCAAGAAAGAGAACTTTCTTTTCTTCTTTTGATTTTTTTTGTGTGAAGAATTCTTTTGGGATTCCGTTTGGAATGTATGCTATTTTCTCCCTTGGAACGTGCATCTGTTCTAGAATTTTATTTTCCCATTTTGTTATTGTTAAAATTTTGTCAAATTTTTTGAGCTTTCTTGGGCCGATTATTTTGTCGTAGACGTTGACAGCAAGTTTTGAAGGCAACAATCTGTTTGAATCTGAGAGAAATGGGGCATGGGTGACTAGGAAGACCTTACATCCAATACGATTCTTTATTTTGAGTGCAGTCGTAGTATGTGGGTGCCTGTAAGAATGGGCGATTATCAAGTCTGGGTGAAAATTTAGAGCTTCCTTTTCAAAATCCCAAATCATAAAACTTTCACCGCCGAGTTTTCTTGCAGGAAATCTGATGATATCAATTTTTCCCAGTTTTTCTTTTTGGGGAGCTATCTCTTTTGAACCCTTAGTAAAATTTGATGAAAAGACCTTTACGGTGTGACCTTTTTTAGCGAGAAGCTCCGCTTCCTGCTTAGCGCGCATCCAGACGCCGCATGCTCCTGCTGAGAAATTAGTTAGTTCAAGGATTTTCATTTTCAAGAGACATGATGTAATTTAGTTTCTTTATGAACTTTGTGTGGGGGAATGTTCTGTCAATTCTGCTTTTTGGAAGTTCTATAAAGTCCCATGAGTGAGCGTAAAAGATTGGTTCTTTATAGAATAATTTCAAAAGCCAGACATAAAATCTTAACAGCGAGCGGGGCAAGACTCTGATTGTGAGTGAGACGAAGGGCATGAATAAAGCAGAGGCTGGCTTTTCTTTTAGTTGAGGTCTAATTTGGTAAGCATTTAGTGGGGAGAATGAAGTCCTTGCCCAATGAGTGAATCGTTTGGGGAAGAACAATAGTTGTAGGAAATTTAAGGGCGTGTAACTGGAGTCATATTCAAAATGGTATTTTTCTAAGAGGTCTAGAGTTTCAGTGTCGATGGAATGTTGCGGTGCTCTGAATCCTTTTGGCGCGGAGCCAAGATGCTTTTTCCAGATGGAAACGCACTTTTTTAGTTCATCTTCTTTTTCCTTGAAAGACATGTCGTCAAATCTTTTGTGAGAGTAACCATGGCAGGAGATTTCCCACTTTTTCTTGTGGAGCTGTTTGAAGAAGGCTGCGTTTTTCTCAAAAATTTTGCCGGTCACGAAGAGAATTGGTTTTACTTTGTTTTTATTGCAGATTTCTTCAAATCTTTTTAGTCCTGATGTTATGCCTGTGTGGCTCTCAGAATGAAGATCTTTTTCTACGTCTATTGTGTAAGATATTTTTTTCATGGCTGAGCGAACAAAGGGTTGTTTTTATTCTTTTTCTTAAGAGAGATACTAACCTGGGAGATGGCTGTGGAGAAAAAAACTTGGTCAATGGACGACTTAAGAAATCTTCGTAGAATTATTGAAGTTAATTTCATAGATATAAAGGTAGTCTTCGTTTACACTTTCATTGAGGTAAGCAACGAGGGTGCTATTCCACACGGGTCCATTGTCAAATTCCCTGTCTATGACAAGCAAAACCCTTTTGTAGCCATCTTTTTCATTAGAGATTCTTTTGATTATCTCTTCGTCAGTGATATTTGAATTGTTTTCGTGAAGGCTACTTTTTCCATAGGGGATGATGTCAGTATAATTGTTGTATTCTACCCTAAAGAAGTGCGTGCCCTTTTTCATGTAAGGAAGAACGTGTTCCCCCAGGGTCTTTGGGAAGGTGGCAATTAAGACATTCTCCTTTGAGCCAAAACCTCTCAAAATAGCTGCCGCTGCTTTAGAAGTAGAAAATTCATATTTTAATTCTTGATAAGCAATAATTGCTCCGCTAGTCAGCTGCGTTATTAAGATGAAAAAGATAAAAAATGAGGCTAGCTGATTGACTAGTGGTTTTTTAGCGATTTTTTTCAAGAAAGTCCATTCTGCCTGGTAAAAGCTAGAGAGCCATAGGGAAAAGAAGAAAGTAAGAAAGATCAATCCGTGATGTCTGATTCCCCCTGTGAGCTTAAAAAAGAAGATTGCTTCCAACCCAACTACCGAGATTAGGTAAACCATCAAAGGCGCTGGTTTCTGAACAAAAAACAATACTGTGATTAAGAATAGGATAATCCCTAGCATTGCAGATTCCTTTCCAAAAAGGTCGTACAGAAGGTAGGTGTTCCACGAATGCGGCCCCGGATTGGGAATTGGTAAAAAGGCGCTTGTGAAAACATGCGGCAAAACTCCTAAGTGCTGCATTGAAATATCTGTTCTCCACCTGGCCAACTCTGGAATTAAGTCTGGAGGGGGGTAAATTTGATAAAGGCTTAAGGCAAACCCAAAGACAACAACCAGCAAGGAAAGAAGTATCTTTTTATTAAACATTTTGTTAGAATAATAAAATTCGATGGCTGAGACGAAGAGGATGGAAGCGCCAATTGGTATGCTATGCACGTTACTGTTTACTAACAATAGAATTAGAGAAGAAAATAGGATCGGTTTCTCAAATCGCCTCTTCAGATTGATGCAATTATAAACAAAAGCAATGCAGAAATAGCATAGTTCCTAGCGATTATATTATACTCATAAACAAACAGGTAACTAAATATAAACAGTATCCTCTTTGTTAAGGAGAATGGTGCGCAAAATAGAAATATTGAAACGGCGGCCAGGGCGATTAAAGAATGGAGAATGAATAGGGCGGTGTAACCTAAACCAAGGTTTACTAGAACGAATGTCAGCAAATACCATAAACCGGGTGTGCCCTCATATCCGACAATAGACAGAAGATTAAAAATAGAAGGACTATTTCTCGCTAAAAGCCAGGGCCTTGCTTCGTCGCCCCAGGCTTCATGATGCAACATCAGAGTAACTGTGACAATACAAAATAGGGCTAAAGCAATAAACATAATTGCCTTGTCCCTGTTTACCCCAAAGTCTGATCTCATGAGTTTTTACCTACAATGAAAGTCTTAATAAAAGCCAGACTGCATTTTGTTTTTATATCTTCCATTGTTTTAGACAAGGGCCTTATTTATTAAAAGTTTTTGGTCTCTTTGAGCCTTCCGTCACCATACAAAGTTCATTGTAGAATGTTAAAAGTTATCTTTCTGTGGCCGAAAAAACTCCAAAACATTACTACGAATATCGAGATTGCTTTTGCAAAGATGTACCATAGCCCCCAGCGCCCTACTAAGACAAGTAAAATTATTTGATTTAGTGCTAGCCCGATCAGAGCAACAAACATAAACATGGTGAACTGCAAGGCAACTCTTTTGCTTTTGTTCTTAAAATTGAGGTATTTGTTAAGCGAATAATTTGTTATCATGCCGGCAAAGTAAGAAATCATCGCTGAATAAAAATACCAAATTTTAACAAACTCTGTTAAGAAAAACAATAAGCCCAAATCTACTATTGTGGCAATTCCTGCGAGCACCACATATCCAATGAAAAGGGTCAGATCTTTTCTAGCGGATAATACCTTTTTCGAAATACTCTTTTTCTGTTCCGACATCTTCAACATTAAGTTTCTTATTCTCGATTATGCTTTTTGCTGCGAGTATCCCCATCTCTAAGGAGTGATCCTGGTTTGTGTATTTGAATCTCCCAGGACGTCCGATGTATATCAGGTTTTTGAAAGTGTCTAAATAATTTTTGACTACCGCTAAATTCTCTTTGTATCCTACATCGTAGACAGGATAAACGTTTTTCTGCTTTAGGTGATAAGAATCAATAACTTCTTCTTTTTTGACAAATCCCAGTCTCTCAAGCCAGTCGAGACTTATTTTGATGAGTTCTTCTTTTTTCATTTTCCATGTCTCGTCCCCTTCCCAGCAGAAAAATTCTATGAAGAGAGAAGTTTTGTCTCTAGGAGACATCTTTTGTGAAAAGTTTTTCATCTCAGACATTCTCCCAAGGGGTATGTGGGTTTCTGGAAAATAGATCCATTGATCTTTTGCTATAAAGGGTTTGTTGACTGTCAGGAAAAGATAAACTTGCGACCTGAACTTTAGTTTTTTAAGGGCTTTGAGAACGTTTGCCGGAGGCTTTGGATCAAGAATTTCGACAAAACGATTTATAGGTATTGAAGAGATTAAATTTTGCGGGCTAAAGGATTTTCCCTTTTTCATCTTGACTTTTTTTATGACGTTGTTTTTATGAATTATCTTTACCGGTTCGTTATCTAAGATGACCCTATTCTTCTTTTCTATCTTATTTTTTATTGTCTCATAAATTAGCCCGGTTCCTAATTCTGGGTAGTAGAACTGATCAACCAGAGTTTTAGGACCTTTCTTCTTAAGAAACATGTTCTTTAGTAATGCGCTTACGCTTAGTCCTTTGATCCTTTGTTCTGCCCAATCTGCAGATAACTTTGAGCAAGGCAAACCCCAGAGTTTCTCTGTGTAGTTGAGCATGTTGAATTCTGCTAGTGATCTCCCAAATTGAGAGACAATAAACTCCTCAAAATTCTTTGGTTCAGCACCCCGATATTTTATTTTGGCTATGAGATAATCTGTTAAAAATTTCGTTGCGTTTATTGGTCCAAGTTTTGGAAGTGCATCCCTCCATTCAACTGGATATTGGTAGAATTTGCCTTTGATGTAAAATCTAGTGAAACGGTTCACCTTTATCCATTTCTCTTTAAGTAGGTCTTCTATGAAGTCATAGAGATACTGGTTCTTGCTAAAGAATCTATGGGGCCCGTTGTCTGTTTTGAACTCTCCAAATTGATATGTTTTTGATAGACCCCCTACTGAATCGCTTTTGTCCACCAAAATAAAATTTTTACCTGCGTTGTGCAATTCCATAGCGCAAGCCATTCCGGCAGGCCCGGCGCCGATAATTAAATTCTCTTTAAATTTTATACTCATTTTCTGTCCTCTTAGCTATCTTGTTCCAGCTGTACTCCATTGCGAGTTTCTCTCCTTTTTTCCCGATTTCGTCTCCCTTTTTCTTATTTTTTAACAAAGATTCAATTTTGTCTGTTAAGTCCCTTGTCTCCTTGCATTTAAAAAATATTGCTTCGTCTTTAATCACTGACTTAAATGCCGGTATGTCTGATAAAATCACTGGCCTACCAGCGGCTAGCGCTTCAAAGAGTGTTAAAGGCAGTCCTTCCCAGAGGCTTGGTAGGCAGATGCAATAAGCTGAACTTAATGATTTTATAATTTCATTTCGATCGCTCAAATAACCTCTCCAAATGATGTTTTTATTTTGAAATTTCTTCTTCAACTCTTTAGCATAATCGTTTATTTCGCCAATTATTTCTAGGCTAAAATCCGGAAAGTCTTTGTTAATTGTTTGAAACGATTCTAGGAGATAAACGAGACCTTTCTGTTCGTGAATTCTTCCAATAAAGCTTATCTTTTTTTTAACAGCTGTGTGCAAGTTTTCGTATGCTGAGTGGTCAACACCATTGGGGATGTAGGATACTTTTTTGAAGAAGTGCTTGAGTAATTTCTCATCTTCTTTATTCACTGCAATCAGCTGATTAGCTGACTTTAATGCTTGTCTGAAGAAGAACCAGAGGAATTTAACGTCATAAAACTTGAAGCCTTTTATTCCGTGAACTGTGACCACTGTCTTATATCTTAAGCTTAATAAGGGGATTAAAAAGTAGAGCAGGTTTTCGTGAACGTGTATTGTAGAATATTGCTTTTTAGAGAAAGTTAAAAATATTGCATAAAACAGGCAAGAAAAAAAGAAAGAGATGCTCCTTAGAAAACTCGAATTGTTCAAAGTGTAAACTTCTATTTTCCTTTTACAAGACGAACCTTTTTGAGTTAAAACTGTTGAATTTTTCATCCTTGAAGAAATCTCGTAAATGTGCCTCTCGCTGCCACCCTCTAATGGGGGGGTCAGTCCAATCAATAAAACTTTGTTCATTTTACTGCCTCTGCAATAATATTTTGATAAGCCAATCTTTTTCCAAGAAATAATCTTAGGAATTTCCTTAACAAGAATTCTTTCCAACCAAGCCATTTATCAGAATAAACTAAAGTTATCTTTGTGGGTTTGATGCCGGCCTTCCAAAAGAAATTTCTAAGATGTTCTGGCTGGAAGAACATATAATGCATGTCTCTTTTGTCTACCTCCCTGCCCGTAAAGCTGTAGTTTCCGTGTGGAATTCTTTTTAAGTTATAATGCAACAGGATGCATCCTCCGTTGTCCGTTATAATCCTTATGCGCCCTCCTTTTTTGCAGACCCTTTTCATCTCTAATAGGGCGCTTAGGGGGTTTGGAAAGTGTTCAAATACTTGACGACAATAAACTTCGTCAAAGGTGTTGTCTTTGAACGGAAGCCTTTTCTCGATGTTGCCTACATGCGTAACGTTCGGTCTCTTGATTACGTCCATGCGGACATCTCCGTAGGTGTCATTTCCAGAGCCAAGATTAAGCACCTTACGGCTGTGCAAGTCATCTTTTTGTTCAGTTTTTTTAGGCTTCATTGTTAAATCTTGCCTCCTGCAGATAAATGATTTGGCATGAGCCTTTGTGTTTGGTTTTCTTTTTAGCCTTTTCCATTGCTCTGATTTGTTGCTTTGTGTAACAAGTTAATTTGATTAGTTAGCAATTGGGCTACTTTTCCCAAGCTTCTAAAAATCTTGTTGTAATCTTCTCCCATGCATAATCTTTTTTTATTAGGTTTGTACAGCTCCTGCTGATTTTAGTTACATTTGTTTTCTCAGCTTTTCTGACAGTTTTAATAATCTCTTCCGGAGAATTATTCTTCAGGAAGAAACCTGTCTTCCCTTCTTTTACTACTATGGGAATATCCCCCACCATTGTGGTTACAGGAATGACTCCGCAAGACATGCCTTCAAGCATCGAGATTGGCAATCCTTCGAATAAAGAAGGAAGAATCATAAATCTTGCTTCCTGCAGATAAAGAGATATTTCTTCTTGGTCTTTGTATCCTAAAAATTCACAGTTTTTCCTTTTGGAACACATGGTTTTTATCTGCTCTTCGAGAGGGCCGAGGCCAATTACCTTCAAAACATAATCTGGCAGATTATCCATCGCCTTAACTAGTTTATCCACTTGTTTTTGTTCTGTGAACCTGCCTACTGAGATAATGACTTTTTTTCTCTTAAGGTTTTTAGATTTAAACTTCTCTGTATCAATCCCGTTGGGTATTATGACGCAATCGTTAAATTTGGAATAATAGTCTAAGGTGTCTTGTCCAAGACAGATTATTCTTGTGGCCCTTTTGATGTTGTATCGTTCGAAAATTTTGTATATTGTTGAACCTATCCTAGAAACAATTACATCTTTTCTGGAGCTATAGAGTTTTTTAAAACCCTGATGGTGAATGCCGTGAGCGGTAATGAAATATTTTTTTCCAGAGAAAGAGCAGGCTAGGGCAGGCGTAATTGGAGATTGTACGTCTATAATGTTGTATTCGCTTCTCCTCAGAGTTTTTGTAAGGGATATAACAAAAATAATTTCAAAGAAAAATCTCCAGAGATAGTAGAACAGCTTATTAATGCCCTTAAAGTCGTCGAACTTTTTGTGCTCTATTCCTACATAGACAATATCTTTTCTGAGTTTGTTCTTGGACAAAAGTTTGCTAGACGGACGGGAGGTAATTATCGTTACTTTGTGGCCCCTTTTTTTTAACTCTCTGGATAAATATTCAATATGCGTATTGACTCCGCCAATCGTGGTTGGATGGGGCTGCAGCTCAATCAATGCAATATTCTTGGTCATTTTAAGTTGGATCATAAAAGGTAGCTGTAGAAAGCTTTTAAATATTTGGAGATTGTGGGCTTTTTAGGTTAAATATTGCATCGCCAAATAACTTATAAAAATGTTTATTAAGTTTGTAAAGAAACTTATTTAATGGCTTACATAATCACAAAAGAAGTCCCTGAGTGGTGGGACAGTTATGCAGATTCTGTTTTTCAGTCTAGTGCAATTATTAAATCAAATCCCAATAGAAATTTGTTAATTATGCCGAAGAAGAAGAAAGGGATTTATTTTTCAGTAATCAGGAAAAGGGGCAAAAGAGTTGCATTGTGCTATCATCCAAAGCATGACAAAAGTTTGTTGAATTATCTTAAGGAATATGCAAGAGAGAATAAATTGATCTTATTAATCCAATCATTTTATGACTTGGGATTTCTCAAGTTCCCGAAAGAAAAGGTGGCTACCGTGGAGGTTAATCTTGCAGGAGAGGTCTGGTCAGCCCTAGACAAAAAAACAAGAAACCAGATAAGGAAAGCAGGAAAAAATGGTGTTGAAGTAAGGCTTGCAAGCGATATTGCAGAATATAAAAAATTCTATAATTTGCTAAAAGAAACCGCTACAAGAAAAAAATTTGACTTGCCTGATTGGAATTCATTTTCAGAGATATTCCATCAGAAAAGTATATCCTCATTGTTTATTGCCTTGTATCAAGGCAAGCTCATATCTGGGGCAGTTGTAAGACATTACAAAAAGAGAGTCACCCTTAGTTTTGCAGGGACGGATAACGATTTTTATTCATTGTATCCTTCAAATTTGATTTATTGGAAGGTAATCGAATATGGCAAGAAAAACAACTACGAAGTGTTCGATTTGGGGGGTTATGAACTTAATGCGAAAAAAGGCTCAAGTAAATACGGGATAAATAAGTTTAAGGAAGGCTACGGAAAGGTGGTTAAATTTAATTTGTATTGCTCCTCCAAGTTTTATTTGGTTGCAAGAAGATTGTATGGGTCACTTAACAATTTGGGTTGGTTAAAGAGGTAAACATGGGGAAGAAATTAAAAATTTGTGTACTTGCTTCGCTGATACCGCCAGATCATGTTGGAGGAACGGAAATTGGCGCTCAGACTTTTTCCGAATATTTTTCCAAGAGTCATGAGGTCTATTTAGTGGCCAAGCACGATCCTGGAAAGAAAGAAAAAGATAAAATCAATGGCGTGAATATTGTTCGTGTGAAAGCCCCCATGAGTTTTCCTTTCTTGAGGTTCTTTTTTTATTTGAGGGGTTTTGTAAAGGCTTTAGAAGAGATTAAACCTGACGTCATATATGTAAGGGATTTAAGTTTGCCCGCTTATGCTGCTGCTTTTTATAATAAAAGCTCAGGAACACCTTTTTTTGTTCAGCTTGAGGGATCAGACATACTTTGGCCAAATAGGCTTATGAAACACACTCTGAACAAGATGGTTGCAAGGAGAGTGTTCAGATTTTTATCGGCTACAAAAGAAATGACAGAGATAGTAAAAAAAGAGTATGGGCGAGATGATACTGTTCTAACAAAAAACCCAGTTGATACAAAGAGTTTTAGAGACGCTAAGCCGATTAGATTGAATATGCAGGGGCCAGTAATAATGTTCATTGGGCGGCTTGATGAAAACAAGGGGTGCAGAATCATTTTAGAGTCTTTTCAATCAGTCAGCAAAGAGGTACCAGAGGCAAATCTTGTGATTATCGGGGAGGGCCCATTAAAGGGGGAGTTTGAGGAGAGATATGAACAAGATAAGAGAATACACTTTTTTGGGAAACAGCCCCATGAGAAAATAAAGAACTTCTTAAAATCGGCAGATGTTTTTGTGCTCCCTAGCATTAATGAAGCCCAAGGCGTGATTCTTGGCGAAGCCGTTTCCGCTGGAAAGCCAATCGTGGCATCTAAATTGCCGGGGATAGCGGAATATTTGGGTGATAAAAACGGGCTGCTTGCTACTCCAGGAGATCCTCACGATTTAGCTAGGAAGATTGTAAGTTTAATGAGAAATAAGAACTTAATGAAGAAGATGAGTAGTGAAAACTTTAAAAAGTCCTTATCTATAGACTTTCAACAGGTGGGGAGAGAATACATTAAATTATTCAGAGAGGCAATAAAATGGAGTACGAGAAAGAAAATAAAAAGGATATAAGAAGAGTTCTTGTAACGGGAGGGGCGGGGTATATTGGATCTTGTTTAGTGGCCCTGCTTCTTGAAAGAGGATATAAGGTAAGAATTTTAGATAATTTTGTTTTTGGGAGAGAAAGTCTTAAAAACCTTGAAAAAAATAAAAATCTCCAGATATTTGAAGGAGACATAAGGAACATAGAAGATTTGGATGAATCAATGGAAGGCGTTGATGCTGTAGTTCATCTTGCAGGCCTCGTGGGAATGAAGCATTGCAAGACGCATGAAAGGGCAGCTCTTCAGGTAAACAAACTAGCAACAAATACCTTGGTGGATGTGTGTAATGTAAACAAAGTAAAGAGAATTATTTTTGCTTCAACATGCTCAGTTTATGGTTCTTCTACAGGCACACTAGACGAGAATTCCCCAACAAATCCTTTAGAATCATATGCCCAGTCTAAACTAGACTCTGAAAAGATTATACTGAAGAGAGCTGATAAAAATATTTGTCCAACCGTTTTAAGATTTGGTACTGTTTTTGGCCCGTCTAGAAGAATGCGCTTTGATTTGGTAGCGAATGTATTAGTAGCTAAGGCGCTTCATGAGGGGAAAATTTCTATATTCGGAGGGTCACAATGGAGACCTCTTGTTCATACAGAAGATATTGCGAGGGCTATTCTAGCAGTGATTGAAGCAGACGAGCAGAAAGTAAACGGACAAGTATTCAATGTTGGTGGGAACAAAAACAATTTCCAGATAAAAGAGTTGGGAGAAAAAATAAAGGAGAACTTCAAGGACGTAGTTATTAGTTTTGAGAGCATTGATGATAATAGAGACTACAAAGTAAGTTTTGATAAAATAGAGAAGACTCTTGGTTTCGTCCCTATTTATGGAATAGAAGAAGGGGTTGAACAGATGAAACACTTGCTTCAGGATGAAATCTCAGATTATAAAGATGAGATATATTATAATGTAGCCTACAAATATAGGTAACTTAAGAAAGTTGTAAACACATAGTTTTATATATTTATTTTCTAGTCAATGGGACATGAGAAAGATACCTTTTTCAAGACCATCAATCGGAAATGAAGAGAAAAATAGGGTCATCCAGGTTCTTGACTCTGGATGGATTACTACCGGCCCTGTGGCAGTAGAATTTGAAAAGAATTTTGCTGAGAAGATGGAAGTCGGGAGAGCGGTCGCTGTAAATTCATGTACGGCGGCGCTACATTTGTCTTTGGTAGCTATGGGTATCAAAGAGGGTGATGAAGTTATAACCTCTCCTTTCACTTTTACGTCTACGGCAAATGTTTGTCTGCATGTTGGGGCTAAACCGATTTTTGCCGACATAGACCCTGAGAGTTACTGTATTGATCCTAAGAAGATAGAAAAAGCTATAACCTCCAAAACAAAAGCGATAATCCCAGTGCATTATGGTGGGCAGGCCTGCGATATGGATGAAATAATGGCCATAGCAAAGAAACACAACTTGAAAGTAATAGAAGACTGTGCCCACGCACCTTGTGGGAAATATAAGGGAAAAAATTTAGGAACTATTGGAGATGCCGGGTGTTTCTCTTTTTACCCTATAAAGAACATGACTACTGGAGAGGGCGGGATGGTTATTACAAATAATTCTGAGCTAGCAGACCTTATCTCTATTCTGCGCCTGCATGGGATAAGCAAGGACGCATGGAAGAGATATAATGACACGGGAAGCTGGTATTATGAGGTATTGTATGCAGGATTTAAGCAGAACATGACTGAGCTCCAGGCTGCGCTGGGAGTTGAGCAATTAAAAAAACTTGATGGATTTAATAAAAGAAGGAGAGAGATCGCAGAATATTACAATGACAAACTTGGGGGGGTTAAGGGGTTAATCTTGCCAAAAGACAAGGGGCTGGGATACCATGTTTATCATCTTTATCCGGTAAGGGTGGATGAGAGCGTGTGTGGCATTTCTAGAGAAGGAGTGATTAAAAAGTTGAATGAGGAAGGCATAGGCACGAGTGTTCATTTCATACCCTTAAATCTTCAGCCCTTGTATGGGGGGATGGGTTACAAGGAAGGAGATTTTCCTGTCACTGAGGGAGTCTATAAAGGATTAATCTCCTTACCTATATACCCCCTATTAACAGAAGAAGATTTGGACTATGTAGCAGAAACATTGAAAAGGATACTGAAAAATGGAAACCAATAAGATTCGATTTAGGCAATTTGCTTATGATTCAGATCACCAAACTATATGCCAATATCATCGAGATCACATGAAGATCAATTTTCCTAAAGATTTTTTTGATGAAGATATTTTCCTCGAGACATTGAAGAGAGAATGGCAGGAAGAACCTGAGGGAATGTTTGTTGTTCAGGATACTTCTTCCGCTCCTCCCAGAGATGTAGGATTTTTATGGTTGAACACAAAGTTTAGCCCGCATAGAAAGGCCAAGTTCGGCGACGTGCATTATGTACATTTAATCCCTGAGTACAGGGGAAGAGGCGTTGGAAGGCTACTAATGCAAAAGGCAGACGAATATTTTGGTTCAAAGGGTGTTAAAACATTGAGGCTTGGAACTGCTGCATCTTACAGTGCTTCAATTAAACTGTATGAAAAATGCGGTTACCAGCGCACAAGAGTAATATTTGAGAAGGAGCTCTAATGAGAATAGCATTTTTTCCTGGAAGTATTTATAGATATCCTGCGAGTTTTAACGAGCCTGTTGTTTCAGGAAGTCTGGTTGCTCCGTTTTACTTGGTCCGGACACTGGCAAAAATGGGTCATGACGTACATGTATTCACCAAGTCTATGGATGGAGACAGGGAGCATTCTTTGTTAGATGGCGTAAAGATTCATAGATTTAAGCCGAGTAAGCTTAGATCACTGCCCAGATTTTTTTTAAATAGTCACCGAGGTTATAGGTTATTCAAAAAAGAGAACGAAAGAAAGAGATTTGACATTATTCAGACTGGCGAACCATTATTTTTCGAGTTATTTTACGCCAAGAGAAATGGAATTAGGTTTGTTTTCTCAGAGCAAGGTTCAATGCTTCAATCATCAAAAAACACCGAGATTCGCAAGGGTTGGGTTTATAACATACCAACTCTTTTATACAATCAGCCCTTGTTTAGATGGACTGTTAGGAAATCTGACAGGCTTGTATTTGTTGTTAAAAAGTTTCTTGGGGAATCAAAAGAAGAGCTTGGTTTTGATTATCCAAAAGAAAGGATTGAGTTTATCCCCAACGGGATTGATATTGGTTTTTTTAAGAAAGTTAAACTTAAAAACGAAAAGTTGACCTCATTAAAGAAAAAATTCAAGTTTATTGCCATTCATGTGGGGATTATTTCCCTTATCAAAGGGCAAGACTTGTCCATAAGGGCTTTTGAAAAAATTGTCCGTGCGGGGGAGAGCGCTTGCTTGGTGATCGTTGGTTCAGACAGGGAGAAAAGTTACTCTGAAAAAATTCAAAGGCTAGTAAAAGAAATAGGGCTCGAGAAAAATGTAAAGATATTTCTAAATCTTCCTGAGAAGGATTTGCCTGAATTTTATTCTGCTGCAAATATAAGTTTAGTTCCATCAAGAGGTTATGATCCGATGCCAAATGTGATTGGTGAGAGTATGGCGTGTGAATTGCCAGTGATATCTACAGACTGGAATTCTAGAAGAGAAATTCTTGATAATTCTTGCGCGTTTTTTATTAAAGAAGGAGATTGTGAAGACTTAGCGACAAAAATTGAGGGGGCCATTAAATCAAAAATCAAGTTAAGAAAAATGGGCGAGATGGCTAGAAAAAAGATATTAGAGAAAGATTCCAAGGCCATAGCAAAATTGTACTCTCAGCTATATCAACGCATAAATTAGTCTCCAGACCGTTTAATATAAAAATGTAGATATCTCCTTTAAGAAATGAACAGTCAAAAGCTTAGCGTAGTTATTCCCGCATACAATGAAGAAAGAGTGATTGCAAACAGCATTAATTCGCTTTTGAGACAGAGTTATAAAAATTTTGAGATAATAATTGTAGATGATGGCTCGACTGATAAAACAAGAGAAATTGTCAGAGAGATTTCTAAGAAGAACAAAAAGGTTATGCTCCTCACCCAGAACCATGAAGGGCCTGGAAATGCCAGAAATCTGGGCGCAAAAAAATCAACTGGCAGAATATTGATTTTCGTCGATGCAGATATGGAGTTCGAAAAGGAATTCCTTGAAAAAATATCTGTGGACATTCGGAAAGGACATGTAATCGGAACCAAGTATGGTTATGAAGAAGCGAAGAACTATGAACAAAATGTTTGGTCGAGGTGTTTTGGAAAAGTAAGGTGGAATGCTTATGGGTTTGGAGTTAAAGAATATCCTGTTTTTTCTGCGATCTTAAAAAGCGAGTTTGATAAGGTGAATGGATTTGATCCCTCCATGGGTTATGCCGACGATCAATCTCTCTCAAAGAAATTGGAGAAGAGGGCAAAGGTGATAAACACAACGTGCTATCATAAC
>Ga0180007_10003379_pt1 | contig 17849 bp, 10 predicted proteins | sample MM_PC_MetaG_FD_121122 | JGI IMG/M metagenome (GOLD analysis project Ga0180007, IMG submission 121122) | Groundwater microbial communities from the Aspo Hard Rock Laboratory (HRL) deep subsurface site, Sweden - MM_PC_MetaG | ecosystem: Environmental > Aquatic > Deep subsurface > Groundwater... | reverse complement strand
GAATGCCACCACCGTCATCGCTACGATCACAACGCCGACGTCGGCCTGATCCTCGGTCCCACCCCGGCCGACACCGACGAAGACCTGGACATCACACACTCCCTGTTCCAGCGCTTTTCGAAAAACACCCGGACGAATCTGCGGCTGTTCGCCACCACGTCCACGCCCATCGAGGAGGTCCTTCATGACGCGCTTACTGCTTAACGGCTCACCCCGTGGGAAGAACTCGAACTCCCGCCTGATCCTGTCCTGGCTCACCCAGGGGATGGCCAAGGCCGGCGTGGCCGAACCCCCGGTGCTCGATCTGGCCAGGATCAGCGACCTCGAATCCCAGCGCGCAGCCTTCCTGGCTGCCGACGAGGTGGTGCTCGTCTTCCCGCTCTACACCGACTCGATGCCCGGCCTCGTGAAGGCCTTCCTGGAGGCGGTGGGCACTGCAGAGCCCGCGCAACTGAAGGGGAAGCGGATCGCCTTCGTCGTGCAATCGGGCTTTCCGGAGTCCATCCACTCCGAAGCCGTCGCCCGCTACCTTGCCCGGGTCAGCAGCAGGCTGGGATGGGTGCACGCCGGCACCCTCATCAAGGGCGGCGTCGAGGGCATCCGTGTGATGCCGGCCTGGCAGGTGGCCAGGACGAAGGCGGCCTTCATCCGGGCGGGTCGAGAGCTCGGCCGCGATGGAAGTTTCTCCGACGAGCTGCGGGCCAGGCTTGCCGGTCCGCGCACCTTCGGTCCGTGGCAACTGCGGGCGCTGCGTGTGGTGATGCGCACGGGTCTGCTCAACTTCTACTGGAACAGCATGCTCAAGAAGCACAACGCCCACGCGCGGCGCTTCGATGCGCCCTATGGCTCCGCGGCGCGGAGGTGAGCGGACCCTTTTCCGAAGCGGCTCCTCCGGATGTCCACCCAAGCGTATTTCCGGCGCATTCTCGGTGAGTCACAGCGGTGGCCACTTTCGATGATCCCCTATCACCGTTCGCCGCGCCCTGTCCACAGGGCAGGGGTCCAGTCCGCGTGTTCCGCGTTTTCCGTGGTAAAAACTCTTTTCTTTTCTTCTACGGATGGGAGAAGTGCGCGAAGTTGTCCTGGTTGGGGAAGATGTAGACCTTTTTGATCTCGGACAGGACACCCGAGCCGAAGTCCGCCTGAATCGCGTAGGGATCCTTGCGGGCGCGCAGACGGAAGACCTTCTCGCTGCCCTTGTTCTTGCCGGCGATCAGGATCGTGCACGGCGCCGAGCAGGTGATCTTGAGCACGCCCACGCCACCGGCGAGATCCACCGGACCATCGGCAGGCGGCGCATCCTGGGGCGGCGGGTCCTGGGCCGGACGCATGCCCGATCCAGTGGAACCCGATCCCGTGGGACGGTACGTGCCTCCCGAGCCGGTGCCCGAGCCGGTGCCGGTGCCCGTGCCGGTGGAGTCGGGCTCGACGCTCATGTTGCCGCCCTTCTCCAGTTTCACCGACAGCGTGATGCGACCGCCCTCGACGGGGTAGTCCACCTTCTGCTCATAGGAGAGGTCGCCCTTGACCATCCGGATGGCCAGGGGGACGTTGTAGCACATGTCGGTCTTCACGTTGTGCCAGGGGGACGGAAGATCCATCTTTTCACCGTCGAGCCAGACCTCGGCGTCGGAGGGATCCGAGACCAGCGTCAACTCGACGGGACCGCGCTTGCAGTCCTTGGCCGGATCAGCGATGGGCGTTCTCTTGGGATCCTTCTTCTCCTGGGCCTCCTCGGAGCGTGTGAAGTACAGGATGCCCGCCCCGATGGCGATGACCAGCACCCCGAGGAAGATGTTGACCAGCGTGTTCACGAACGCCTTTCCGAGGCGGTCGACAAACGGCCACACCACGGAAGGACGCTTGACCCTGGGGAGGGCCTTGGCCGCGGCCTTGGCGTTGACCCGCATGGTCTCGTTTTCCTTGTCGACGCGGACCTGCTCCTCCTTCTTCTGGTCACGCTCGCGCTTGCGCCGTTCGCGCGCCTTCTCCGAGGTGCCCTTGGTCAGCCCCACCGGATGGGCCTCAGGCAGCGGCGCGGGGGCCGGCGGCACAACCCCAGCGGGGGCCGGCGGCGGCGGCGGCGGTGAGGAGAAGTCCATGGTGGGGGGCGGCGCCAAATGTGCCGGAAGCGGCGCCGGACGTGCCGACAGGGGCTGCGGAAAGGCCGCAGGCATGGAACCGCTGCCCGCGGCAAATCCCGGGCCGCGCGGCATCGACTGCATCTGCCCGGTCTCGGGCAGCGGCGACAATTCGAGGATGTCCCCGGCGAGCTGCTCGATTTCGTCGACGCGGGAGCCGCGCGAATACACGTCCGGGAACATGTTGTTCAGATACGACGCCATGGCCTCGGGCGCGACCTCGAGCCCCTCGCGCTTGACGATCCCGTCCAGCGCGGTCCGGAACAGCCGCGCGCTCGGGAAGCGCTCAGAGGGATCCTTCATCAGGGCCTTCCTGACGACCTCTGCCAGGTCCCGGGGCAGGTTCGGGACCACCCGCTCGATGGGCTCGAACGCGCCGGACTGTGCCTTGATGATCAACTCGGCATCGGTGGCGCCCTTGGAGTGGGTCTCCCCGAGCAGCAGTTCATAGAGCACGACCCCGGCGGCAAAGATGTCCACCCTGTGGTCGATGGCCAGACCCATGGCCTGCTCGGGCGCCATGTAGCGGAACTTGCCCTTGATCACGCCGTCCTGCGTGTGATGAAGCCCCTCGGCCGCCTTGGCGATGCCGAAGTCAATGATCTTCACGGCACCGGAATACGAGACCAGGATGTTCTGGGGGCTGATGTCGCGATGGATGATGTTCAGCGGGTTGTTGGACGAGTCCACCATGCGGTGCGCGTAGTCCAGGCCCGTCAGCGTCTGCCGGATGATGAACAGGGCGAACTCCAGCGGCAGCTTCTGGTTGGATTTGCGCAGCGCACGCATCATCGTCGAGACATCCTTGCCGTGGATGTACTCCATGGTGATGCAGTACGTCTCCCCGATCTGCTCGAAGTACAACACCTGGCAGATGTTGGGATGGAGCATGTTGGAGACGAGCCGTGCCTCGTCCTTGAGAGAGGCCACCATGTCGGCGTCCTCGGCAAGGTGGCTGTGCAGCATCTTCAGCGCGACGAGCTTCTCGAAGCCTGCGGCCCCCTTCATGCGGGCCTTGAAGACCTCGGCCATGCCGCCCCGGGCAATGCGTTCAACCAATTCGTAATTGCCGTACTGCTTAGCGGTCATCAGTGACATCCAATCCTAAGCGTCCTCATAGAAGCGCGGAGCGCTCGCCGACAGCGGCAGTTTCTCGAGATCGGCCCGGGAAAGCCCGCCGGCGTGCACCGAGCGTATCAAATGCAGGGGGGAAAAGGCAACATCCTGCACCCGCACGGCCAGATCCGCCGGTTCCAGGCCGAATTCCCACACACCGCGGTGCTGCTCGAGCAGCCATAAGCCCAGGAGCACGATCATCTCGTCGGTGGGTTCGACCGGCGCATCATCCATGAAGACGCCCTCGTCGAGCAGTTTCTGCCAGTCGGCCTTCTTCCAGTCACCGGGCCTGGACTTGCGCCCGAGGATGCGTGCCGCAGCGCTCGTCGCGATCGTCTCGAGCCCCGCCCGGGCGCGACCGGAACGAACCTCGTCGAGGAGCGCCAGCAGGGCATCGAGGATCGGCTGCTCCTCGGCCTCGGTCGAGAGCCTGCGCGCCAGGGTCAGCAGCTCGTAGGCCTCGCCCAGACGCCGCAGTCGTGCCTTGCACAGCCCCAGGGACAAAAAGAGCGCCGGACGCCGGAATCCGAGCGCGAACGCGGCGTTCAGATAACACTCGGCCGCCTCCAGTTCGAGGCATTCCAACTGGAAGCGCCCGCGCACGAAATAGTACAGGGACAGATCCTCCAGGAACTCCGAGGGGCGGCTCTCCTGAATCAGGGCCCCGGCGGCACGCAGATCCTTCTGGCCGATCAACTGCAGCGCGCGGGACATGTTCTCGATGCGGCGGACCTTCTTCCGGTAGAAAAGCCGGACGATCCATCTAAACATCCAGGTTCCTCACCAGCAGCGCGTTGTGTTCGATGAACTCCCGACGGGGCTCCACCAGCTCGCCCATTAGGGTGGTGAAAACCTGGTCAGCCTCGAGCATGTCCGGGATCTTGACCTGCAGCAGGGTGCGGGTCTTGGGGTCCATCGTGGTCTCCCAGAGCTGGTCGGGGTTCATCTCACCGAGGCCCTTGTAGCGCTGGATGTTCAGCCCCTTCTTGCCCTCCTCCTCGACGAACTCGAGGACCTCCATGGGCGAAGAGCACCAGCGGGTGTCGTTGCCGAAGACCACCTTCCACGGGAAGGGGGACAACGCCAGGAACTGATGCATCAACTTCCGTTGCTGGTCGATCTCGGGAGAGTCCAGCCACTGCCGGTTGAGCGTGAACTCCTTGCGGGAGCCACGCACCGAAAAACTGAGCCGGATCGCGCAGCCGTAGTCATTGTTCTCCTGCACCACCCGCGCGAGCGTGTTCTGCACGCCGGGCAGGGCGTTGATATGGGTGATCAGGGTCGCGGCCAGCTTTCCGGCGTGCTCCTCGTCGAGCAACGAGTTGATGGAGGCCTCATCGCAGGTGAGGATCGCGTGCATGACCGACGGGTCCATGTTGCGGGAGAGCTTGGCGATGTTTTTGTGGTACTGGGCCAGACCCTTGAGGACATGCTCGACCGAGCCATCCACGAGATTGGCGCCGGCGGGGTTCTGAAGCACGACGCCCTCGGAGGCGAGCCTGAGCAGGTACTCCTCGAGTTCGGTCTCGTTCTTGAGGTAGAAACGCTTCTTCGCGCGGGACACGAGATACAGGGGCGGCTGGGCGATGTAGAGATGCCCGTTCTCGATGATCTGGGGCATCTGGCGGAAGAAGAACGTGAGCAGCAGCGTGCGGATGTGGCTGCCGTCGACATCGGCATCGGTCATCAGGACGATGTGGTGATACCGAAGCTTGTCGATGTTGAAGGATTCCTGCCCGATGCCGGTTCCCAGCGCGGTGATCAGGTTGATGATCTCCTGGTTCTCGAGCATCTTGTCGTCGGTGGCCTTCTCGACGTTGAGGATCTTGCCGCGCAACGGAAGGATGGCCTGGTTCTTCCGGTCCCGGCCCTGCTTGGCCGAGCCGCCCGCGGAGTCGCCCTCGACGATGTAGATCTCCGAGCGCGAGGGATCGCGCTCCTGGCAGTCGGCGAGCTTGCCCGGCAGGGAACTGGACTCGAGGATACCCTTGCGCTGGACGGTCTCGCGGGCGCGGCGGGCGGCCTCGCGGGCGCGGGAAGCCGTGATGACCTTGTTCACGATGATGCGGCCGACCTTCGGGTTCTCCTCGAGATAGCGTGCCAACTGCGACGTGATGAAGCCCTCCACAGCGCCCTGGACCTCGGAGGAGACCAGCTTGTCCTTGGTCTGCGAGTTGAACTTGGGATCGGGCACCTTGATGCTGAGCACAGCCACGATACCCTCGCGCACATCCTCACCGCCAGGCATCATCTTCACGTCTTTGAACAACTTGCTCTCGGTGCCGTAGTCATTGACCGTGCGGGTCAGCGCGCGCCGGAAGCCGGTCAGGTGCGTGCCGCCGTCACGGTTGGGGATGTTGTTGGTGAAGCAGTAGACGCTCTCCTGGTAGGCGTCGGTCCAGGCGATGGCCACGGACATTTCGATGCCCTCGTTGGCGCCCTCGAAGAAGATATCCTCCTCGTGGAGGATCTTTTTGTTGCGTGAAAGGTACTTCACGTAGGCGCTGAGCCCCTCGCGGGAGTCGAACTCCACCCGCTCGTCGACGCGCTCGTCGTGGAAGTCGATGTGCAGGCCCTTGTTGAGATAACTGATCTGGCGCAACCGCTGCAGCAGCGTGTCGAAGGAGAACTCGATGTTCTTGAAGATCTCGGGATCGGCCCAGAACGTGACCGTGGTACCGGTCCGGTTGGTCGTCCCCACGACATGGATCTGCGAGGACACAAAGCCCTGCGCGAACTCCATGCGGTGGACCTTCATCTCACGATGGACCTCGAGGACCAGCCGGCGGGAAAGCGCGTTCACGACCGAGACACCGACCCCGTGCAGACCGCCGGAGACCTTGTACATCGAGTTGTCGAACTTGGCGCCCGAGTGCAGCTCGGTGAGGATGACCTCGGCCGCGCTCTTTCCGGAGGAATGCATGTCCACGGGAATGCCGCGGCCGTTGTCCTCGACGGTCACCGAGTTATCATAATGCACGGTCACCGCGATCCGGTCGCAGTAGCCCCCCAGATACTCGTCGACGCAGTTGTCCACGACTTCGAATACCATGTGGTGGAGGCCGGTTCCGTCGTCGGTGTCGCCGATGTACATGCCAGGCCGTGTGCGCACGGCCTCAAGCCCCTTGAGTACGGTGATGGAGTCGGCATTGTATTCGCCCTGGGTCGGTTGCGGGGCCGGTGTGCTGGAGGGGTTGTCGATCTTGTCTGAATCACTCATCTCGATCCTCATCCGTTGAAATCCATGGAAACCGCGAAAATGCTGGAAAATCCAAGCGTTCGTAACCCGGTGAAAACAAATTCGCCGGACCGGTTTCCGCAAAACGGATTTTTGTATCACAAATAGGGAAAAAACACTACGTTTTTCAGGTGTTTCCGGGGCCATTCACAGGGGTGTTTTCCGAGGCTTCGCCTGCAGCTTCCGCCGGGGGCTCACCGATCTCCGGGCCGGCCACCTCTGCGGGACCATTGGAGGGCTCGGCGACGGCCTCCCGGGATGGCCCAGGGCGGTTGCGCAGGTGCCACAGGACATACTCGAACACGAGCAGCATGTACACGCCCAGGGCGAACTCAGGGAACGGCGACGTGCGCTGGACCGTGAACGGACGCAGCAGCAGGGCGATGACCGGGCCGGCGGCCGCGATCAGCAGAAAGACGAGGGTACGGCGGCGCACGACCTGCGGACCGCTCCAGAACGGGAAGAACAGCGCCAACCATGGACAGAACACGATCAGGTTCAGGTTGAACGCGCAGACGTCGAAGTAGAAATGGAAAAACGCCATCAGAAAGAACAGCCCGCCGAAGACCAGCGTGACGGTCCAGTAGGCCAACTGGAGCCAGATCGTGGTGCGGAAGAACACAAGCGGCATCAGCAGAAGCGCCAGCAGCGCGGCGATCACGGCATACATCCAGGGCGGCAGCAGGGAGACGTGGTCGTGCCGCGTGCCATCGGACAGGATCTCGGTGCGCACCACGAAGGGCGCGTCGGGCCTGGCCGGGTTGAGCCCCCGGGTGGACAGGAGCGCCCGCTCCAAATGGACCGGCAGGTAGGTGCCGTCCCAGGCGGTGCGGCTGCGGTCCATCTTCGCCGACAACAGCATCGACAGCGTATGCCTCAGGATGGTGTTGGCGCCGAGGACCTCGAACAGCGAACTGCGCCAGGGCCTGGCTGGCATGCTGTCCAGGATCAGCCGCCATCGTCCGTACGTGACCTGGGAGATCACGTCCCGCATGCGGGTGGCGCAGTTGTCCGCGAAGTGGTGGTACCGGTACTCGTGCTCGGGGGAGTCCAGGACACGCTCGAGCAGGATGCGGACGGCGACGGCCTGCTCAGGGGACAAATCCAGCAGATGGGCGCGCACCTCCCGATCCTCGTGGGCGTAACCGTCGATGAAGTCGTCCAGCGAGGTGCTCTCCAGGCTGTAGAACGCGTTGCCGTGCAGGAAGTCCCAGAGAAAGCTGCTGGAAAACTCGAAATGTCCGTAGTCGTAGACCTCCTCGGGTCGGTTCGGGCCACGCACCCAGAACGCGCTGTGACCGAACCGTGTGAACAACTCGGAACCGGGGTCCACCACCAGCACCCACACCTCGGACCGGTCGGCCGGGACAGGGGTCGTGAGCATGAAAAGCAGGGAGAGCAGGGTCGTCATCATGGCGAAAAATAGCAGATCTGCTCCCACCGGGTCTTCAGTTCCGGCGTGGCGCGAAGCGTGATCGATACCCGATTCTTCCCTTCGAACAGGGGAATCTTCGGAGCAATGTTGAGCTCGGTGCGGCCGCTCCCGGACGCCACCATGACCTTGGCGTACCGACCCTGGCTTCCGAACACCTCCACCGTGGCGTCAAGGATCTGACGGGGATGCGACAGCCGGGCCGTGAGATCGACGGGGCTGTTCTGGTTGCGCAGCGGCAGGTCGCGGATCACCTCGATCCTGGGACCCTGGATCTGCCAGATCGGGATCCATCGGGGCGACAGCAGCGGCACGCTGTCTGCTGCGACCAGGTTGCCTGAGCTGCGCAGCGCGAAGGCGGTGCGGTCGGGTGCGAGCTGGATCTTGACCCACTGTCCCTGAGAGCCGATGACCGGGAAGGTGGCGCCGGCGCTGGCCAGGCCGATGACCATGGACTCCGGCTCGGCGCCGCTGACGAGGGCGGTGTTTCTGGGGAACTGGAAGATGCCGCCGACCTCGATCGGGCCGGGCGCAGAAGGACGAACGACCAACGGCACCTGGGCATCGAACTGGCGTGCAAACCGTGGCTCTTCGAGGCGAAGCAACAGGCCCGGGCCTGATGCACGTGCATCCGAACGGGCGGTCACGATGAAGTCGTGGGATCGGGTCTCCTGCGGAAGGAGTCGGCTGATCAGGAAGCGGTTCTCCGCGATTTCAATGCTCTCCGGAGACAGCACCTTGAGCCCGAGGACGACCGAGTCGGCCGCCACGATGCCCGTATTCATCACGTAGATCCGAAGGCGGCCCTTCTCGCCTGGCTGCAGCAAGCCGTCACCGTTGCCCGCCAGATCGTCCATGAAGTGGTAATGAATCTGGTACTCGGGCCGGGAGGCTGGCGCAATGGCAATCCAGGTCTGGAGATCGGCGGGCAGGACCCTGGGCTCCTCGCCGGAGATCGGTGTGGGGCTGAAAAAGCGGACCGTCAGCGGCCAGATCCCGCGGGGATGGTTGGCATCGACGGGATAGGTGAAGGCCACGGTGCGCTGCTCCCCGGGATCGAGATGGCCGAACAGGTATTCCCGGGCCGGGCTCTCGGGTGTGTTCTGGATGACGGCGCCGACACGAAACACCGGCGATGTGCCGAGATTGACCAGTGTGACGATGCCCGCCAGGGTCTGACCGGCCTGAATCGTACCGTCCCCGTTGAGCCGAAGGCGGGCCTCGAGCCTGGCCTTGCCCGTCCCGGGGTTTCCCAGGGTCCAGTCCACGCCCTTCTTTCCCAGTTGCTCGATCAGCCCGAGCATCGCCTGATCCGATTCGCCGTGACTCCAGGCGACGACCGGCTCGCGCTCCCACTCGACATGCTGGCGCGGCAGGATCAGCAGACGGCGGGCCGCGTCGGTCAGTTCCGTGGGCGCCTGATTGTCCGAGTCCTGCACGTTGGCACCCTCAAGCCGCTGGGACACCACCTGCACCGTGACCCAGGGCGGCACATCGGGCTGTCCCACCAGGGGTGCGGGCTCGGCACCGGAACTCCGGTTGCGCTGGAACAGTTCGTGCGGGTTGTGGTCGAGATCCAGGATCTGCACCGCGACATGCGGCTTGACACCCAGCGACTGGATGGCCAAGATCCCGCCAGCAAGGTAGTGAGCGATGGTCATCTTGAGCGCGGAGTCGTCGTCGAACTCGTTGACCATCTGGATGCTGCCCTTGCCGAAGGAGGTCTCCCCCATGACCAGGGCGCGCCGATGCACCTTGAGCGCGCCGGCGAGGATTTCGGCTGCCGAGGCGCTGCCCTGGTTGACCAGCACGATCATGGGCTGGTGCCAGATCGCGCTGTGCAGACTGGCCCTGCGCACCTCGCTGACGCGCCGCTTCTGCCCCACCGCGGAATAGATGATTCCCTCGGTGAGAAAAAGGTCGGCACATTTTTCTGCTTGGTGCAGCAGGCCGCCGGGATTGTTGTACAGGTCGAGGATCAACCCCCTGGCGTTGTCGGCCTTGAGCTTCTCGAGGTGCTGCTCAAGCTCCGCGGTCGTGCTCTGGGAAAACTGCCGGATACGCACATAGCCAATATGGCCCGGCAGCATCTGGGAGGTCACGGAACTGAGCCTGATGATGGAGCGCTCCAGCGTGAAATGGACCCACTGAGGCTCGGATGGACGCTCAATCCACACAGACACCGTCGTACCCGGCTTGCCCCGCAGGTAATTGACGGCCTCGGAAAGCGTCGTGTTGGTCACGGACACGTCCCCGATCCGCACAATGCGGTCTCCAGGCAGGATGCCGGCCTTTGCGGCAGGGGTTCCGTCCATCGGAGCGATGACCGTCAGATAGCCGTCCTTCACCGTCACCACGATGCCCACGCCTGAGAAGGACCCCTGGGTCCCGGTCTTCAGTTCGCGGTACACCTCCGGAGGAAGCAGCGCCGTGTGCGAATCGAGGGTCGCCAGCATGCCGTTGATCACGTCGATCTCCCGCAGGGCCGGATCGAAATCGGGCGACCGTGCCAGCAACTGGAAGACCTGCTGCACCGCGTTGAACAGATCCAGCGGTTCCAGGATCTCACTGAGATGGAATCTCTCCTCGCGGCTTCCCGCCACGACGCGGACCTCGTCGCCGGCGACGCTGGTGATGAACTCCGGCGTCGTGCGTTCGAGCACGTGCACGGCCGCGAGAAACATGCGCTGGGGATCCATGCGCCCGGGATCTATGTAGTCCTCCTTGACCCGCAGCAGCACGGTGCTTAGCATGGAAAGGCGAGCGCCCTTCTTCATCGGATGGGCCGCCCGGATCCGCTGCGCCTGTTCGCGGGGCGAAGGCCGGCCCACGACGGCCAGCATTCCCGCCAGAATCACCGAAACGATCGGTGCCCAGAACAGGACCCGGAACCGCCATGCGAAAAAAGGGTGAGGATGGGACACAGTTTAATCAACTAAGGAAGCGGCGCATCGCCCCGAGAAAACCCAGCAGCAGCGCACCGCCGCCGAGAAACAGGCTGCCGTGGAAGAATGGCATGAACGCCCTCTCCGGCGGATTACCGACGACCAGCAGATATACACACAGGGCTGCAGCTCCGAACAGGAGCACGAGGTGCAGCAACTGGGCCCACAGACCGAGCCGCATGCCGATGCGGATCAACAGGAACAACGCGGAGAACGTCCCCATCAGCGCCACCCAGAGACCGTCGGTCTCGTAGCCGGAGACCCATACATCGTTCTTCAGGTCGTGGTACCAGGGGGTAAAGCAGAAGAATATCGTCGCCACCAGGAGCCAGAATGCTCCCTTCTCGAGGAAGTTCAAACGGCCGTGTACATACCAGAAGTTGCGGGTGAGGTTGGAGATGTCGTCCCCGGACGGTTCCTCCAGTGCGGCTGGCTTGGGTTCCTTGACCCGCTTGCGCGTGGAGCTCTCGAGCAGCGGGTTGGAAACGATGCGCGTGCTCTTCTGGAACTCCGGATCGACAGCCACAATCGACGTCGCGTTGCCGCCGCCACCGTAATTGGGGATCTCGTTTTCTCCGGTCTGTTCGGCGTTCGGATCGAAATGGATGTAGTTGCCGCAGGCTGGACACAGTTCCCAGCGATCATCCACGGCATCACCGCAATGTGGGCAGATCATATTTCTTCACCTTCCAGCAGGCGGACCAGTTCCGCCTCGCCCAGTCTCTTTATATCAGATTTTTTCTCGTTTATCAGTCTCTCGTATTCGACGACCTTTTTCGGGGTGGGCCTTTCCCCTGTGACAAAGTAGTCGCACTTCTCGGTCGGGCTCACGCGGGTGACTCCGCCGAGCTCCTGGATTCTGGCGACATACTCCGTCCGGTGCTTCCCGAGCTTCCCGGTGATACAGAAGACTTTTCCCAGCAGCGGCTTCTGGCCAGAGCCAGTATCGGAAAACTCCAGGCCCAGTCCACGAAAGTCCTCGAGCATGCGGACGACCCAGGCCCGTTTGAAATATTCAACGATCTCCGCCTGAAGTTTGTCCCCGATCCCGGAGATGTTTTTTACTTCCTGCTCCCTCACGATCCGTTCCGACTTGGCGAAATCGACGAACTTCTCCAGGGTGCCGAAGTGGCCGGCGAGAAACCGGGCGTTGACCGCGCCCACACCATTGATTCCAATGGCAAATATAAATCGGGCCAGGGTCGTCTCCCGGCTCTTCTTTATGGCGGCCAGAAGCTGGCTGACGCTTTTGCCGGCGAAGCCCTCGATCGTGATGAGCTGGTCCTCGCGCAGACCGTACAGGTCGAATGGACTGCGGATAAAACCCGCCTCGACCAGCCTTGTGACGATCATCTCACCGAGCTGGTCAATGTTCAGCGCGTTGCGGGAGACGAAATGGATGATCCGCTCGGTGATCTGCGCCTTGCAGCCTTCTTCGTTCGGACAGGTGAGGAACGCTTCCTTCAATTCACCCGTTTTGGCCGCCTCTTCGAACTCGATGTCACCAGCATCTCCAGGCACTGAGGGAAATTCATCCTTCATCCTCTTGCGGAGTTCGTTCAGTTTGGGCTTGGTTATCTCCAGGGGATCCCTGACCAGCTCTGAAGCACAGGACGGACACGACGCCGGAGGAGCCACGATCGACTCTCCACGTGGACGGGTGCCGTCGACTCCGACGATCTGGGGAATGATCTCACCTTTTTTCTCAATGAAGACCATGTCGCCGATGCGCAGCTTCCTGACGCGGATGAAGGCCCAGTTGTGAAGGGAGGCGCGGGCGACGGTCGTGCCCCCGACGAACACGGGCTCCACATTGGCCACCGGCGTGATGATGCCGGTCCGGCCGACCTGCGCGTCGACGCTGATCAACCGCGTGAGGGCCCGCTCCGCCTCGAATTTGAAGGCGACGGCCCAGCGAGGGGACTTGGCCGTCCTGCCGAGCAATTTCCACAGTTCTGTGCGGTTGACCTTGATGACCAGGCCGTCCATGGGGAAGTCCAGCCCGGCGCGCCGGCGATCCCAGCGCTCGATGACTTCCAGGATCTCCTCGACCGAGGCGGCCTCCGTCGGCTCGGCAGGGACGGAGAAGCCCAGTTTTTCCAGAAACAGAAGGTTCTCCCGCTGAGTGCTCCGGAGATGGTCCGAGGGAACCTCGTAGAAGACCGCCGACAGGTTCATCTCGGAGATGGGATTCTTCTTGTCCTCAATGGGAGCCTCCGCATCGAACAGGGACATCTGCCGGGCGGCCTTGACGGCTTTCTTCTGCAATTCGAGTTGATGGATGGCACCACCGACGGCGTTTCTCGGATTGACCAGGGGTTCGAGACCCTCGGCCAGCCTCCGGTCGTTGAGCGTCCGGAAGTCAGAGTAATTCAAAAAGATCTCGCCGCGGACGGTGATGTCGATCGGTTCGGACAGGGTACCGGGCACTCTCCCGATGGCCAGGACGTTGGCCGTCACGTTCTCCCCGGTGACGCCGTCGCCACGGGTGACGGCGCGCTTGAGCCGGCCCTGCTCATAGATGCACTCGATGCTGATGCCGTCGATCTTGGGTTCGACAAGATAGCCGAGCTCACCCTTGAAGACATCGTTCTTCTCGTCACTCTCGCGCAGGAAGGTCCGCAGCGTTTTTTCGAATTTCCTGAGGTCCTCCGGGTCATATAGGTTGTCCAGGCTCAGCATTGGCACCGCCCGGGTGACCTTCTCGAAGCGCGTGACCTCGGGCAGCGGAGCTCCCACCTGCTGGGTCGGGGAGGCCGGTGTCACCAGCTCGGGGGCGGCGGTCTCGAGCTCCCGCAGCTCCTGCACGAGGGCGTCATATTCCCGGTCGGAGATCTCGGGATGGTTCAGTACGTAGTATGCTTGGTTGTGCGACCGGATACGTTCGCACAGGAACGCGTGGCGGGCCGCGATGACCGGGTCTGTCATGGAACTGCTGGACTCCCCTTCGACTAATCTTCGACTTCCTCGATGATCTCGATGTCGTCCTCTTCAAGCACGCCTTCATCCTCGACCACCTGATCCCAGGCGAGTTTCTGCCCCGTGAAGCAGCCCGCTTCGATCGTGACCGAGAAGACCAGTCCGCGGAAGTGGGTGTCGATCGCGTCGTTGATTTCGGCGAAGACCTCGTTGACCTCGGCAGGATTCTCGATCACCCGCTTCCAGTCCGGCAGTGGGCCATACTCCACCACCGAGGAGTAGAAGAACTCGCGGCCCGTCTTGAACAGCAGTTCGAAACGCTCGGTCTCGGCCTGGATGTTCCGCAGACCCGCCTTGTTCATCCAATCGATGACGGTATCGGCGGTGGGATAGTGCGCGGCCTCGTAATCATCGAGGCGCTTGAGCAGATCGTACTTGTCACGCTTGGTGAGGATTTCCCGGTAGATGTCGAAGAACTCCATCCAGGAACCGGAAAGCGGCAGGGTCACCGCCACGGTTCCCGAGGAGCGGGTCACGCGGGAGAACTCGATGAGGTTGCGCCAGGGCTTTCCGTAGTTCATCAGGCCCACATTGCTATAGGACAGGTCGTAAACTTCGTCGGCGAACGACAGTCCCTTGGCCGGATTCTCATTGCGGAAGAACAGCCGTTTTCCGAAGAAGTCCACGGCCTTCTTGCGCGCCTCGTCGAGCAGCGGACCGACGTTGTCTATCGCGATGATGCGGGCTCGGCTGTCGGGATTGGAACGCATGAAGTCCACAGCGGGATAGCCGGTGCCACACAGCACGTCGAGCACCATCCCCTCGGTCGGGAACGTGACGTTTCGCATCAGAAGCTTGCCAAACTTCGCAGACCAGGTAGGCATGATCTCCTTGTCGTACACTTTGGCCATCTTCTCGAGTTGCGTACTGCCTGACACATTCACCTCCAGCTGAATTCCGCCGGGTATTCCTTGGAAAGGGTTCCCCAGGTAACCCAATGGGTAGCACAATCCGGGCACCCTGCCAACTATTGATTGATTGAACGGGGGTTTTTTGGAGGGTCGACAACCTTGAGCAGGTGTCTCAGGAGCGAACTGAGGGATCGGCCCGGAGGATCGACCCGTTCCGCGGGCATCCTGAGCCATCCCCGGAACCAGGGGGCAGCCGCCCATACACCCCGGTAATCCCTCGGTGTACAACTGATCCTGCCGGGGCCGCAGCGACCCAGGACCGTTCCAGGAGCCAGGTCCAGCCGATAACCTCCGGGGACCGGGTAGAGATGATGGTTCCGATCCGGTGTCAGGTCCACCTGGGCCAGCGCCTGCTCGAGCCGCCGTCTCGGTCCTGGACCCGGATCTTCCCACAGGAACAGGACGCTGCCGTCGCCGGGAACGATCGCCGATGCGTCCACACGGGAGAACGCCTCGGGCGGAATCACCCGTGTCACGGGAACGACCGGACCCACGCCCGCCAGCGCCACATGGTGCCCGGAGGAGAGCCGATCGCGCACGAACGCCTGCACCTCGAAGCCTGCTTCGTCGAGGAGATCCTCCTCCCATGAACCCGGAGCCTGCCCCAGGGCCAGCTTGAGGTCCGCCAAGGGATGGATCGCAGCCAGGGTCCATGGGGCGGGCCGCTGGACGATCGCTGCAAATAGCGCGCGCAGGGAGCCCCGGATGAAGCCCGCCTGCATGTGAATGTCCAGCTCACCGTCGCGCAGGGCGATCCAGTCCGCCGGACCGAACACCGCATCGGCGACGGGCCCCTCCCGATGCCAGACGACACGTCCGTCCTCGATCTTCAGGATGCCCAGGCTGACGGCCCACCAGCGATCGTCCTGCTGCCAGATCCAGGTCCCCACTTGATCCTGCCCGAGCCCGGCCGTGGCCACGGGCGTGATCCGACCGCCTGGCCCCGGCTGACCCACGGGGGGCATGAAGTCCAGCCTTACGGGTCCCGGACACCCCCGCACCCGCACCACCTGGAGGCGCTCCCCGTCCCGATCCGTCCAGACGACCTCCCCCGGACAGGGCACGACCTCGGCTCGGGCACGTCGCGTCCGCGAGGGCCGGACCATCCATCGCCCCGGCTCCGTGTCGTCCACGTGACCCAGGCGGGGCGCCCACACCTGCGTCCGGTGTCCGGTAACCGGCAGCTCCACGCCCAACGCCGCCGAGGAGGCCGGCTGCTCCCGACCATGTGCCACCAGACGCTCCGCAAACAGGTTGTGCAACGCCGTACCGGCGGCCAGCTGGACGAACGCTGCTGCAGGGGTCGCCTCGAACACCGGAAACTCCACGGCAGGCCCCAGCCCGTCAAAATCAAAACGATCGGGCCCGAATCCCGGCAGGAAAAGCACCGTCACGGGCCTCGGGTCATCCTTCCCGGCCCCTTCCTGTCGTGGCCGGTCCACCGCACCCGGCCTGGCTTCTCCGGGCGCCTCCCTCACACAGGAAAGCAGCATCCATCCCATCAGCACGATCAATCTCCGCATGTCGTCTCATCCCCTTCCTCCGGGCGTTCCCCGAACCTGAGATCCAGCGTCCCCCCCTCCAGCACACGCACGACCGCCCCGGCCCGCCCGAGCCGGTCGAGCACGATCGAGGACGCCTCCCTGCCACAGATCACGGCCTGATCGGGCTGGATCCACATCCACAGCGCGGCTGTCGAAGACGTGATCCGTCCGTGGTGGGCCACCTTGACGAGGTCCACGCGGCCGGGCGAGGGTCCACGCCGGATCAGATCCCGCTCGGCTGCCGCCTCGATGTCGCCGAGGAACCAGATGTGGCGCCCCCCCCAGGCCAGCTCGAGCACCAGTGAGGCATCGTTGTCGGACCAGTACGCGGGCGGATCCGGCCCCCGAACGTCGTTTCTCGAGCGCAGCCACAACTTTCCCGGACCCAGCCGGGCACACGGCGGCATCAGCGCCACCGCCACACCCAATCCGCGCAACCGTCTGCGCCAGGGCTCCGGGAAGCGTGGACCGACCCACACCAGGCCCACCTCCAGCTCCCCGGCCAGCCGTATCAGTTCCTGCACATGATCGGCGTGGTTGTGGGTGATCACGACCCGGTCGATCCGCGTCACGCCGCGGCGCGCGCACTCCCCGGCCAGCCCGGCCGATCCGGCGTCCACGAGGAGGGTGCGACCTCCGGGCAGGCGCACCAGCGTGCTCTCGCCGCGCACGGCCAGGAACGTCAGGCGCAGTCCGTCCTCCGCGGGCACCTTTCCCCACGGAAGGATCCAGAGCGCGCCCAGCACCACGGCAGCGAGCGCAAGCCGGCGCGCGCCCCTGCGCCGGACGATCCACAGCGCCGATGCCGCAAGTACCACAGTCCACACTGCCGCCCCCGCGGGGGTCCACTCGGGCCATAGCCGGTTCCAGGTACCCAACGGTCCCGGCAGCGTCGCCCACATGCCGTCGGCGCTCCGTTGCAGGATCCCTCCCCCTGTCGGCCATATCTTGGTGATAAATATTATAAAAAAAGAACTTGGTATTATAATAATTGAAAACAGTGGCAACAAAAAAAGATTATTAATCAGGAACAACGGAGACACCCTCGCGAAGTGAAACCACACGATGGGCAGGGTCGCCAGGGAAGCACCCACGCTGGCTGCAACGGAGCCAGCCAGCCCCGATCCCGGTGCCCAGCGGAGAGCCGCGGCGATGCCGGCCACCGCCGAAAACGACAACTGGAAGCCGGGGTCGCGCCAGCATCCCGGATCCCAGGTCCACAGGCACGTGGCCGACCAGAACAGGCTGGTCCCCAGTCCACCTGCGCCAAGGTACCGCGTGAACAGCAGCCAACTGCTCATCATGATCGCAGCCCGCGTCGTGGACACCGAAGCGCCGGTGATCCAGCGGTACCACCACACGAAAGCGAGGCACACGACGACCTCCAGCGCACGGCGCTCAATCCGCCAGCGCAGGGGCAGGAGCCGGTGCAGCCGCCCGAGCCCGGCGAGCACCGCGAGGGTGACCAGCGACAGGTGCAACCCCGAGATCGCCAGCACGTGTGACAGGCCTGCCTGGCGCAGCTCGGTCTTCAGGCGCGGCG
>Ga0180007_10003378_pt1 | contig 17855 bp, 13 predicted proteins | sample MM_PC_MetaG_FD_121122 | JGI IMG/M metagenome (GOLD analysis project Ga0180007, IMG submission 121122) | Groundwater microbial communities from the Aspo Hard Rock Laboratory (HRL) deep subsurface site, Sweden - MM_PC_MetaG | ecosystem: Environmental > Aquatic > Deep subsurface > Groundwater... | reverse complement strand
TGCACTACGTTGTTTATTCGAAGATCGAGATAATTTAACCGGTGAAATGTGTGATCTTCTTTTCGACGAAATGGAATCTCTTGTCGAGGAAGACGCTAAGCTTTCAGCCAAGAAAAGAAATTCTCTTCCCGCAAGTTCTTTCTGTGGTCCTGGAAAATCTTTCCCGGTAAATGATTGCGCTCATTATACCGCTGCGAAAAGAATGATTAGTCGTTATGATGGTTCAGGAGATAAATCAAAAATCTCTGAATGTATCGAACGAAAAGGCAAGTCATTAGGTTGTCTACCGAAAGACGAACCAAAGGATTCTCAAGAAGAAACGTTCACTCCCTCTACTTTTTCAGATGAGCAGTTAGGTCAGACTTTACTTCAAGTTGAAAAACTAATGGTTGATCGAGGACTAAAGTCAGAACGTCGATGTGAAAAATGTGACGAGAAAGATTCAAGACTGAAAGAACTTAATGATAGTCTTCCTGAAAAAGATGAAGTTATTAAAATCCTTCGATCAGAATATAAACTTATTCTGAGTGAACATTCAGCTTCGGAGAACTCTCATTCAGAAACTTTGAAAGAATTTGAATCGGTTCTAAAAGATTCAGTAAAAACCTATTTACTTTTAACTGATAAAGAATCATCCGAAGAACAAATTGAACTTCGAGTTAATGGTCTTGCTTTCGAAGATTTGAAAAAAACTTTAAAAGAAATCGATATTTTTAAAATTATTTCTTTCATTAGGAGTGGGTTATCTCGCGAACCTGAAGGTCAAGTTGATTCGAACGATGCTCTTCCGATTGAAGACTCTCTTTCTCCTGAACTTCTTAAGTTTGCGAAAGCATTAGTTAATATTCGTGCGGCGAATGGGACTAAATTTGCGACTGATTGTTTAGTTGATTGGATTCGAGTTGGAAAGTTACCAAAAGACTTTACACTAGACAAAGCTATTAAAGTTATGGCAAAATAGGGAACATAGGAGCTATTAATAATGGTTTACGTAGCTAATCATAAACAGTGGGATCATACAGGATATATCGTCCCTCAGGTCGAAAAATCAGAGAGCCAATATCCGGCGGTAGAATTAAAACCCGCTGACTGGCTTCCTGTTGTTCGTTTCGATAAAAAGGTCGAAGAGTATATTGTTCTCGCTTCTGGAAAAGTTGTCGCTTTAGATTTAACTGGCCGAGCTGTTCCTGCTGGTCTTAAACTTCAGTTTGAAGTTGCTGGCGGAGCAACTGCTCTTACTTATACTTCCGATGATTATGATTCGGGAACAATCGATCTTACAACGGGAGTTTCTTACGCCGTTGATGGAACCACGACTTATACTCAGACCCAGTTAACAACCGCTCTTCGTGCAAGAGGGCTTATTGGCGCAGCTCAGTATGCTCGTGATTTTATCACTGATCCTATTGGTTATGCTCCTTATAGCTATTTCCAATGGTGTGGTGGTGACGGTTGGAATCCGGCTCTTTTCCGAAAGCACAATCATTCTCTTCAACATCAAGTCGCGATTGGTACTGATAAGGTTCTAGAAGTTCCTGTAGTTCCAGCAGTCGAAACAGCGGAAACCCAGGGCGGCGGATCTGGAATCGTCGATACAGCAATTGCCTTCGGAACTGGGGCATGGATTAGCTCTACCGGTATCTCATTAACGACTCGTTATTCGTCTCTTGTTGCTGCTGGTGATAGTGTTGTCGCAATGGTCCTGAATCGACTTCCCGTTGCGAAGATTGGTCTCAATACGCCCATTACAGACTCCGCTTCAACTCTCGCTTCAATGATCGAAGTTGCTTCTATCGCGGATCTCTCGGCTTCTAATCTTTTCTACATTGATTATGATGCTGGTGTTTTATTCCTTTATGAATCTGGTGGTAATGCTATCCCGACTGGATTTAGTGTTGCTAATACAATTACCTATTATCAGTATGAAACCAGTGCAACTGGAACTGGTACTATCGTTCAACTAATCGGTAACGTAAAGGTTGGAGATTTCTTAACATTCGATTCAAATAGTAACTTCGTTAAGTTCGCTCCTGATATTTCGACTTGTAGTGGTGGAGCTTCAGGTGCTGCCTATGCAGCTGATCCTGATTATGACTCTGCGGCAGATGCTGACATTTCAGCTCAAATTGAAGCTTGTATGACCCAGGCCCAGACCAGATGTATCGCTCAGATTATCGGAGTAGAAGCAGGTCCTCGTTCTGGACTTGAAAAAGTAATGACTCAATACACTTCTCTTACTAATACAGAAAGGATGCCTGGAACAGCGACAGGGGGACTAACCTCTGCTCAGGTTCTAAGCGGAGCTTCTAATCTTACTGCAATCATTAACTTCTTAGGACGATAAGAAGGAAAGGGCTATTGGAGGATAAATAGATGTTCGAGACCTTTGACCAATATTTTAGTGTCTTTCAAAACAAGGGCCTAGACCTTGCTAATCGTGATGGAAGCACTGGTGTCCCTCGTAAAGTTCAGCTTACTGATTGGTTCAGAGAGGGAAGTCGTCAGCTTCAGGTCGCTCGCACGAGTGGACTAAAATTTGAAGATACGATTTCTACTCCTGATATCACTCCTTGGTTACCTCAGGTTATTGAGCGAAACGTTCTTGAAGCTCAGGAACCTTTACTTGTTCTAACTTCTCTCTTTGAGAGAGTTGGATATCAGGCTGGACAAGCTATCGAATTTCCGGCAATAGGCGCAGTTTCGGCTGCTGATGTTGCTGAAAATCAGAGCTATCCAACTGTTCGCTTACAAGAAAGTGGGGCAACCACAACGGCGAAGGTTGGTAAATCAGGTATTGCATTTGAAGTTAGCGACGAAGCTCTTCGTCGTTCTAGTTTCGATATTATCGGTTTGCATCTTCGTGCTTGCGGTCGAGGTCTCTCTCGACATAAAGAACTTAAGGCCGCTAGAATTATCTCTAGTTTAGGCACCGTTGCTTTCGATAATCGTCGCCCATCAGCTTCGATGTTCGGAGTTACAACGGGTCGTTCAATGAACGGAACGGCAAACGGATCTTTAACTTTAGATAACCTCTTTGATACGTTTGCTCAAATCATGATGCAGGGATTTACTCCTGATACCCTGATCATGCATCCTCTTACCTTCGTTATGTTCATGAAGGATGAAGTTCTTCGTGCCATTACCCTTGCTGGTGGAAATCAAGTTTGGTGGGGTGGGTATAGTGGAAATCCAGCAATGCTTCGACCCGGAAGTTCAACTCACGTTAGCGGCGCTTCGAATGTAACTTCGCCTCTATCTTCTCTTGGAACTTCGACGAATGGTGTTAACGATTTTAATACCATGTTAACGACCGCTCCGATTCTTCCGGCAAGATGGCCTTGGCCGCTTCGAATCGTCGTTTCTCCTTGGATTCCTTTTGATCCGGCCACAAAGATGACCGACATTATTCTTTGTGATGGAAACGAACTCGGTTATTATATTGAAGAGTATGGTGTTAAGGTTGATCGTTGGGACGACTTAGCAGTTGATTCAACCAAGATTAAACTTCGAGAAAGTTATTGTTTCCATATGAAGAATGAAGGTCTTGGAGTTTCGACTCTAAAGAACGTTAAGATCATTCCGAATGAAATTAATCTTCCGGCAGTAACGACTCACGCTATCTCTGGTTCAATTGAACCTATCTACGCTCTAACCCCCATCGCTTAATCTTCTAAATTAAATCTAGTATGATAGAATTCTCTATGGAGGAATTCTATGTCTAATGTTGTCGTCTCTCTTTTAAATAAAAAGTTTGCTCCGTGGGGGCTATTAACGGATGAACCAAAACCAAGAATCTTATTATGGCTAACCGAAACTGATCCTAGTGGAGAAATCGATAGTGAACTACTTTCGTTAAATGATATAGAAAGATTGAGTCAAGGTTTCATAAGAAGGATTATTGATGTTCAAGGTTTAGAGGATTATATAAGAATACCAACTACCTTTTCTCACGAAAGAAGCGAAGCTCCTCATGTTCTCCATATTCCAGAAACTATATCGAAGCCAGCTTCAAGTGAAACAGTTTTTGATGTTATGGCGTTAATTAAAAAAGAAGAAGAGCTGAGTAAAGTTCACGCATCTATCTTAAAAAAGAAAGTAGAAGTTCAATCTCCAGATGTAGAGAAAACTTTATCCATGGGAGGAAAATTATTAAAGAAGAAACTTAAAGAATTAGCTCAAGAGGATCTAGATGTTTTCTTTTTTCAAGCATGTAAAAGACAGGAAGAAACAGGACGAAAAAGAAATTCAGTTATTTCAGTTCTTACCGATATTATAAAGTCGAAGATGACTGCTATCGAACTTTTAGGAAGAGCTGGACAAGAGAAGTTAGATAAACTTTATTATGAGCAAATTGAGGAGTTTCCAGAAGAGGATACTGAAGTTGTAATTCCCGTCTAGTTTATAATCTTTACGTCTTTGACTTATCCTAGTAGAATTCAATTATGGCAGGTCCAGCAATAATTAGTACGGTCCCCGTTTCCGGAGCGGTTGGAGTTCCGATCAATACGACTATCTCGATTATCTTTGATCAAGAAGTTGATACTTATCGTTTAAAAAATGGAGGAATTTTTCTAGAGGGACCAGACGAAAGTAAATCAATTGGTCCTGGCATGCTGGGCTTAGAGCCGCCTGAAACTGATGAAGATAAATTTCTTTCTTCGCCGGGATTAAAAGGAATCCAAAGTTGTTCTTTTTCCTTTTATAGAGTAGATGGTTCAGGAGCCTCTGTTGATTACTATGACTATGGAGATACGGCTCAAGCAGGACAGCTATATAGAACTAAAGTTGTTCTCACTCCAGAAACGTCTTTAAAATCGCTTACTGAATATAGTGTTTATATTGTCGGTGACGAAGATATTACAGACGAATATGATTTTGGTTTAACTACAAGATCTGTTTTCGATCCAATTAAGGGACCTAATTTAGGGACTGGAGATGTTCTTTTTTACGGTGGATATACTGGATCAATTAGGCAACGATTCTTTATCGAAATTACAAATGCCGGGGCACCAGGTACGGCTACGTATGAATGGTGGACCTCTGTTGATTCGTTACATCGAACAGGAACAAGTTCATTAGGTTATCGTCTTCTTCAAGATGGATTAAATATTAAATTTTTAGAAGGTCAAGTATATGAAGTAGGAGATTCTTTTTCAGTTTGGTGTGATGTTCCTTTATATCAAGAAGGATCTTATAAATTTTCATTCGTAACTTCATCGAATAGTCCAACAGTTCTTCCCACTCCGTCTGGATTGATTACGGGAATTACTGGATCAACGTTAGTTTCTGGATCTACTTTTGAAGTTAGTTCTACGAGTCCAGCAGATAGAAGTCTTTTTAATAGCATAACGTTAGTTACGATAACGGTAACATTTTCGGCTTCTTTGAACGCGGGAACAATAACAGATTCTACTGTTACAGTTGAAGGAAGCGCAGTAGACGGATCTAGAACTGGCACTCCAGCTTATACTGATTCTATTACAAAAACTTTATCCGTCGGAACGACTACTTTAACGATAACCCTAGATCCAGATCAAGTATTTGAAAATAACTTAATTAGAGTTACTTTAAGTTCTTCTGTCGCGGATACAACAGGTAATACTTTAGGAACTGATTATTCGTTTTTTTATGTAACTGATTTAAATCCCTTCTATGCTGGTATTAGACACGTTAGATTACGTTTAGGAAGTTTAGGGAATTATTATACTGACGATACAATCGCTTTTGCTATTTGGGATGCTAGTAGAGAAGCAGATGCTTTTGCTCCTTATATTTCTATCATTACAGATACCGTTGCTTATGAAAGAGCTAGAACTCAATTTGTAGTTTGTTTCGCCGCGCTTCTACTTATTTCCGGAAATACTGGAGCGTCTGGAGATAGCGTACGAAAACGTTTAGGAGACTTCGATGTAAGTCGGTCTTCTCCATCTGGAAAAACATCAGCCGATGATCTTAAAGATTGCATTTCCTATTATCAAGCAATTATGGAAGGTGGCGGTGAATTGTCTCCTCTTCACAAACCTGTTAACGTAGTTAAAGGAGAATACGATATAGATTCTCCAGCATTCGGAAGACTTTGGGAAGTTCCCGATTATCCAATTGCAAATGCAAGATCAACGACTTCTGGTTCTTTGCGATGGCAAAAAACATTTTTAGCGCGGACTAGAGGAAATCTTCGAAGCCGATGGGAGCGAGAATAATGTCGGACTGGAGTGATCTTTTCCCTCTTAATTATTCAAGAGATAATTCGCTTGATCCTTTTCCTAACATCGTCGATTCCGTTGATCTAAGAAGAGAGTTTAATAATTTAGTACTTGGATCAAACGGAGAAACTCCTATTGGAAAATCATATATTTTAAGAAGAATGAGGCGAGATTCAGAAGGATCTTTAGTTCCCTGTATCTGCGTACATCCTTTAACAAAGGAAGCAGATCGGGATTATCCATGTTCACATTGCGTTTTACCAAATACAAAAGTTTTAACCCAAGATGGTGTAAGAAATATTCAAGATATTCTCCCCGGAATGAAAGTTCTAAATGGAGAGGGAGAATATCATTCAGTTTTAAATACTTACGGAAGGATATATCAAGGAAATATAGTAGAGCTTCGGTATTTCGGAAGAGGTGATGATTTACCGTTAGAAGTAACGGCAGATCACCTAATTGCGGTTTATCGTCCTTCGAACTTCTGTAATAAAAAAAAATCTTTCGGAAAGTTCTGTCATCCTGATCTTTGTTACGGACATAATTGTTCGGAAAAGAACGAAACTTTTAATCCGATAGTAGAATACGTAAGAGCCGATGCGGTAAAAAAGGGAGACTTTTTAGTAATGCCGCGCCCGCCATTTGGTACTAAGAATAATGAATACTCTTTTCTTCAAGTCGATTGGCGGATATACAAAGCTTCTTTCGGGAAAGAGAACTGGAAAGAACTTCCGTCTGAAATTAGGATTGATCCTGATCTAATGACTTTTTTAGGTTGGTATGTAGCAGAAGGATCCGGTGATTCTCCGGGACGAAAAAGTAGGGGAGTTATTTTTTCTCTTCATAAAAGATATGAAAGAGGTGTTGCAGAGAATCTTCTTAGAATAGCAAAAGAAAAGTTTGGATTATCAGGATCTATCGTGGAGGCGAAAAATAAAAACAGTCTTCAAGTTGTAATTTGCTCGGCTTTATTGTCTCGTTGGATGCATTTTCTTTGTGGTAGATATTCTGACCATAAAAGAATTCCATCTTTTGTATGGGATCAATCTGAGTCTCTTCAGCAAGTTTTTCTTAGAGCTTTCATGGACGGAGATGGACACAAAAATGCAGGAAACTGGGAAACTACAGGAATAGTTTCTTGGAATCTTGCGGAAGAGATTGGACTACTAGCGAGAACTGTTGGATATCTCCCTGTTATCTATTTCCGACCAGCATTTATTGGATCTAGTGGTCAATCTCATGCCGACGCTTGGTATATTACTTGGAAGGCTTCTTCCGAAGATGACCCTCATCAACAACAGACTAGATGGAGATATCGTTTTCTTTACAACGATTTCGTTTTTTCTTGTGTTAAGTCTGTAAAAACGAGGTTTGATATTTCGGCCGTTTATGATTTAACAATGGATGGAGATCCGTCTTTTGTTGCGAATGGAGTAAAAATCCATAACTGTTTAGGAAATGGAAATCTTTGGGACGAAGAATTAATTCTTCTTTATGAGGTTGTCGCCGCCGCTCCAGGTGGAAGTAACTCTGCCGATAATTTTCATAAAATGAATATCGGAACCGCTTCTCTTCCAGCATCTAGATTTTTCCTACCTTATAATTTAAATCCGAAAAGGGAGGATCGATTAGTCGAACTTGAATTGGATGTAGACGGAAGTCCTACGATTCCATATATTCGAATAGCAGTATATGAATTAATGTTAGTACGAGCAATGCGATCTGATGCTGGGAAAATAGATTTCTGGGTTTGTAGCGGACAAAAAATGGGACCTTCTACGAAAGGACATATTGGATAATGGCTGGACTTGTTGGTGCAAATAGAATTAGACCTGATGTTCGACAAAATATTGTTGATCGAACTCCGTTCGAACAGATCCCAAATCTTATCGAACATATCGATAATCTCGATCTTAGTGCTTTATTAGAATCAAAAGAACGGGCTAGAACTCTTGAGATTAAAGATATTTTAGATTTTTATTCTTTCTTTAAGAAAGTTCTTGAATATGCAAAAGAGGAAGACGGATTAAATTATCCGATAACTTTTTCGATGGAGTTTCCTCCAGTTGAAGCGAACCTACCCTGTTTTGTTGGTCGATTAGTTTCAAGATCACCATTCAGCGCGAATGGTACTAAAGAAAAAACTGGAAGATTTATGCAGGAATACGAAGATCCAGATTATCCTGGAGAACTTCTTCAAGAGTTTTTATTTAGACAACAAAATATTGTAGAAATTACAATCTGGGCAAAAACGAATAAGGTAGCCAATGAATTAGCTTCTTGGTTAGAAAATAAATTCTTTGAATATTTATGGGCGTTCCAATGGGCTGGATTCGCTCATCCAATAGAATGGTTAGGTCGAGGATCCGATCAATATCAACTAGTTCGAGAACAAGATATGTATGGTACTCCGTTTACATTTAAAGTTATAACTGGCAAAATTGTAGCAAAACGAGTAACCTCTTTAAGAAGATTTGCTTTTTCGCTTGGTCTGATTACAGAGAATTCTCAATAGAAAAAGGAAGAGTTGTGTAACTTCTTGACGAAGAACATCATTCAAAGGTAACATAACAATATCGAGCGAGGATAAAATGGCCGTAGCTTTCGAAAATCTACCAGGCGTGATCTCTTCTCTAGAAGAAAGTGGTTTAGCTCCTTCTCTTCCGGTGAATGGACCACGAATTCTTGTTTTAGGAACAGCAAGTCAAGGTACCTCACAATGGCCTTATGTTGTTCAAACTACAACGTCAGCAGCTTCCGAATTTGGAGGTTCGGGTACTCTTACTAGAGGAATGTATGAAGTGCGTGCAGCCGGTGGAGAAAATGTAATTCTCTATCGAGTTGGATCAACGCCTGCGATCTTATCTCACGTCGGAGATTCTACCGGAGTAGATGGTTATATCATCGAAACTATTCGACGAGACGATGACGCTGGCTCTTTGTATTCAATTTACTATGATGACGCTTCGGATCGATTAGTTATTTGGAATACGATTAGCGGTTTAGTCGTTTATGATAACGATTCGACTGATCCGATTGATACCGGAGAAGTTGTAGTTTCCGGAGAAAGAGCCTCTGGAGGCGGCCCCGATATCGCTGGACCATCGGCCGGTTTTGCTCTAGAAGATGTCGTTTCGCTTGGTCATACTGGAACTGCATATACTGCGGGAACAGACGCAACAAATCCATCTCGAATGGAGCTTTATCAGTATTATCATAAGGCTTATAGAGATCTTCTTATTGAAGACTTTGATTGGCTTCTTCCGATGGATGTCTATTTAGACGATAAGAATATCGTTGATAGTTACTCTTTTTCAGCAGCTTATCTCTTAACTATCATTAATGGAGATGAATATCCTGAAAGAGCTTCCGCTGATGATATCCTCGGAAAAGTTTTCGTTGAAGAATATCAAGGAACTGATTACTTCTTCTGGGATCTTAATGGAGATGGAATAGCGGAGCTTTATCCTAGTGTTGGTTCCGCTACGGGTTCAACTAAGATTGATGGTACTTCTCTTAGTACGGTAGATTTCCACGAAGTTAACTTCGCTTATCAAGCTGCTTATTTTTGTCATGAAGTATCAACTAATAACAAAAACTGCTTAAGTTCAATTGGCGTTCTGCCTCCGGCAAGTTTCAGTCTTTCAGATATTTCAGTCTGGATTGGAAAAGCTCCAGTTTTTACAACTAGAAGTGACGGGACTCAGTATATTCGAACCGTTCTTGATAATGGAACTGGTCTATTAGGTAATAAGTTTAAAGCTGGTAAATATTCTTATCGAGCTGGCGTTGCTTATGGTGGATTTATTCTCACCGACTCTGAATATATTGACGGGACCGAACAAGAAGACGTTAATGGATATGCTATCGATTTAGGTAAATATTTATCGATTACATCAGGTTATGTCCGTCTTTTCAATGCATTTGATCGGACTGGTTCTGGGTATATCGCAAGCATGGCGGGAACTTATCTCGGATTCACTTCGGCTCTTGATGAGCAGATTGCTCCGACGAATAAGGTAATTACTGGTGTTCAAAGGGTAATGAACATCAGTCCTCGTCAAGTTGATAAACTTGCCAAGATGGGATACGTTCATGTTTACGAGAAACCGAAAGGAATGACTATTTCGGATTCTCCAACAGGAGCACTTCCGACTAGTGATTATCGAAGACTTACTACGATTCGTATCGTAAAAAGAGTAGTTGGTGCAGTACGACAAGCAGCTGATCCTTTTATTGGAAATTCTTTTGATTCGGCGAAAAAGGCTGCTCTCAATAATGCAATTACTCAAAAGTTAGATAAGCTAGTTGTTGGTGGATATATTCAGAGATACTCTCTGGATATTAGACAGACTGCTCGGCAAATGGTTATTGGAGAAGCTGACTGCGAATTAGTAATCGTACCGGCTTGGGAATTAAGAAGGATTAATCTTTCAGTTGCACTAGCAGCTCAATAAGGAGTTTTAAATGGCTGAACAAAGGTCTGCATATACTCGGTCTTATACCTCCTTCGGTGGAGCTGATATTAAGGCCGTTTTTGCAAATAAAACAATCGGAGAGATTCAGGCAATCTCGATTCAGGTTACTAGAGAAAAAGCCGGAATTTATACCATGGGCTCTCCTAATCCTCGCTCTTTCGCAAGAGGTAAAAGAGGTATTGCTGGGTCCCTTATTTTTATCCAATTTGATAGAGATGCAGTAGTTGATGCTTTACAAGATTTAAAGTTCCAGGGAGATAAAGATGAAATTCGAGTTGATCGAAGTAGCGACGCGGCGAGTACAAGTATGCAATGGGCTTTAGGATCTAGCTCTGCTCGTGTTACTGGAAGTCCTATTCAAGAGCAGGAAAGTGTTCTAACTTCCGTCGATAGCGATCAAGAGGTTCTCTCCGCTTATTACGCGGATCAGATTCCTCCGTTTGATATTACTCTCGCTGCGGCAAATGAATATGGTGATCTCGCCGTAATGGGTGTATTCGGCGTTGAGTTCCTTAACGAAGGCTGGGGAATTTCAATTGATGATCTTGTCAGTGAAAAGCAGTATACCTATTTAGCAAGAAACGTTTCATGGTGGAGATGGATTTCTAATCCAAATGCCGCTGCTCTCGGAATCGCTCGAACCTAGTCTCATTTGACTTTATAAATTCTTCGTCTTATCGTTAGTGTATGACTATTCCCGGAAGAACTCCTAGTTTATTTGAGAGCCAAGAATCTGGAGTTCTTCGATCAAGAACTCTAGGAGAGCCAGCTTCTCCTGATCCTTCCGAACATTATAGAGATCGTGCAAATCTTACGACTGAAAGAGATCTAGATACTACGATTTCCTCGACATCGAGTAATGCAAGTACGGAAGATTCTAATCAAGGTTTAATTGGTCTTTATCCTTATTCAGGAGTAGATATTAAATTAGTCGTTCATATGCCTGCTGCTGATTATTCTGATACAAATACAAGACTTAATGAATTACTTGCCGAGCAAGAGAGTTTAAGAGAGGGTGTCGACGCTATCCCAGCTTCTCCTCCTTCAGATATCGAAGCAGAATTAAATGTTACCCGAGAAGAATTAACTGATTTATATAGTCTTGCTGATGAAGCAAATCCGCTTGCTGGAGGAAACGGAACGGTTGTTACTCCTGAAGGAGTGATAACGTTAGAAGAAATTGAGGCCGAGGTTGTTATTTTAGAAGAAAGACGAACTGAATTAACTCGTCGATATAATCAATCTACTCAAAATGGAAATGTTGCTGAAGTTCGACAAAGAATGACTGAATTAAGTCAGATGATAGAAGAAGCAAGAAATCAGGTTTCTGGAGCGAGGGCCGTTACGAAAGTTTTAGCCGAGATTCAAACTCTTTCGCTTTCTGTACATCGAGAGAAATATCCAGTTAGAACGTTAGGTTCCGTCTATCCTCGCTCGGTCACTCGTGGCCCGAGATGTTTACCAGCAACTGAAAAAGTATTAGTTAAACATAAAGGTTTTATTAGTATTTCCGAAGTCGAACCTGGTGATTATGTTCAATCTTCCGATTCTACATATGATAAAGTTCTTGGTTCTTGGTATCAAGGAGAAAAACTTTGTTATAAAATGTTGTTAGAAAACGGATATACACTTATTGGATCATACGATCATCCAATCTCTACTTCAGAAGGTTGGATAAATATGGAAGATTTAGAAAAAGATGATTTAGTTGATGTTGTTGTGAAGGCACCAGTTTCAAATGAAGACTATTTAATAAGTGACGAAAATTTGAGGTTGATTGCATTTTCTATTCTTAACAATGAACTAGATCAAGTTTCTCAAGATCTTATTGTAAATCTTTCTGAAAGACAAATCTGGGTTTTTCTTCAACAATTGTTTTTGACGGATAAAGAATTAGTTGGCCGAGTATACCGATCTTCTTCTGAAAATTTAATAGATCAGATTAGACTTCTTTTAAAAAAGATTAATTGTTCTTCTGTTAAATATAAAGATGAATCGAAAAGTTTAGAGATTATAGTAATAGCAGAGATAGGCGTTAAACGTTCTATTCAAGAAGAAATCTATATCTCAAAAAAAGTTTTAAAAATTGAATCCGCTGGTCTTTTACCTGTATATGATTTAGAAGTAGAAAATCGACATGCTTTTATAGCAAATTTTATAAGAGTGCATAATACGGTATCCGGGAGTATCGTTTTCACTACTTTTCATAATCATGTAATGCATGAATTTTTAGAATCGGCATCTTATCGCTCTACTGGAGTTGGAGATTGGGATCGATTTAGATATACAAGTTATATAATGGATCAGATTCCACCTCTGGATATATCTATTTCTTTTGCGAATGAATATGGAAACTTATCTTGGATGGCAATTTTAGGAGTTGAATTTATTAACGAAGGACAAGTAATGTCAATTGAAGATTTATTTATGGAAGGTACCGCTCAGTATATTGCTAGAGATTTCGATCCTATTCGAAGTGTTGCAAATAGAAGAATGACTCCGACTCATGGAGTTGGTCAAAGTTTAACCGGAAGCGATTTACTTATGAGTGAGTTAAGAACTAGAATCTCTAATCGTAATAATCCATGGGTGTAAAATGGTAGCAAATTTTCCAGTCGGACTTGGTCATATAGTTTATGAATCTGATTACTTTTGCGGAGCAAATGTCCTTTGTTACTTTGAAGATGTTTTAGTTGATGACGTAGTGAGAATTGCTTGGTCGGTTAATCAAAGTCGACAGCCAATTTACGGCTACGCTTCTCAATATTTTAATGCTCTTGCTGCTGGAGTAGTTATCGCAGGAGGATCTATTTGGGTCGCGTTTAAAGAAGCTGCCTATATTCCAGTTATTCTTCGTCATATTTGCAGTCGTCGAGATGGGACCGATGATTTATACGCTTCTCCTGCTGAGACTCCAGCAAGTGGAATTTCTACGAGTACGAATCTTCCAGATAGTGCAGCTACTTGGCAAGGGGAAATGGCTGAAGGAAATGCAAGAATGACCGGTTTATCAAGAAGAGCTTCAATTGAAAGATTAATGCAAGCCGAAGCTCAAAATCCAAATGGAGCTGATCTTCAACAATTCCTGACAAGATATGCAGTAAACATTTCAGCAATGAGCGATCGAGAATTCGAAGATCTTGCTGAAACTTTTGAAGATGCTCTTTGGTATGGTGGTAACTCCAGTCGTTCAGGTAGACGAGACGCAATGTCCGGAAACTTTCGAGGAGGAGAACTTTCAGATGAAGCCTTTTTAGGTGTTCGTCGAGCAGATCAGTTTCCTCCATTTGATATTATCCTTGCTTATGGAGATATGAATACAAATGCTTCGAATCATACTCTACATCGACTGATCGACGTTACTATTACAGATACTCAAAATGGACCAATTGAACCTAGTGGAGAACCTCTCTATGTTCAGTATAATTTCATTGCAAGAAACGTTATGTAAAACTCGCTTATCGTTATGTTATAGTTTTTAATTAGGAGCTAAAACAAATATGGACAAAAATCCTTTTGACAGTGGTCGAGAACTTCCTTATGATGACGAAAGTCTAAAAGCTATGTTAGAGGCCGGTCCTTCAGCACCGATATCTTCAGTTAAGAAAGAAATCCCTCCTATGCCTTCTAATGTTTCGTCTTCGCCAGAAACGAAAACAGATGGAGAGGGTCCTGATGAAGTTGCCCGAGAATCAATGATCTTACCTTCCGAATCAGAGAAGATTACTTTGCGTAAGAAATTCGGAGAGTTACGAGTTGTGCCATTTCCTTATTCTCGTTCAGATAATAAAATCGATTGTTATGTATTAAGAAAATTAACTCGATCTCAATGGAGAGCTTTGGAAGATTCTGCTAGAAAAGTTTCTGAGAGTCGACCGAATGTTTCGGCTGATGAAATCTTTCAAGAGAAAGTCGTTGCCTCTGCCGTTGTTTGGCCAGCACTTCCTGAAACCGAAATTGCATTAACTCCTCCGGGTTTAGTGCCAACTTTATTTGCTATTATTCAACAGATGGGATTATTCTTTAATCCTGAAGTAATTATGCAGTTGACGTTCAGTCTATAATGGATCTTGTTTCTCTTAAGAGAAAGTACCGAAAGATTTTTTGTACCAGAGTTGCTGGATACGAAATTTATTGGAGACCTTTATCTTTAAGAGAACATGATATTTATTCAAAAATTATTGAGTTAGATCTTTCTCCTCTTAGTAAGATTCAAGATCAAATATTTAGAGAAGTTGTTTTATCTGTCGATATTATCGATCAAATGAATAATCTTCCTCCAGGAATTGTATTTAGTATTTCAAATACAGTTCTTACTATTTCAGGTAACCTATTAAGAACGACCGCTGATTTAGATCGGATTAACGATGATCTTGAAACGTTGAGGACAGTAGTTAATAGTAATCCTTACGAAAAGATAATGATAGATATATGTCGAGCTTTTCCCGCTTATACACCAGAGAAGTTAGAAGAATTAGATTATTATGAATTATTACGTTTATTAATTATGTCAGAACAAGTACTACAAGAAACTGTTTATAAATTAGAACTAGCAAAAAAAGAAGATTCTTTAATAGATCATATATTTAGACATAAGAAAGAGGCGGAATTAGCTGATAGTTCTGCTCCTTCTACTGGAATCCCAGATGCGCCTGATTTAAGAAGAATGATGTTAGATCCAAATGGAAATCCAAATCTATCTCAAAAACAAGCTCGACAATTAGAAATGATTGATCGTATTAAGTCTAAACGCTAGTTCTTCATAGACTTCTCGGGCAGGAGACCGTTGCCTTTAGGCAGCGGAGGAATGCCCCTCCTCTCTATTCTTGACAAGACGCCTGTCGTGTGTTAAGCATGAAACCATGCGGCTCGTTGTTAACCTCAAACTTGATCCTTCGGAAGATCAACACGTCGTTCTGAAGCGCACTCTCGAACAGGCCAATGCCGCCTGCGACGAGATCAGTACGACCGCATGGGACCAGCACGTTTTCGGTCAGTACGCCCTGCATAAGCTCGTCTACCACAGCATCCGAGCCAGCTCTGGCCTCACAGCGCAGGTCGTCGTTCGCTGCATCGCAAAGGTCGCCGACGCCTACAAGATTGATCACAAGACGCAACGGACCTTTCGTCCACTGGGAGCCTTTGCATATGATGATCGTATCCTCCGCTTCAAACCTAACGACTGCGTCTCTATCTGGACGGTTGAAGGTCGCCAGGTCATCCCATTCGTCTGCGGGGAACGTCAACGCGAACTGCTTTCCCGCCGCAAAGGAGAAACCGATCTCCTTCTCGTTCGCGGCGTCTTCTACCTGTCGGCAGTCTGCGAAATCGATGAGCCCGAGACGCTCAAGACTACGGACGTGCTTGGTGTCGATCTTGGCATCGTTAACATCGCAACCGACAGCGACGGAACCGTCTACTCTGGAGCCGCTATCGAAGAAAGCAGGCGTAAAGCAGCGCATCGCCGCAGAAACCTGCAACGCAAGAACACTCGATCCGCCACGCGCAAGCTGTTGAAGCTCCGTGGCAGGCAAGCCAGATACCAGAAGGACGTCAACCATCGGATCAGCAAGACTCTCGTGTCAAACGCTCAACGCACCGGACGCGGAATCGCCCTTGAAGACCTCGCGGGGATACGTGAACGGGTAACGGCCAGGAGGCGCCAGCGGGCACGGTTGTCGAACTGGTCTTTCGCTCAGCTTCGTTCGTTCGTTTTGTACAAGGCTGTTCTCGCTGGTGTCCCGGTGGTATTTGTTGATCCACGTAATACCAGTCGGGAGTGTCCGGAATGCGGGCACACCGAAGCGGCCAACCGTCGTTCCCAATCTGAATTTGTCTGTAGGTCGTGCGGCCTTGCTGGGCACGCAGACCACTTCGCGGCTCTGAATATCAGGGCCAGGGCCATCGTCAACGGGCCGATGGTAGCGAATGGGCACGCTTCTCGTTCTCCTTTAGCTACAAGCCACCCGCTAAAGCGGGTGGTAGTTGACATCCGAACGTAGTATTCTACTATTGTGACTTATACAAAAGATGAATTCGATCAATTCGCCGAAGAAGGTATTCTCGCGCCTTCGGTTAAATTTCCTTGGGGACCAACTTTAGGAATAGGTCTTCCTGTTGCCGCTATCTCTGCTGGATTTATAAAAACAAAAAGTGGTAAACGTGTTTGGGACCACTATTATAAAAGTCTGAGATATCTTGAAGGCGCTGTTCCAATGGGATTTTTTCAGACGTTCCATGGCAGTGAATTAATTTCTCCTTTCGCCGCGCCAAATAAAATTGATTTAAGAGTCGCAGATCATCCAGATCTTTTTAAGTCTAAGTCATTTCAAGAATATCTCTCTCATACAACCGGTAAATCAATTGCCGAATTAAAGAAAGCAGGAGCTTTTAATAAAGGACTTTTCTGGAAAAAGGGAAAAGGTTCTTTAGGCGAATTAAGAGTTAGAGGCGGAAATGTAATCGGAACAAATGTCGCCGCCGTTTCAACCGGAGCTAGAAGAAGCGGATTCTTAATTGAATGGCTTGGTCATGTTCTAGGAGTTAAGAATCCCGCTTTCCTAAAAGGCATCGAAGAGAAAGGTTCTTATCTCCGACCCGGATGGCTTTTTGCCGCTGGTGGAGAAACTGGTTCAGTTGCAAAACTTTACGGAAGGATGGCCTACGCTTCTCTGTCTTCAATGACAGGAAGAATGAACCTTCTTCTCAAGTCTCCCTTTGATTTAGATGTCGTTAAAGACGCCGTAGCTAAAGTTCCTATTCTTAACTCTTTAAACTTAGGAGTTAAAGCTGGTCCCGCACATAAAATGTTATGGCGGTACACCCTAAAAGGTGGAGCTGCATTCGGTGTTTATAAGGCTCTCGATTATGCCGATTATTTAGGGAGAGAATATGGCGTAGCCGGTTCTGTTCCAGTAGGTGCTCTAGGAGGAGCCGCAATAGGGCTAGGAGCCGGTTTAAGATCAGGGAAGGGGGGAAAGTACGCTTTAATTGGAGCGGCCATAGGAGGTGGATTAGGGCTATCAGGAGAGGGGCCTATTTCGTTACTAGCTTCAACCTACGCAAATGTTCGAGTTACTCAAGCTGGAGTATCAGATAAGTTAGGTTTAAGAGAAGGAGCACAGAGGACCGAAGATTATTTTCCTGGATTAACTAGTCCAGCAACAATGTTCGC
>Ga0180007_10003377_pt1 | contig 17856 bp, 17 predicted proteins | sample MM_PC_MetaG_FD_121122 | JGI IMG/M metagenome (GOLD analysis project Ga0180007, IMG submission 121122) | Groundwater microbial communities from the Aspo Hard Rock Laboratory (HRL) deep subsurface site, Sweden - MM_PC_MetaG | ecosystem: Environmental > Aquatic > Deep subsurface > Groundwater... | reverse complement strand
CTACGAAACGCGCCCTGCATCCCGCTGGTGAATGTATTATAGTAGGCATATTCGTATGGGGATAATCGAATAATTCCAATGATCCCGGGAAGCAGGAGAGCCACAGCAAGAACCGCAGTCACCCATTTGAGTTTCATCCATTCGATCATCTCTTGAAAACCCATCCCTGCAACAAGAAAGACTCCCGGCAGCATGTATAGAAAATGCCGGATGCCATCATACATCGCTGGTCGCTGCATAAGCACATAGAAGAACGGGATCAAGAACCAACCGAAAGGAACAAGTAGTGATTTCCAAGCATTCTTATCTCGCTTATGGCGAGTCGCCGCATGGAAGATACCAATGATATACAGGAGCCACACGGGCTCTGTCAGTGTAAAAGCGAGCATTTTCGGCATATAAGTGATCGGAAGCATGACCGAAGTGGTTGGAACGCCGTTGAAAAGAAGCCCAACGGGTTTAGGGTTATCGGACATATGCTTTAATACTGCAATAAAGTTGTCAATCGGTGAAGCCCATAGATACGGCCAGGTTGTATAACAGACCAATATAGCAATCACACCATATATAAAAATAATTCCCAGCGTTCGACATCCATATCTAGTGAGTAAATAGATGCAGATGAGCAGGCCCGCTAACGGACCAAGGACACGAATAGACGTTGTAAGCCCAATAAAGACTCCTGCGACCACGACCATGAGCGAGGATACTTTGGTTTGACTGATTTCCTGGTATATTTCCACGACCGTCTTTTCCTTGAATTTCATAAAAACGGCGATGGCCACCAATAGGATCGCAAACACAAGCAGGCTTATCTTGGCTTGGCTGAAAACCATCAATGCTTTATTAATATAGGGAGTAACCGGACGGCCGTCTGCATTAGGGGCAAACATAATAAATATTTGCCTCAAGAGATCTCCGATGGGAGCCGCGTAAGCACGACGAAGGAGGGTTTCAATCCATGAAACCATCCAACGCGAACCCGCAAATAGGAAAATAGTCAGAGTTCCGGCGATGACCGCTAGGGAGACGACTATTTTCTGGATCGTGGAAATATTTTTCAACGCTTTGAGATTGTACTCTCGCGATCCGTCTGGGATGTTTGATATGCTGTCCCCCATCCGGAGTCCGAAATACACCGCGATGATAAAAAAGACTGTAAAAGGGATATCTTTTGGATTGATGAAACCATGCCCAAAAAGTAATGGCTGGGTAGAGAAGAAACCTGCCGTGAAGAAAGCAGCCCAGCTTTTCATCCATCGTTTGCAAAGCAAATAAAAAAACAGGACGCCAATTTGAAAAGTAAGGAAATTGACAAAATGCCAGGCGGCAGGTTCATCCAGCCCCGGAATCCGTTCGATAGCGTCAGTAACGGGTTTGGCGATCAATAAATACGCCGGTCCGTATTGCTTATGTTCATCTGGGCTGATGCCATATGCTTTATTCAGGTCAAACGTACCGTCCAGCCGTGCGGGGATCGAATATGCATAGCCGATGCTGTCAGCATAATTATAAAAAAGCGGCTCATCCCAACTCAGTCCATGATTGCTTGCCGTGACAGATCCGAATATTAAAGTGATAATCAACAACAATACAATGGAAATATTTGGCCAGTTGTTGGATTTGGGAAGCTTGTAATACTTCATTCCGTGTCCTTGTTAAGATTGTTGTGCACCCCAAGGAAGAAATTCTCTGGGGAGAGCTTACACGATCAACATGTGGCAGCAATTTGATATTTTGAATCGACTATACTATCCCTTAACTTCGTCTTCCATCCAGACATCCATCGACACGCAACAAGGGCATTCTATACAAATAAACGCACTCGTTCTCGGAGGCGCTCTTTTTCTAGCGAAGAGGAAGAAACGCAAATATCCTCATCCGCTCCTTTCAGGAGTGTTGCTTAAGGAAACTGAGACTGAAACAAAACACACCCGGGCTTCAAGCCCGTCATGTACCTAGCGGGGAGGGCGGGATTCGAACCCGCGGCTGAGTTTAACCCCAGCACTCACTTAGCAGGCGAGCCCAATCGGCCTCTCTGGCACCTCCCCAGGTGAGATCACTCTTGAGCGATTGTATAGTGGAGCCTACCACTTGTCAATCGCCCATGACCAGCGGAGGGAGTGGGATTCGAACCCACGGTGGCTTGCACCACGACGGTTTTCAAGACCGTTGCCTTCAACCGCTCGGCCATCCCTCCAGGCGGGGAGATTTTACCATAAATTGACTGCCAGGTTGTCAGTGCGAATAATCGCTCCGCTAAAGCAGACATCCCCGCCTCAACCAGACAATCTTGGTATAATTTCCGACCTATGAAATACCACATATGGACCGAAGGCTGCCAGATGAATGTGGCCGATTCCCGGCGGGTGGGATCAGCCCTCGAGCGTCTCGGTTACAGCTCGACTGGAAAACCCGAGCAAGCAGACATCATCATCCTCAACACCTGCGTGGTGCGCCAATCGGCTGAGGACAAGGCCTACGGCCGCCTGCATTCCCTGCGCCCGCTCAAGCAGCGGAATCCCGGCCTGATCATCAACCTGATGGGCTGCCTGGTCGGAGTCAAGGGCGATGAGGTCTTGCGCAAACGTTTCCCGTTCGTGGATGTATTCTCCCCGCCCTCCGACCCGGGTCCCCTGGTCGCTTTCCTGACCCAGGGGGAAGCCCATGCGCTCGAAACGACCGAGACCGGGAAGCGCAACGCCATCCTGGACGGCGACATCCTCCTTCCGGCCCATGAGCGCGGCAAACTCGTCTCTGCCCATGTGGCGGTCGTCTATGGCTGCTCACATGCCTGCAGTTTCTGCATCATCCCCTACCGCCGGGGGAGCGAGCACTCGCGCCCGGCCGGGGAGATCCTCGCAGAAGTCCGCTCGCTCGTCTCACAGGGGGTGAAAGAAGTGACCCTGCTCGGCCAGATCGTGGACCGCTATGGCAGGGACATCCCGGATGGGCCCTCCCTGGCAAGCCTATTACAGATCCTGGACCAGGTTGATGGCCTGGAGCGCATCCGTTTCCTGACTTCCCATCCAAACTACTTCACCGAAAAGTTGATTGATGCGGTTGCGGAACTGCCCAAGGTGATGCCCCACATCGAGATCCCCATCCAGGCTGGAGACGATACCGTGCTTGCTAACATGCGCCGGGGGTACACCCAGGAGGATTTCCGCCGCATCGTGACAGCAATCCGTGGGAAGATCCCTGGCTGTTCGATCGCCACGGACATCATCGTTGGGTTCCCTGGTGAGACCGAAGAACAGTTCATGCAGACCTACCATCTGCTTGCCGACCTGCGCATGGATGTGGCCCACCTGGCGCGTTATTCGCCGCGCCCTGGTACCGTGGCAGAGCGGCGGATGACCGATGACGTGCCTGCTGCGGAGAAGATGAGTCGATTCCGCCTGCTTGAAGACCTGCAAGGGAAAATCGTTGGCGAGATCAACGCCCGCCTGCTCGGCGAACGAGTCGAAGTGCTATTTGAGGAAAAAGTGAAAGGCCGCTGGAAAGGGCGAACTCCAACCAACAAGCTCGTCTTCGTAGAGAGTAATGCTGACCTGCGCGGCCGCGTGGTCCCCGTCACAGTGACCTGGACAGGGCCGTGGTCGATGCAGGCAACCGCGCCAGCACCTGAATCCATCAGCCTGCCGACAGGCTGACCATCCAACCCCGAGATAAGCCATGCAAGCAAGAACCATCCGCCCGATAGCAATCTGTATTTGCTGGCATGACAACCGGATCCTGGTCGCAGAAGCCCATGATACCCGTAAAAATCAAGTCTTTTATCGCCCACTCGGAGGCACGATCGAGTTCGGAGAGGTCGGCGAAGAGACCGTCCGGCGCGAATTCCTTGAAGAGATCAACGCCAACCTGACCCAGGTCCGCTATCTGGGCACGCTGGAAAATATATTTGTTTATGAGGGTCAACAAGGGCACGAGATTGTGCTGGTGTACGACGGTCACCTGGCCGACAAATCGTTATACTCCCGCGATACCATCGCCGGGTATGAGGCCGACATCCAGGCTCCGTTTAGGGTGATATGGAAAAGTTTGGATGAGTTTGGGCCGGGAATGCCCCCAGTGTATCCTGACGGCCTGCTCGAACTTATCCGCGTGACCAGATAAAAATCCCGCCGCTTCCCATTCTGGCGGGATTTTTATCTAATAAGATGCAAGCTTGCTATTTAGATCGGTGAACACATTGCCAATCATTGGACCGAGAATGACTAAAACAACAATAACAACAAGAGCGACCATCGTGAAAAGAATGGCATACTCGGCGAGACCTTGGCCCTGTTCACCGGGGCCAAAAATCATAATTCTCACCTCCTTTATTGTAGGCTATTCCCATTATATAACATAACCCGTCAGATGTTCTTATCGAAATACTTACAGATTCCTAACACGGGGCATAGTTGGCACGCAGGCCTGCGCGCCTTGCAGATTTCCCGGCCGAGGCGAATGATATTTAGATGGGCGCCATAATATGTCTCAGGCGGAAACAATCCTTCCAAAAATGGGTGAGCTGCCTCAACCGTCATCTTCTCAGGCAGCAGACCGACCCGGCCTGTGACTCGGAAGATGTGGGTGTCTACCGGGAAAGCCGGCCGACCAAGAGAAAATAGCAGCACAATCGCGGCTGTCTTGGGGCCCACACCCTTGAACCCCAGCAGCCAGGTCCGGGCTTTTTCCAACGGGAGTTCCGCCAGGAAACCCAACTCCAATGAATTGCGCTCCCTGGTGATCTCAGCCAGCACGTTCTGGATGCGCGGCCCTTTCTGGTTGGCCAAACCTGCCACACGGATGGCAGCAATCAGGTCAGCCGCGGGAGCATCGCGGACCGCTTCCCAGCTCGAGAAGTGTGCTTTCAGTGCGCCAAAGGCACGATCCCGGTTGGTATCGTTGGTATTTTGGGAAAGGATGGTGGAGACCAATTCATCCAGCGGCGGGAGCGGATTTCGCCAGGTTGGCTGCCCGTAGAAATCAAGCAACCGTTCATGGACCTGGGATGCCAGTTGTCTCAGTTCTATCACGCTGAAGAATTCTCTCTCTCAAGGGTGAACGCCGGGCGACCCTCACCCACAATTGTCTTCCGCCAGTTCAAGATCTTCTTGATCGGGCCGAATTCTGCCAAGGTTTCCTGTTCTTTTTCAGTGATATATCCCATCTGGCGCAGGACTTCTAGCGTAACAGCCGGTCGAATGCGGAGATTGATATCCAGTCCACTGTGGCTGCCGACATCCCCATCTGATACCTTCACGGCAATCCCAATTCCAGGCATGTCCACACCCAACGCCCCCGCCATGATCCCGACCACGTAGTACCCTTCCGCACCAGCTTTGGCGATCATCCTGCCACTACAAACCTCCATCAAGCGGGTATCAAAACGACCTGACCCTGCAACCATAACCGGGTTAGCCATCATTGCCTGAGTGATCCGGCGACAGGCTGCAGCCCGTTCGGTTGAAAGGCTGCACGGGTCGCAGAGGCGGGCAATTCCCAGAGCGGCAGATTGCATGGGGACTGCAAAATTGGGTACCGAACAATTGTCGTTGCCAATTTCAACCTGATTGAGGGGCAGGCCACACATCTCGGCAAATGTCTTGGCAATCTCTTTCTGGATGGGGTGGTCAGTGTTGATGTAATCCGAGATCGGCAGACCGCGCATGCGTGCGAACGCCAGCATCCCGGTATGTTTCCCGGAACAATTATGCTGGTTGGGGGAGGGTACTTCTCCGCGGACTTTCATTGCTTCGGCAGTTGGTAAATGATATGGATAGTGGGCGCCAGACAACAGGTCGCTTTCCTGAATCCCGACCTTTGCTTGTAGTCCCTGTATGACAGCCACATGCTCAGCAGTCCCATCGTGGGAGGCACACAGAGCGGCGATCTCCTTCGACGTCAAATGGAAAGCCTGATCCCCGTTTTGTTCAATAAACGCTAATGCCTGTAATGGCTTGGCGCTCGAGCGTGTAAATGTGACCACCTTCGGATCGCCGTATGCCGCCAAGAGGCGACCGGTTGAATCGACCACGACAATCGCTCCAAAATGGACAGACTCAACCACATTACCACGGATCAGGTGATAGATCGGTTGATATGCAGCGGTCACACTGTTACTCCCCTTCCGGAGTGATATTCGCTACGTTGTAATGGCGCGAGTAATATTGGAATAACCCGTACCGCAGCCGTTGGACGAAAATATTCTCCATTTTGGTGGGTATTTTAAAACTGGAGAGCAGCCCATCCACAAGTGTTTGCGTCGCATCAGGGGGGGCCTTCTTTTTAGCTAATTTCTCAAGTTTCTTCAATATTTGGTTGAGGAGGTCAACTTGTGCCCGGATAACATCCACAGGAACCAACCCCCCTCGTCCGCTGACGATCAGCCATCCCCGGTAAGCCGGGGAAAGAAGGAGCTTGAGATTCTCCAGCCATGTCGGGATATCGGCATTTACCAGGAACGGAGGTTGATTCCGGACAACTAGATCCCCAACGAAGACGATCTTCGTTTCGGGGAGGATCACCCAGAGCGCCCCTATTCCTGGTCCTGGATGGTGCTCGATAAGAACTGGCGTCTCTGCCCAATAGATCTCCATGCGCTCGCTGAAGGAAATCTCGGGAGGCAACCAGCGGACGCTGCCCAGGCCCGGGATGTTCTCCCAATCTGCGCCGGTTTCATCGCCCTGGGCTTTAAATGTGGATGGCTGGTTGCGGAATGCCTGGGCAGTCTTCTCGTGGGCAAGGACTGTGCAATCCATTGCCCGGGTGCCCAGCGTCCGGTCTGGATGGGCATCCAGACTGATCAATAATCGTTCGGAACTACCCCCCAGGTTGAGCAACGCTGCCCTCCAAGCGCGCCCATCTTCGGGAGACGGCGGCGCGTCGATTTGAATCAGGCCAAGAGGTAAATTAATCGCTCCGAGTGTGACGCCCGGGTACTGGTCTTCTATATAAACATCCCTGGCGATAGATTGCATTCTAACTCCCTTAATGTGATTGAAGCGCTACTGGGCCACGGGCAAAGTGATGTAGAATTTCGCCCCTTGTCCAGGCCGGCTTTCGACCCAGACCTTACCCCCATGCCCTTCAACAGCCAAGCGACAGAACGCCAAGCCAATACCGTACCCGGTGGAGTTCCCTTCGGATTTCAGCCGGGTAAATTTATCGAATATCCTATCCTGGTCCACAAACTGGATCCCAGGTCCCTGATCCTTGACCCATACTTGAACCCATTTGTCTTCAACTTTTGCTCCGAAATCTATCTTTCCTTCGGCAGGGCTGAACTTGGAGGCATTTTCCAGGAGGTTGATCAATACCCGGCGGATCATATCCACATCCACCCAGATGGACGGAAGACCATCAGCAATGTGGGTCGAGATCTTCTGGCGTCGGCTGTCAGTCATCGGACGGACAGAATCAACCGCTTCTGCAAAAAGAGTTTTTGTGCTGACAGCCTGTTGTGAAACGATCGCCTGGCCTGACTCCAGACGGTTGATATCCAGCAAGGAATTCACCAGGCGCTGGATCCTGTCGGTGGACCGCTGTGCAATTTTCAGAACCGATAGGGCAGTGTCTGATCCCGGGCTGGCACTCAACCCGGAGAGCACATCCAGGCTGGATACAATATTGGCCAGCGGTGAACGGATGTCGTGGTAGATCATTGAGGTCAGATCCTCCCGCAAATGATCCAGATCTTTCCTCTCGCTGATATCCCGAAATGTCCATTGGAGTGAATCCATATCTTCAAAAATCACCTGGCGAACATAGACCTGGACAGGGATTTGCCGGCCGGCTTTGTCCTTCAACTCTGACTCATAGTTGACCGTCTGCCCTGGCTTAATCTTGTCAGAGGCGATCCCTTTCTCAGACCGGTTGACATCATGCAGGTCTTCGATAACCATATTATGCAATTGCCTGGATGTGTATCCACTTAATACTGCAGCCTGGCGGTTTGCCTCCAGGATCTTGCCATCCCAATTGGTGATCAGGATGGGATCGATGCTGCCATCAAAGAGTTCGCGGTAGCGTTTATGGGCAACCTGCAGGCGTTCAAAAAGCTGGGCATGCTGGATGGAGGAACCTGCCAGGTTGCCAATTCCAGCCAGCACCAGCAACGCATCCGGGTCGAATACTCCAGAGCGAGGGTTAATCGCTTCAAGGATGCCGATCACGCGACCCTGTGCAAAGATCGGTGCACATGCCATGGCCCGTGGTTCGACACCTTGAAATTGCTCCACTTTAGGCAGGAATCTCTGGTCTTCCCGTACCACCGGGATGACAACCCCCTCCCCTTCGTGAACAACCCAGCCAACAATCCCCTGACCGGCCGGGACGCGCTTCCCGACGACCCCTTCCATATTTTGGCCGGTCGCTGCCCGGAAGACCAGATCCCAATCGGATTCCACCAGGGCCAGGGCCACAGTCTCCACATCCAACGCCTGGATGGTCTCATTCAAGATGCGTTGCAGAACATCGTCCAGGCGCAGTGTGGCGTTGATCGCCGCAGCACTGGCCGCGAGGGCGGTCATGACCCTGGCCTGGCGCTGGCTCTCAGCGTAGAGACGGGCGTTCAAGACGGCAATACCCGCCTGGTCAGCGATCGCCTGCATCAGGTCAAAGTGTTCTTTGGTATAGGCTGTCGGTGTTGGGTGAACTAGGGTGAGCACACCGACCAGGCGTTCCCGGGCCAGAAGGGGGACGCACAATGCAGACTTCGCACCGCTGCGATCGACGGCATCATCCGGACGACGTAACCAGCGCTCATCCTTGCTGGTATCCGGAACCCAGGCTGGTTTGCGGTGGCGGACGACCCATCCCGCCAGGCCGCGTTCTATGGTCTCGCGCAATTGCTGGGTGGTATGATCATGGAGTTGGCGCCCATAGACAATCGCCGAGTCAACTGCTTTGCCATTCTCGTCCAGGACGACAATGCTGCCCCGCTCACCGCCGACATATTTTAGCGATTGGAACAGGACGCGCTGCAATACCGCACGAAGGTCCAGGGCCGAAGCAAGTTCACGGCTGACATTATAGAGCAGTTCAAGGGAGGAACGCATTTCGTCAGTTGGCATAGGAAATATCCAAACCTATGATAGATATTTTAATCCACTCCCGGTATTATAGAGGACCACTTTCTCATCTGATTGGATCCAGCCAGTTGCCAGCAAGTGGCGCAGGCCGCTTAATGTCGCCGCGCCTTCCGGGGCGGCAAAGATGCCTTCCAGCCGCGCCATCGCGCCTTGATCTGCCATCAACTCCTCATCGCTAACAGCAATTGCCGTACCCTTACTTTCACGCAGGATCTGGAGGATTAACCTGTCTGCAAATACGACCGGAACCCGCAACCCCGCCGCGACTGTTTGCGCGCCAGCCCAGGGCTCGGCTTTTTCCGCACCAGTCTCAAAAGCGCGCACGATTGGCGCACAGCCTTCCGCCTGGACCGTCACCATCCGGGGGCGTTTGCTCCCGATCCAGCCCAACTCTTCGAGTTCGGCGAATGCCTTCCACATCCCGACCAGCCCGGTGTGCCGCCTCCGGTTGGATAGACGATCACATCCGGGAGGTCCCAGCCAAATGCCTCAGCCAGTTCCAGCCCCATGGTCTTCTTGCCTTCCACCCGGTAGGGTTCTTTGAAAGTCGAGACATCGAACCAGTCCTGTCCGGCCGCATCAGCCTTCGCCTGGCGGGCGGCATCGTTGATCAACCCCTCCACCAGACGCAAGTCCGCCCCTGACGCCTGGACTTCCTCCTGGTTGGCCCGCGGCGAATCTACCGGCATGTAGACATGCGACCTGGCCCCAGCGCGGGCAGCATAGAAAGCCAGCGCACCGCCGGCGTTTCCTGCTGTGGGAATGACAAATTCACTGACTCCCAACTCCATGGCTCTGGCAACAGCCACACACAGACCGCGCGCTTTGAAAGAGGCTGTTGGATTGGATGATTCATCCTTGATGTACAGGTGTTTTAATCCCAGGCTTCCGGCAAGGTTTTTGGCAGGCAACAACGGTGTATCCCCCTCGCCCAAGGTCAAGCGGTACTGTTCCTGGCGCACCGGCAACAATTCAGCCCAACGCCAGATCCCGCTGCCTCGATTGGAGATATCATCCCGGTCCAGCCGGCGCTTAACGCTGGTCAGATCATAGCGGGTATACAAAGGGGAGGGGCATTGTTCACAAAACGTCTGTAGCCGGTCAGCGTCGAACTGCTGACCACACTGTGGACACTCAAGATGGCTTAGCGCAGCTTCTGCTGACATTGAATACAGTATAGCATATTTGACCGGGTAACAGATTTGACAGCTCAATCACCCATTTAAATTCCTTGACACAGAAAAGATATTAGATTAATATCTAACGCATTAGATATTAATCTAACGACAATGACAAGTATATTCTGGGATATTGGCACGGGATACGATTTTTTCATCAGCCTGTCGGTTCTGCACCATGCAGGGGATTTTGGATTACGACCATCCTGGGCTGCCGGCGTTCGCCAACGTCTCTCCCAGCCCAAGCGTGAATTCCTCGAAAAAATCGGCTCATTTACTCTGACCCCTCTTCATTGGATTGCCAGCCTTCCAACGAATAAAAACGCGACCGATGTCTTGCAGGCGATTGCAAACGTGCCTGCTGCCGAACGTTTATCCACGCTTACGCTGACAAATGAGACCTCCCGAGAGACACGTGGATTATTGGACAGGATCGCCAGCAGGGGAATGTGGAACCAGAACGATCAGGATTTCCTGCGCCAGAATTATCGCCGCCGGGATGAGCTCCTAAAGCCGAAAGCTTTGAACAACCTGCTCGATTGCTGGGCAAGCCCATCAACCTGCGGTGAAATGTATCTCGCTTCCCTGAAAGAATACTATCAGGTCTTCTTTGCTGAAGAAGAGACCCGGATCACCCCGGTATTGATGAACGGGCTCGAGAATGCGAAAGACATCTCCCGAAATTTATCATTAGACCGATTGATTGACCGGCTTTCGCGCGGCATCCACATCGCGGATCTCGGCCAAGTGGCCGAGATCACCCTGGTGCCATCCTACTGGAGCACCCCGCTGGTGTTTATCGCCCGGCCCGAACCGGGCAAAATGCTGCTCCTGTTCGGGGTCCGGCCCGAAGGCGAGAGCATCGTCCACGGGACGGATGTCCCGGACCTGCTCGTCAACACCCTCAAGTCCCTAGCCGACCCGACCCGTCTGCGCATCCTGCGTTACCTGGCCAGGGAGCCTCTGACTCCCTCCGGGTTGGCACAACGCCTGCGCCTGCGTCCGCCAACCGTTATTCACCACCTGCAGAGCTTACGCCTGGCTGGCCTGGTGCAGATCACGATCAGCGAAAACAACGAACGCGCCTACGCCGCACGCCTGGATGCCCTGGACGAAATCAACCTCGCTTTGCGAGACTTTATCCTTAAAGAATGAAATGACGACTCAAGAACGGCCAAGCGTTGTAAAAGTCTACCTTGCCCGGATCAGGCTGTTTTCACCGAATGCCCGTCTCCTGTTTGCTAGCACGATCATCACCGGCGGAGCCTTTGGCGTGTACCGCTTATTGTTCAATTTCTACGCTCTGAGCCTGAACCTGGACGAGAGCATCATCGGCCATATCATCACCATTAACAGCATGACGGCATTGCTGGTTGCCCTGCCGATGGGATACCTCGCAGACTATATCGGGCGCAAACGTTCGTTCATCCTGGGCGGCGCGGCCACCAGCCTAGGGATCGCTGTCATGGTGATCTGGCCTTCACAATTGGTGTTCTACGCGATGAGCGTGCTGATGGGTGCAGCCCAAAGCCTGATGGGGGTAACCATGGCACCGTTCATGATCGAGAACAGTGGGGAGGAAGAACGGACCTATCTCTTCAGCCTGAGCCAGGGGATACAGATGACCGCCAGCTGCGTTGGCAACTCCATCGGTGGTTACCTGCCCATGTGGATCGGTCAACTGAGAGGCGTGGAAGCGACCAGCAGCGTTGCCTACGCCGGCGCACTGGGCATCATTGCCGCCATTTCCGCGCTTGGGTTGATCCCCTTCTTTGCCATGCAGACTCCGCGCCTGGAAACCGCAGAACGCTCTCTCTTCGCCCCGCTTGGATATGCGGCCAAGAATTGGAAATCCTTCAGCAAATTGATCCTGCCCATGCTGATTACATCGATCGGCGCAGGCCTGTTCATGCCTTTTCTGAACGTTTTCTTCCGCAACCAGCACAGCCAGCCGGATCCGGTCATTGGAAACGTTCTGGCCTGGGGGGCTCTGGCGATGGGGATCGGCCTGCTCATCGCCCCGCCGATTGCCGACCGGATCGGGAAGATCCAGTTGGTTGTCATCACCCAGGGATTATCCATTCCCTTCCTGATTTTGCTCGGCTATTCTCCCTGGTTCTGGGTGAGTGCATTCGCCCATTACGTCCGGCTTGCCCTGATGAACATGGGCGGCCCGATCTACAACGCCTTTGTGATGGAACATGTCGAGCCGGAGGCACGCGCCATGGTCGCCAGCCTGACGAGCATGGCCTGGAATTTCGGCTGGGCCTTCAGCCCTTCGATCAGTGGCTGGCTTCAGGTCACGTATGGGTTCGGACCAGTTTTCAGCGGTGTGATCATCCTGTACACGATCTCTGTCTTCATGTACTGGCGCTTCTTCCTGAAACCGAAAGCCACCCAGGCGATCTCCGCGATGCCAGCAGATTGACGGGCGCCGCGACAGTTCCTCCTCCACTGGTTGGGACAGCAGTGCGCCTGCTGTCCCAACACCAGCATGCAACTTTTCATCGACATGCGGCATCCAATAAGCGACTAAACCAACGAACGAGGAGAAATCTCTACAATGGAAATGTTGATCGATTTTCCCGGCGGTGCGCGCGTGGATGCCCATTTTGGGACCTATACCATCCAAACTGACCAGCCTGCGACGGGTGGCGGCGAGGGGTCTGCGCCAACGCCCTTCGCCACATTTTTGGCCTCTTTCGGCACCTGCGCCGGCATCTACGTGCTCGGTTTCTGCAAGCAACGCGGCCTGTCCGCCGAGGGGATCAGCATCCTGCAGAAGATGCAATCCAACCCGATGACCGGCATGGTCGAAAAGATCGACCTGCAAATCCAGGTGCCTGCGACCTTCCCGGAGAAATATCGGGATGCTTTGATCCGCTCCGCTGAACTCTGCGCGGTGAAGAAGCATTTTGAAAACCCGCCCCAGTTTGAGATTACAACCCAAACGAACGGATAATCAACCAGCGGATTTTCAGAACTGGTTGAAATCAGCAACGATGCCCTACCTGATCGATGGCCATAATTTAATCCCCTGCCTCGGCCTGCGGCTCGACTCCATCGATGATGAGATGGATTTGATCGACTGCCTGCTAGCTTTCTGCCGGCAGCACCCCAGCCGGATCGAGGTCTATTTCGATGGCGCGCCAGCCGGTTATGCGACCACCCGCAGGTTCGGGGAGATCAGCGCTCATTTCATCCGCCAGGGCTCAAGCGCAGACGTGGCGATAAAAAACCGTCTCAGGAGTATCGGGCGGGAAGCCCGAAACTGGACCGTTGTCAGTTCGGATCATGATATCCAACAGGCGGCCCGGGGTGTGCAAGCGAGTGTCATCTCCTCCGCTGAGTTCGCCCGGCAGGTGCTCCAAACACAAAAACCGGGTCAAGATCCCAACCAGAATGACGCTCCGCTGACCGCGGCTGAGGTCGAAGACTGGCTGGATTTGTTCAGTGGAGATCCTGGGGAAATCGGATAAGTCTAATCTTATATTAATGCAAATCCGACAAATCGGATGTATATTATTAGAGACACCTGCCCTCCCTTTTACTGGTATATCAGGTGTCAACCATCGAAGGGCTGGCATGCCCCCATGTCAGTCCAAGCAAGATCGGTGGTGTCCCCTCCCCCCAAGACCACCAGGCCTCGTGCCTGGTGGTCGCCTTTAACCGGCGGGTCTTCAATAGCAAGCAACGGTATAATAACAAAATGAAGACCGACTATGTTCTCGTCACATCACCGGGACATATCTACCCGGGCCACCCGGAAGACCCGGGACGCCTGTCTCTCCTGGGAGACTGGGAGTCAAAACCCTACGCCCACAGTTTGCAGCGCCTCGAACCCGAAGCGGCGAACGTGGAGCAGATCACAGCTGTCCATGCCCCGCAAATGGTTGCTGCGCTGCGATCGGCCTGTCAGCGAGGACCGGGGATCATCGACTACGCCCCCACTTATGTGACCCAAACATCCTTCGATGACGCCTTGCTTGCCGCGGGCAGCACCCTGGCATGCACCCGGCGGATCCTGGAAGGGCAGGCCAGCAATGGCTTCGCGATTGTCCGTCCGCCCGGGCACCACGCCGAACCGGGTGCGCCGATGGGCTTCTGCCTGTTCAACAACATTGCCATCGCAGCCAAGGCCGCTCTTGCCCACGGTCTCGAACGGGTCTTGATCGTCGACTTCGACGCCCACCATGGGAATGGCACCGAAGCCGCTTTTTTAGTGGATGAACGTGTCGCCTACTTTTCCACCCATCAGGAATATATCTACCCTGGAACCGGCGGGCTGCAGTCTGTCGCATCCGCACGCGGCCGGATCGTCAACCTGCCCCTGCCCTCCCGCAGCGGGGATGCCGCCTTCGCGATCATCGCCGAACAGGTCCTGCTGCCACTTGTCGACCGCTTCCAGCCGGCGATGATTTTTGTCTCGGCCGGATTCGACTCGCACTGGGACGACCCGCTCACCAGCCTGGGACTTTCATCTACTGGTTTCTATCAATTCTCGATGCAGCTGGTCGAACTCGCCGCACGTCATTGCGCTGGCAAGCTCCTCTTCACCCTGGAGGGGGGCTACAACCCGGCAATAATCGCCGACGGCATCGACGCGGTGATGTCCGCCCTGACCGGGGCAGAACACATCCCCGCTGACGATCCCAGCCCGCATGCGGAACCCGATATCCGCTCCCGGCTGGATACCCTCCGAGATTGGCACGGCCTCTAAAACCTCCGGCACACCTGTTGCAAATGCGGCGGAAGTTTTACACTTAGAAGAGCAGGTAACCCAGCAGGACTGCCGCCAGCGTGACGGTGATGTTATCCACATCCTTGAACGGCAGGGACTCGACCAGCGTCCCACCCAGGGCGATCAACGTCACCGGCAGCAGGTAGGCTGTGAATGGGCCGGGGAAGACGCCAGCGAGCACATACACACCCAGGATGAAGACCGCCAGGCCCCAGCCGCCGAGGAACATCCCCAGCGACCCAAGGACTGTCTTCTGCCTGCTCCACGGCAACGGCGGGGATTTGAACCGCCTGCCGAGCACATCGGCAAGCCCATCACCGCCACACATCAGCATCAAGGCGACCATGCCGATGGGCGTATCCTTCCAGAAAAGAATAGTCAATACCACGAAGAGGATCCCGTAAAACAGCGGACCGCGCAGGATCTCACGCCGGTCCCCGCTGCGGGACATCGCCTTGACCGAGGCCTCATCCTTGATGAACCCGAGTCCGATGCCGGCAAACTGGACTGTGAACAGGAGCGGGACGAGTGCCGCCAGGTAGCGCGCTTCCTGGGCCTCCGGCTTGAACAACAGCCAGCAGAGGACGAAAAACGGTCCGGTCAGGATGTGGATCAGTTTCCGGCTGAGGCGGCTCTCGATCCAGCCGCGCTGGGCAAAGAAATCCAGCAAACGGAGTTCCACCAGGGCGACCACCAAGGTTATGATCAGGGCAAGGATGCTATTCATCTATTCTTCTCCTCCGGGTTGGTTTCCCCTGCACCAATTAAAACACGGACTTCGAAAAATGAATACGTCTTACTGTGTGCTGCATAAAGATGTGAACCAAGATAACTGTAATTACGGGCGTTTTGTTTGTTCAAAGTTCACATATTTATACAAGGAGCAGTAATGGTATCCTCGTCGGGAATCCGAATAAGATTGACTTCATCATCGTTAAATCAGTGAAGACAGCAAGCAACGCAGAAAGGACGGTCGGTTGTGAATAACCCATCTGCGGACGCTGAGACCAGCCTGGTCATCCAGGCCCAGCAAGGCGACCGCAGTGCCTTCGGAGAACTCGTCTGCCACTATCACCGGGACGTCGTCAACATCGTCTATCGCATGTGCGCTGACGTCCAACTGGCAGAGGACGCCGCCCAGGATGCCTTCATCCGGGCCTGGCTGAACCTACCATCCTTCCAGGCAGGTACCTCGCTGCGCAACTGGCTCTACCGCATCGCAGTCAACGCCGCCCTGGATATGCTCCGCCGCAAACAACACCAACCGCTCGAGGAGTTCGAAACGATGATGCTTGCAGACCCGGAACCGGGTCCGGAAACCGAATTGGTCAAACGGGAACAGGCGATCCTGATCGAGCAGGCGATCAACGCCCTGACGCCCGCCGTTCGGGCGGTCCTTGTCCTGCGGGAATACGGCGAACTATCCTACAAGGAGATCGCCGCCGCCCTCGACATCCCCATCGGCACCGTCATGTCCCGCTTGAACTATGCCCGCAACCGGCTGCGCACCCTGCTTGAGCCGCACCTGTTGCACTCGGAGGTCGACCATGTCTGAACACCCATTGGAATGGCTTGGCGCATATATGGACGGCGAGCTGCGCGGCCTGCGCCTGCGCTGGGTCGAAAACCATCTTGACGAATGCGCGGCCTGCAAAACGGAACTGGAACACCTGCGCCAACTTTCAGCCATGATGCGGACGGCCGAACCCGTCAGTGAATTCACCGCCACCGACCGCTTCGTCGCCAACCTGACCCTGAACCTGCCGCGCCGGGACGCACCCCCTCGAACCCGCAGCGCCCAAACGCTGGCCTGGTGGTTAGCTCCCCTGGCCCTGGTCGGACTGTGGTTCTTCGTCCAGACCCTGATCATCCTCAGCAGCGCGGTCTCGCTGGCCACGGATAGCGGCTTGCTGGAAAACGGCACCGCCTGGCTTTCAAACGGTCCCCAACAATCCGAATGGTACGCAACCACCATGGACCTCTTCGGTGGACAGATGAACGCCGGCACACGTTCAACAGTTGCCGCCCTTAACCTGGCAACCCTTTTGGGCGACAATGTCCTTACCCAACTGCTCTGGCAGGCCGGCATCGCCCTGCTCTTCTGGGTCTGGATGGCGGCCTTGTGGCTGCGAACATCCAGGCCACCAGGCATCCCGGCGCCAACCCGTTCATAATTTATTCCTCTTCCGGCATATCGGCATGATCACCCCGGAAGCAATCTGATAAGGAGACATCCAATGATAGAAATCGGCAAAATCCTGAAACGTGCCTGGCACATCCTATGGAACTACAAGGTCCTGTGGATCTTCGGCATCCTGCTGGCCATTACTGCCGGCAGTGGCGGAAACGGCGGCAACCCTCAGGCTTCCTACAGCAATGGCCGAGGCGATTGGGGCGGTATCCAGAATCCACAAACCGGACCCTACCTGGATGAGGTCAACCAGTGGTTCGAGGCCAACATCGAGCCGCTGTTCGCCACCGAAGCCCAGGTCACCACGACCGTGATCTGGATCATCGTCGGCCTGACAGTGTTTTTCACCATCATCGGGGTGATCATGGCGCTGATCCGTTACCCGGCCGAGACTGCCGTCATCCGCATGGTGGACGACTACGAGCAGACCGGGACCAAGGTCGGCTTCAAGCAGGGCTGGAAGCTAGGCTGGACGCGGGCTGCCTTCCGGATCTGGTGGATCGACTTTCTCACCCAGATCCTGCCCTCGATCCTCTTCCTGCTCCTTGTCGGCGGGATAGGCACCCTGGTCTACTTCAGCGTGGAAGGCGGCAGTGAAGCCGCCGCTGTGACCAGCATCGTCACTGCCATCGGCTGCCTGTTCCTGTTCATCTTCATCTT
>Ga0180007_10003376_pt1 | contig 17856 bp, 12 predicted proteins | sample MM_PC_MetaG_FD_121122 | JGI IMG/M metagenome (GOLD analysis project Ga0180007, IMG submission 121122) | Groundwater microbial communities from the Aspo Hard Rock Laboratory (HRL) deep subsurface site, Sweden - MM_PC_MetaG | ecosystem: Environmental > Aquatic > Deep subsurface > Groundwater... | reverse complement strand
TGGTGGCTAGAGCGGCGGCATCCACGCGCCAGCCGTCCTTGGCATAAAACGCCGCATACGCCTCCGGAGTGGGGGCGCCAGGCGCCGTCTGGCACAGCCCGGCCAGTTGCGCCAGCGGTGCCAGCGCCGTTACCAGCGGGCTTAGTCCCAGCTTCTGCCAGGGGTATGCGCGCCGGTCTGCGTGTTGCTTCTCCAGTTCAGCGACCCGGCGGATTACCTCGTCCTGTGGCCGATCCACCAGCGACTCCAGTGCCTGCTGCAACTTCCGCTCTTCGCGTTCGTTGATGCCCGGCCAGACCTCGGCAGAATCAAATAGGCTCGGGTTTTTTGGCGCGGCCCGCTTCAGCAAATCCACGATGCCGGGATAATTCGCCGGCGTGTCGGCAAACCGCTGCCAGACCTTGCTCCAATGATTCACCCGCGTAGCGAGCAAGCCCGCCGCCTTCAGTGGGCCGTTCTTGACCGGGTCAAAGCCGGCCTCTGTCTTGCACTGCTGGCAAAAGGCCTTCCATTCGGCGTCCGAGCGGCCTTGTTTGAACGCCTCCGGCTCGCTCAGCCAGCGTAGCAGCAGGCCGATCGCATCCGGCGCCACCAGCTCGTTGAAAAACTCCGAATCCAGCCGCCGGCCCAGCAATCGGGCAACCGGTTCCGCCATCAGCGATGGCAGCGCGCCAGCCAGTGCATCGAGCGTCGTCTGGTCTTTGGCCACATCAAGGTCGAGACCGCCATGTTTGGAAACCAAAAAGGCATAGGGCGTCCACTCCTTGCCGTTTACATGCAGCCACATCGCGCCGCGATACTGCAACTCCACCAGGGCGGCGAGCTCCTGCGGGCAATCCTCTGCGTCCCGCAGTTTCTCGCGGCTGATGCCCGGCAGGTAAAATATCGGCGTGGTTCCCGCCGGCGGAGCGCCTTCAACCACGCGCGCCTCGATGCAGCGCAGCCACAGCGCCGGCCCCGTGTGCTTTTCCGGGGCATAACTGCCGAGCAGAAACAGCTCCGGCAGCATCGGTTGCAACTCCGGCATGACGACCTCCCACAAGCGCTCGGGATCAGCCCAGAGCACCGCGCAGGGCGCGACCTGATCGCCGGCGGCGTAGGACTGGGCGGGTGTCCGCAGGGCCGCCACCAGACGTTGGGCGAGCGTTTCATTCATCATTGAAAGCATCCTCGATGGTCCCGGTTTGCGTGGCTTCGCGTGTTCCACCGCTCCATGTGGCATATCTCGGCATAAAAGTCGCGATTAAGTGGATCGGCGATGTAAATGATCCGGCGGAAATGCGACCAGCGCAATTTTGCACACACTGAGTGCAAAATTTTTGTGTGTCGGGAAAAGCTACCGCGCAGCGTACCATGTTGGCCAGGTTTCGCTCGGTGAAACAGTGCCCAAACTCGGAAGTAAACTTTCTACTCAGTGAGCGGAAAATCTGGTCACCTTCGATGCCTGTGTCATTCCACAAGGATCTTTTAATTGATTTAACAGCGTTTCGAGTAGACATGAAAAGGCTATTTGCTGGTGTTCATCTGGAGGTTCAGCGTCTTGGAAATCTGAGCCCATTGGTCACGAATGAGTTGGTGTTCATCCTCGGCGATTGCGGCATTTCGCAAGACATTCAGGGGATACCAGTTGCCATTTTTTTCCTGATAAAGCATTCGGTCATAGATGTTTCCCGTGTGGGATTTGCGCCACGGTTCGTATTTCTCTGATAGCAGAGTGAACGCATGGTTCAGGCTTTCAACGATGGTTTCAGATACGTTATCCGGGAGTTGCACTGTGCTGGTTGTTACACCTTTCGGTTGCAGACCTTCCAGATGAATCCAGACCCCACCTTTCTCTTCCGGATCAGATCTCTTCTGTCGTTCAGTAGGCCCGCTGATTGTGATTTTTATGAATCTGGTATTATCAGAACGTAGTGTGTAGTAATAGGCATCGCCGAGTTTCGGGCCTTTCTCATCTGCTGGCTGAAGATGTTTTTTTAGTTCGTCAGTCAGGTTTGACGGTTGCTTAATCGTCAGGGCAACCAGCAACGGGGTGCCAACCTCAAGAATTTTGTGCTTACTGGCACGCTTGAGTTGCGCCAGAAACTTTTGGTCTTCAACCGCGACTTTGTCTACAAGCAGATCACCGATCGACCCATTTTTAATGGGCAGATGGCCGCCGTAGAAATACTCCCATTGCCCATCTACCAATTTCACCGGAATACGAATGGGATCATGGTCGTAAATGTTTCTCATGCCACATCCTCCTGGTCAACGCCGGCTTGCAGCCGCTGCCGCGCCAGCCGCACTGCCTCGTGCAGTTTCTTCACCAGTTGTTTCTTGGGCAGCAGTTTGGTGAGGTAGCTGGCCAGATGAATGCCGCTTTTTTGCAAATCCATCAGCTCCACATGCTCGTTGGTCTTGCCCGCGCAGAGGATCATCCCCAACGGCTCCGCCTCGTCCGGCTCACATTCGTAACGTTTGAGCCAGTTCAGGTAGAGCTCCATCTGGCCCTTGTCCGCCGCCTCGAAGTCGCCGACCTTGAGCTCGATGGCCACCAGCCGGCGCAGCTTGCGGTGATAAAAAAGCAGGTCGAGATAATAGTCGCGGCCATCGATCTGCATCCGCTTCTGCCGGGCGACGAAACAAAAACCGACCCCAAGTTCGAGGATGAACGCCTCGATCTCGCGCAGGATCGCCGCCTCCAGATCCTTCTCCGCGTAGGTGTCCTTCAGCCCCAGAAAGTCCAGCAGATACGGATCGCGGAATACCAAGTCAGGCGTCAGCCTGTCTTCCTCGCGCAGTTTCTTCAGTTCCGCCGCCATCAGCTTGTCCGGCTTTTTCGATAGCGCCGTCCGCTCGAAAAGCATGGACTGCACCTTGTCATTCAGCGTCCGCACGCTCCATTGTTCGAGGCGGCACATCTCGGCGTAGAAGTCGCGCTTGAGCGGGTCGTCGATGTAAATGATCCGGCGGAAGTGCGACCAGCTCAATTTTGCACACAGTGCGTGCAAAATCTTTGCGTCGGGAAATGCCTCCGCACACCGCACCATGTTGGCCAGGTTTCGCTCGGTGAAACCGCAACCGAACTCCGCCGTCAATTTCTGGCTCAGTGCGTCGAAAATCTTTTCTCCGTAACCGGCCCGCTTCTCCTTCAGGATGTCTGATCGGATACGCTGGCCGATTTGCCAGTAGAGCAGCACCAGCGCGGAGTTGACGCCCTGCGCCACGGTCTGGCGCGTTTCGAGAATCAACTCCCGCACCTCGGAAAGCAGTACCGCCTGGTTGGCTGCGGCAGGCGTCAATTCACCCGTGGCCGCGACGACCGCAGGCTTCCCAGTGCTTTTCCCACGCGGCGTGGTGGCTGTCTTCTTCGGCGTCATTTGCGGGATACCTGCGCGGCTTGTTTGACGGTGTTGCTGTAGTGGCAATCGTTCCAGCGGTTGCCGTCCGGTTCCTTGCCGACGCCGGCGAAGTCTTGCTTCTCCCCATCCCAGCCCCAGAACCACGGGAACTCCGCCTTGTCGCGTTTGGGCTCTTTGCCGCGATCAGCTTTAGGTCCCCAACTGATCTTCACCCGCTTACGCAAGATGTCCGCTGTGGCAAATGGGCGGATGTTCAGGCGCACGCCATCGTTGATGTCGGGGTGCCAGCCGATGGCTTGTTTTGAGAGTGGCTTCCAGCGGACGAAGAGATCAAAAGGCGGTTCGCCTTCGAGGATGAGCTTGAGGCGGACCCGCAAATTCTTTGCGGCCTGCAAGCGAGCGTCGCTGCCGGCCTCGCCGGCATCCACCGCAGCCTGCTGGCGTCGGAGCCAGTCGCCGAGGTAGGCGTAGGTGAGCTTTTCCAGATTGGCGTGGGTGAGTTGGTGATAGTTCACCAACGCGCTGAAGCCGCTCTTGTGGCCGTCCCAGACGTGCCAGAGGAAGGGGCGATGATGGAAGAGCGCGCAATGCTGCTCGAAAAACTCGTCTCGCAGCCACTCCTCCAGCGTCCCGGCTTTGCTGCCCTTGGGGCCGGCGCTGGCAATCAGGGCACTGAGGTCGAAGGTGCCCAGGGCCTGCACCAACAGCCCGCGCAGACGCTCGGCAGCGGGCGCTTCGCCCTTGGTGGCGGAGAGGCAGACGATGCCGTCTTCATCCACCAGCGTTTCCAGGCTATCCGGGCCGAGCGCCGGGCAATCGGGAAAACTGGACCCGGTCTGGCGCGGCCACTGGTAGCCGACCAAGCGCGCCACGGCCACGTGCAACGGCTGGTCAGAATCTTTGGGATGGCCGTTGAACAACCATTGGGTCGGGTCGCTGGAAAATGGCTTCGGCAATCCGTGCGGATATTTCTCCGCCGCCACCTTCTGCCAGTGCGCTAGGTCGAACGGGACGGTAATCATTGCCTCCGTATCAATGGCTAGCTTCTGATTTCTCTTTCGCACTTCCTCTCTGTATTGCTCGCTACAAAGAAATGCATGGATAGCCATGCGGTGTTCCTCTCGATTCGGAAGGACCACGTATGTGTTGTCGTCGAAGAATTGCCCGCAGTAGATGCTCATCGGCAAGGAAGCCATTTTTGATAGAACGAAGCCGCTCTTCCGCCACGCGTCTGCACCTCGAATACCAAATTCCCGGATTCCATCCGACTCGATGCGTTCTAGGCTGTAACAGAGTTCCGCTTTCCCGGAGTAGCCACCAATCCCAGCGGGAGTTGACTCCATCGGCATCCAATGCGACGGGGCAATGCGATTCACCTCCCAAAATGGACATGTAACACGAGCGGTCTGCCCCGGCTTCGAACCATAATGGACAGATACGAAACTCGATAAGAGGCTCTGAACCGCGCTCTGCTCGAAAACTACGGTAACACTTGGATTCTTTAGTTGGTCGGCTTGTGGAACGATCCACGCCCTTCCAGAAATCAGCTCAGCCGCTTTTTCTTCAGCAGACTTCGGGTTAGATGCTTCAAGGCCAAGAAACGCGCTGCCGATCGACGGACTTAACTTTGTAATGCCTAAGAGCATCACGTTGAAATCCCACATTGGCGTCTGAAACGCCTTTGGTCCGAGCCGTGATACAGAGTCCCAGTGATGTGCCTTGAGAAGTTTAGTTCTGAGCGTCTCGTATGTTCCCAAGAACAACCAGTTCTGCGGCGTTACGAGTGAGGTGGTGCCCCCTGGCGAGCAAAACTGTAGTGACCGCTCGACGAAACAGGTTGCTAGGTCCGGCTTTGCGGCCGGGTGCATCCGTTCGCAATACTGTTGCAGTTCATTATTCTGTTTCCCGCGACCGAGAAATGGCACATTGGTGGCGACGAGCGTGAACTGGCCCGCGAGAATTTCCGCCGCCTTGGCCAGGCCGCGCGCGGTCACGGTCATTTCATGCGCGGTGTCGTCCCTGGTCTCCTGCGCCAGCGCCTTTTCCAGCAGCGGCTGTAGTTCATGGAATCCGGCCTCCCATAAATCGCCCTTGGCAGCGCGCGGGTTGATGAGGCTGCCCAGCACGGGGGCGTCCTGGAACAGCCGGTAAAGCCGCTCCATGCCGTTCTTGAGCTTGTCGTTGTCGTCGGCCAGTTTCAGCCAGTCCTCCTTCTTCGCGTTCGGCGCGAGGCCGGAGCAGGCCAGGTTCATCGCCGGCAGCGGGCGATGGCCCACGCGCCGCCACGCGACCAGCGCGAGGTTGAACGCGCCAATCTGCGTGCAGCGCGGGTCTATCTCCAAACCGAACAGGTTGTCGCGGATGACCGCCGCCACCGCCGCCGCTTCGTCCAGCTTTTCCTCCGCCAGGCGCAAGGCCACCAGCCGCTCGAACATCGCCACCACAAAATGCCCGCTGCCCATGCATGGGTCAAGGCACTTGAGTTCCATCCCCGTCTTCGGCCAGCCGTCGAAAGTGCCGGCGGCCGGAGTCCATTTGCCATCCTTGCCCTTGATGAAGCGCAAATACTTCCACGGGCACCCTGGCAGCGCGACGGCGCTGCGGAGTTCTTCCTCGCTCTGGGCGGATTCGGTCAGTGTGGGCTTCGCAGCGAGAATCTTGCCCGCGTGCCACGCGCCGAGCGTGTTATCGAGCAGGAAGTCCACCATGTAGTCCTCGGTGAATAGCTGCGTGACGGACGGCAGTTCATCCGCGCCGATCTTGTTGCCGGTGGCGTTGACCTCGTCCTTTCGCTCCGCCTGCCAGAATTGATAGCACCAGCCGAGGCTGTCGCTGGCGGTGAACACCTCCATAGGCAAGCCGGTGACAAGCCCGATGAGCGGCTTGCGGTCATTGACGGACAGTTCCACCGCCCCCGCCGGGTCGTCGGCGCGGAAGATCTCGGGCAGTTCTTTGGCGGCGAAGCGGGCCGCCACGGCCCAGGCGTCTTTGAGCCCAAGCGAGGGACTGAGTTCCTCGCAATCGTCCAGCGACACGGACACCCCGTGCTCCGACGAGATGAGGAGGTTGTTCTCCAGCAGATACCGGGCGAAGAGCAGCCGATGCCATTGGTCGTAGGCGAGCTTCTCGGCGAGGTGCTTGATCTCGTACATGCCGCGCCTGGTCTGGCTCTCGCCATCTCCCAACTGCCGAGCCTGGGCGCGAAGCTTACGCCGCAGGTCGCGCTGTGCCTCATCCATGTGTCGGTACGGGTCGGGCTCATGCACAGCAAGGGCTTCGAGCGCGTGGCGCGCACCGCCCTCGGCGATCTTGCGCGCTTGCTTGATGGCGTTTTCCAACTGGCGGCGCAGGGGGGTGGGCAGGCTGCTCACAGGATCACCGGGCCATCTTTAAGTTTTTCTTCCACCTCCTGGCGAACGCCGGCGAGCCACTGGTCGAGTTCGGTCTCGTTGCGGATGGTAGCACCGGGCAGTGTCACGCGCTGGGCTTGGGGTTCCAGCAGGCGGCTTGCCTCGTCGAGGGCGCGTGAAAAACGCTGGGGCACGGCATCGAGCAGGTTGCGCCTGTCACCGAGCGTCCGGGCACGCAGGGCGTTAAGGATTTCATCGTCCGTGCCAATGGCCGCTTTGGGTGGCGGCGTGAGCTGGCAGGTCGCAGCAAGTGCGGCGCGCTGTTCGTCGTTGAGTCGGTTCCACACTTGCGAGGCCGCGAGCTTGGCATCGCCGGCCGCAAAAGCGGCGGCGAGGTCGTCTTGCAGCTTGCCAAGGGCGAGGCGGAGCGCCGTGGTGAGCTGTTTGGTCAACTCGGGCACCGGATCGGGTTCCGCCAGCAGGCTGCGGCCGTCGGTGATGGCGGCGATGGATTTGGCGCAGGCGTCGGCCTCCGGCAGGCCGCTGGCGAAGCTCTGGAAGTCCAACAAACGTTCCCACGCGGGCCAGCGCTTGGTAATGGCGTCGGCGTTCTTCTTCCAGGCGGCGAGTTTGGCGGTGAGGTCGTCCTTCTGCCCGTGAATCTTGAGGAGTTGGGCGTTGCCGCTCTGCATTTGCAGGGCGCGCACCTCCTGCGTGTCGGGAACTTCTGGCCGGGGGGCGTTGCCGCCAGCGGATTCTGCCAATACGAGCAGCTTTCGCAGGAACTCGGCAGCGGCTTCGGACTCCTTGCCGTTCTGCGTGGTGATGCCGATTTTCTGGAACAGCGCCTTGAGGTCGAGCCGCTGCTGCACATTGAGCGGCGGCACATCGACGTAGAAGCTGGCAACGCCCACCTGATTTTGCGGCAGCGATGCCTGCACCGGTTGGCCATTGATGGTGGCACGCAGATTGCCGGCGACCAGCATGACAAATAGCGCGCCGTCGATGGCATCCTGCGGCCAGCCAAAGAGCTCGCCCTTGAAATGCTCGCGCAGTTCCTTGCCCTTCTTGCCGGCGCCGATGAAATCGAGCACACGCCGGCAGACGGGGTGCTGGGTGGGATTGCCGGGGTAGCCCACCTGCGAGAGCGCGCCCACATCGCCGCCACGGGCGCGGGTGACGACCTGGCCCCAGTTGGCATGATCGGCCTCGGAGAACTGCGGGAACAGCCGCACCAGCGCGCTATCGGCCGAGTCCTGCACCTTATCGGCCAGCTCGATGCCGTTGGCTTCCTGCCCGCCGCCGAGAAAGACCTTGGCGCCGCCGATGACATGACCGAGCAGTTCCTGGATGCGATGCTGGGCGATTTCCAGATGGGTCTCGACGGCCTTGCGCGCCTCGATGGCCTCCGGCGTGGCGGCCGGGCCGTGGGCGTCCAGCGTTTCCTGGGCGGCAACGTGGGAGGCGATGGCCTGCTTCAATTCCTCGTGGTGGAGGCGCGGCAGGTAGCCGAAAAGTATGGGGCTATCGACACCGGCCGCACGGGCATCGTTCAGCACCGATTTCTCATCGTCGCTCCAGCCATCCCGTACCCACAGGGTGACCTCGTCGCTGCTGGTGTTGGGCCGGCTGGAAGAGAGCTCGAAGGCGAGTTTGCGCGGCTGGCGCGAGGTGCCCTGTTGCAACGAGATGGGCTTCAGCGCCTGCTTGGCGCCGTCGCGGAGCAGTTCCGCCCGTTTGGAGTTGATGCGCTGGTCGTCATTAAGCGCTGACGTGCGGCGACGGTTGAAGTCGTGCGTCCAGAGCACGCCCTCGCGGGTCTGGAGGCGGTATTCGGATTCCACCGCCATGAGGTGGCCGTCAACCTCCATCTGTTTGAGCAATTTTGGGACTTGCTGTTCCAGCCTTGGGCGGTCATTCTTTAAATCAGTGATGAGCAAGTCCACCAGCGTTTCGGCGTTGGCCCGGACGCCGTCGTCAACACCCTGTGAGCGCGGCAGTTTGCCGATGAGAAAAATCACGGCGCACAGGCTGGAGCGAAGTGCGCCGTCCTTGGTGCCGTCGCGTTGCTTGCGGATGATCTCGTCGTATTCACGCTCCAGCTCGCCGGAATTGATGAGGTCGGTGGAAATCTGGTCGTAGATGAAGTCCGCCGGCACCACCGTGCCCACGGCAGCCGCTGCGGTTTGGCGCGTCGCCTCGAAGACGATTTGTAACTGGGAGCGCAACTGGGCCTTAGTGCCGGAGTGGTCGGTGTTGCGCAGCACTTTCTCCCAGAACCGGCGGCGGGTGGGGAGCAAAGGGTAATCGGCAACGAAGAACTTGTCGTCGTCGTGGGTGGCGGCGAGGCGGGTACTTTGTAAATGGCGGGCCAATTCGCCCTGGTTGGCATCCATGCACTTGGCAATGACCGCCTCTTGCTCCGGCTTTTTACGGAGGACGGTCTTACGGATGACACTCTCGACGTCGGTATCGGAGAGCTGGACTTTAACGGTGAAGCGTGCCTGAAGTCGTTGCACTGCTGGAATAGCGCTGTGCAACGCTGATTGGCCGGTGCCGACGATCATCAGGCGACTCCCAAGATCCGTGCAACAGTGCTCGGCGATCTCCTGGACGTCGTTCCCACGCGGGATTTTTTCGCCGATGAATTGCTGAATTTCGTCCACGACGAGCAGTGTGCAGGGGAGTTGCCCGTCATGCCCAAAAATCTGCTTCACTACGTCGAGCGCATCGGCAATTGTCGGGGAATTGTTGTCCTTGAACTGATCCCGGATGGCAGCTTGGGCATTGGCGGCAGTGGCATATTTGGGATCGGCACTGACCAGGGCATCAGCGAGGGGAATGGAGAGCATCAAACTGAGGACTTCGCGGCCAAGTTGGCGATTCTGCAGCTTGAGCGCGGTCTCGACCTTGGCCTCCAGCCCGGATGAGCGTAACCACAGGATGAATTTTGCCTGCGCAAGATTCTCCGGCAGGCCGGCGGCGCGCAGCACCAGTTGGATGAAAGCGAGGCGGACGTTGTCCATGGCGCCCGCGCCGAGGGTGCCCGCAGCGGCGCGCAATCCTCCCAGTGGCTTGCTGCGATTGCTTAATTCCGTGAGCAGATCGGTGATGTCAACCGGTAGAGTTACGAGCGAGCGAGCGGTGGCGCCGTCGTCAAAGCGGTAATCTTCCCAGAGGTAGCGCAGCACTTTTACAAGATGGGACTTACCACTACCGAAGAAGCCGCTGACCCAGACCGCCTGCTGCTCGGGTTTCCCTAGGCCATCGAGATAGGTCTTGAGAATCCGCTCCAATCCGCGGGCGTATTCGCCATCGCAGACAAAGTTCTGCAGCTCGAAACGGAGGGTCTTGATCTGGCCCGCGTCGTGGCCGATTTCGGAAACCTTCGAGACGCCGTTATTGAGCAGTTCGAGTGTGGTGGGATCACGGAAGTAAAGATCGCGGTTTATCATGGGTTTATGAAGCTCTCGGTTGAGGTAATGGGGACAGCCATGTAGTTGAAGCCGTCGCGCGCATCCATGAAGCGATAGACGTTGCCTGCATATTCGCCCGGGAACAGGATGAGCAAGCGCCCACGCACGATGTCTTCGACGCGGTTAATCAAGCTGGAGACGCGCATGAAGTCAAACAACGTCGCCAGACCGGTGACGGCCACGACACTGGCGGCATTCGCATCCTCGCCGGCGCACGCCTGACGCACCCGCGCGACGGCCAGGTCTTCAAGTTCGCTGTTGGCGCTGAAATACTCCGGTTCCGCGAAGATAGCCTCGCGGTATTCGTGGGCCGCAATCCATTCCGGGAGCAGGCTGGTGAGGTCAACGATGGTCCATCCGTGGTTGGCTTCAAGCGTGAGAGCTTCAAACTGCGGGAGGCGTGCCCGCACCCTGCGTTCTTCGGCCGGCGGATACACCGCGAACCAAACGCGCTGCATGCCTGCCATATTGGCTGACCAGGGCAGGCGTACCTGACGGGAGTAGTTGGAAAGAAGTCGGTCAATGGCGCTCAAAGCAGGCCCTCTTGGAATTCAGCGAGCAACGGGAAACTCAATTCAACCACCTCGCCCACTGCCCGCAGGTTGAGTAGTCCGGCCCGATGGGCCTCGAAGCCCATGGCCTTGGCGCGGTCGTGGTTCAGATCGAGAAGACGGCACCAGGGATTGGAAAAGACCGCTGCACCGTGATAGCCGGCGATGTCCCCAAGGAACAAGGCCATGGTGACAGCCACCGTTGTGGGCTTGATGCGCTGGCGGGTCTTTTTTGCACGACCAGCGAGGTGGCCGGACTGGGTCCATGAGGATGCGGCATGCCGTGCGGTCTGGTTTCGGCTCAGCTCCGAATACTGATTTGGAAACGTGACTTCAAACGCCTGCGCGAGGCTAGCCGTTTCAACTCGTTCGCCTTCCGAGGCGTCCAAGACGGGCGAGGACGTCGCTCTGAACAGAGGATCACGCGCCCAGGCCACCTGGAGGGCAAGAAGCGGTAGGCTGGTGGCGTCGATGGTGTGGAGCTTGCGCAGGAGTACAAAAATTGGCCTCGCTTCACCGAGCGCATAAAGCTCTCGGAGGCGTCGCAGCGACTCCTTTCGGGTACTGTCCGTGTCCTTGCCTAGCACGTTTCGATCAAGAATGGCCTCGCGGTAATCGGCGGCGCCTGAACCCAAGGAAACAGCCGCCAGCACCGCTTCAAGTTCCGCCAGCATCATGGTCCGGCTGATATGCGCGCCGCCGGAAGAGAACTTGAGGCCGAATGTCTCCAATGCAGGCGAGGCGGCCGGAAAGCCAATCGGGGAGAGGTTACTGACTGGCACTATCTTGAATCCGTAAAAAAAATATAGAAGTTTCCATATTTCAAGTTTGTCTTCTTAACGTTTGCGTGGCCTTGGTTAACGCTCGTCCTCCAGACACGACGCCTGCTTGTCTTGAATCCTGACACCCACCCGCCAGCAATAGTCCCGGATCATCAGTTCAATCATGTTGACGATGCTGCGGTGTTCCTGCTCTGCGGCAGTATGTAGCATCTCTTTCAGGCCGAAGATGGGTAAGGCCAGCGTGGCGGTTTTGGCTGCGGCCGTTGTTTTCCATCGGTGAAACTTTTACTACAGAAGTTCAGTAATATACAGTAAAATCCTGCATAATCCCACTATATGATTCCACCTTGCCAAAGGAGTGAACACATGGCCAGGCAATACTCAACAAGAGACTTCTTCCGGCAGATGCCGAATACCCTGCTCGCACGCTACTTTCAGGGGCAGGCGTAAAGAGAACGATATGTCAAAAAAAGATGACTTCAGTAAGAGCCACCCGAAATTACCCGAAGAAGTGCGGAGTCTCATTATCCGCAAGCTGCGCCATCTGCAAAGGAAAAACTGAGGAGGCAGAGATGAGCAAACTGAATCTGAGCAAAAGTAAATTACTCATGTTAAAGGAATGGCTCGCTGTGCCGGAAGCTGCGCGCCACCTATCGAATTTATTCGAGGAGGAGGTAAGTGAGGCCGACGTGTTACGGTTGGCTTTGAACAAACACCTGACATTATCCGTCGATTTCGTTAATCATGCCTATGCCAGGCGCGGAAAGGTTGTTCCCTATGAAAATGCTGAATGGTACCCACCAGATTTTTTTTCAAAATTTCCTGGACTGCCTGAAGAAGAAAAAGATAAGCCAGTTCGAGTAATGAAGAGTTTGAATATTGATGGAGAACGATTCATCAACCTCGATGACAAGGTGACAAAAATCAAGGGGGTATGGGATTTAGCCATGATTGGCAATGAGCGGTTAGACATCGAACATGAATATCAAATGCTGACAGGTGGCCCGGAAGTAACCCTTCAAGGATTGGATGGCGCTTTTAGTTGAAAGGGAAGATGGGGTGATATGTCAGCTTCAGGAAAGTTTTGATCAAAATGAATACCAAAGCGGCTCTAAAGCCCAATTGGAAAAAATTAAAGAAAATATAGCCATTAAGAATATCGACGAGGAAAAAGCGAAAGAACTTTTAAGCCAGCACAAAAAAGACCGTGAAGATTTTTTGAATAAGAGAGAAAACGCAAAGCATTGGTCGAACAAATATTTCCCTGCTGGCGGACTGCCCCGCGATAGTGTGCTTGTAGTCCGAACTCAGGCATTAATCGACCTGCAGGAGCGGCTATCGCAGGAGGATTCTAAAAAGAATACTTCTCTGGATAATCGATCAGAAACAACCTACCTCAATATAATAGGGGCAATGCTGGAAACCTTCATCCACCACAGCCATGGTGAGGTCGATTTTGCCAGCGAAGCAAAGTTGCGGGAGTTCTTCAGCCAAAAATATGCTGGTTTCAAGGGCCTGACAGAATAGTTGAGAGTAACAAACCCACCGTGAACAGTGACTTAATATAGGGGGCATCAGACCATGAAAAAGCACAACCCAGCCAATGAACGAATCAAGCGTAAGTATTTCACTTTTCTGAAGGAAGCCAAACGCCACAGCGAGCCGACGGTTGATGCGGCGGCCAAGGCCCTTAATCGCTTCGAGGTTTATACAAGGTAGCGTGATTTCAAGGCATTTCACTTTGAACAGGCAATTGCCTTCAAGAAGCACCTTGCCGAACAGAAAGGGCAACAGTCCGGAGAAAAGCTGAGCAAGGCAACCCTGCATGCCACACTCACGCAACTCAAACGATTTTTCCAGTGGCTGGCGTGGCAACCTGGCTACAAGTCGCGTTTGCAGTATTCCGATGCCGAGTATTTTAACCTTTCTGAAAAGGACACACGTATCGCCACTGCAAAACGGCAACAAAAAGTCCCAACCCTGGAACAGATCAAGTACGTCATTAATACGATGTCGGCCGAGACCGAGATAGATTGCCGTAATCGCGCCGTGGTGGCATTCACTCTGCTGACTGGCGCGAGGGACAGTGCCATTGCTTCGATGAAACTGAAGCATGTTGATCTGATTGTCGGCTGCGTCAATCAGGATGCGCGAGAAGTTAAAACGAAATACAGCAAAACCTTCAACACCTTCTTCTTTCCGGTGGGCAAGGAAATTCGCGGGATTGTGGCGGAGTGGTTGTCATATCTCCGAGACGAGAAATTATGGGGCAATGATGATCCCCTATTCCCGGCAACGCGTATAGTTCTGGGGCCTGAACATCAGTTCGCAGCGGCGGGGCTGGCACGGGACCACTGGAGCACTGCCTCGCCCATTCGGACGATATTTCGCGAAGCATTTGACCGTGCTGGCCTGCCGTACTTCAACCCGCATAGCTTTAGAAATACCCTTGTCCAGCTTGGCCAGGATGTCTGCCAGACCCCGGAGCAGTTCAAGGCGTGGAGCCAGAACCTTGGGCATGAGAAAGTTTTAACGACCTTTCTTTGCTATGGGGAAGTTGCGTGCCAGCGACAAGGGGAGATTATACGCGACTTGGCGATGCCTCAAAAGGCCAGGCAAACGGATGCCAACGAAATCGCAGATGCAGTGTTAAGAGGATTGCGTGCGTCCGGTGTTGACATGCAGGTCAAGTGACGTGATGATAGTCACGACCATATTTTACAACCGGAGACTTACGGGAAGGTCGCCTTTCAGATATCATTACAGGCGGCAAAAGATTGGACCAGAGATCTTCAAAATTTATATTATTATCTCGGGAAATTGGAAACATATTGACTTTTGAGAGTGTTATTCCCCAGAAGTTGCATATCGATTTAACAGGATTTCTTGCCACGTATACCCCCCATTTCCTAACAATGAAATTAACAGATTGAAGCGGCTTTTTCGCTTATTGATTTTTTTTCCAAATTTTCCAGGTCTACCGCACGAATTGGTCGGGGAAAATGACTTAAGAGCGTCCTGGTTATTGAAAAAATATCGAAAAAAGTCCGGACAAGACAAGGCGCAACAGGATTCTTCAGCGGTTTCGCAACATATGCCGCAAAAAATATCTTACTCCTCCAGATCTTTACGGCGTCACTTTAGGCGAACTGTCTCGGCAGTAAGGACATGCCCAATTTTGTTCCTGGGAAACGAAGCAGATTTTTCTTATCTGATTGGGGCCAATGGAGGGAGGATTGAAAGCCAGTCTGTGTCTTTAGCTCATGGGGATGGATTGATCCCAATTATACACGACGACATTAATTCTTGCGCATAATGCACCAAACCTTCTGTATCGCACTTGCGAGAGAGCGATGGAATTTTAAAGTCATGCGCAATTACTTATGACGTCATGTATATATATTGCCTTCTATGAAAATTTTAGAAAAATGCTGTAGTGGCGAACTGCTGCATCTGAAAAAAGATACCATTTTTTATTGTTGACAAACGTTGTGCTCTTATTGTACGAAATGGTAATCGTGTGAAATTGAAATGATAAACACCAAAAATGAAACAAAAAGACAAAATTTTTGCCACTGATCACCTCATTTCCTGCCAAAAAGACTTTGTCAAGGCCCAAAAATTTGATTTTCTCAATATAGAGAAACAAGAGGGCCTTCGCGATCTAATAAAATATTTAAAACAGATTGATATCATAAAGTCTTCCCTAGAAGTAACGTCAGATATTGCGGGAACAAAATCATCAAAAGAAAACATCCCCCGCCTTTTAGGAGCCGGCTTTCATGCAACTCGCCCTTCTTGTGGAAATCCCAAGGCTTCTGAGCCAATTTATGCATTAGAGCTATACACTATTATCGAGGGAGGGGTTCCTCTTGTTTTTATAAAAGATGACTCGATTCCCTGTGATCTTTTTATCATGCATGATAATCATACTTCTTATTCATATTCTTGTATAAAGAAAGAAACTATGAAGAAGAGATGTGAAGAAAATGGTCAAAGGTTCCGAGAAGAAGAATGTGTCAAAGGTTCTGGTAAAAAATATTTTGGGTCGGGAAATAAGCCATGCACGAAGAGATTTGAAGATGTTAACGTGTTAAAAAACTTGAAAATTTTAATAGAAGCTTTTGATATTGACCAGAACATTGTTCCTATTTTTTCTTATAGTTTTTTTTGTAACAAATTAATATGGGAAAGCTTCTTTGGAAGTAAAACATTTAAAAGACGCGCTGAAAATAACAAACGTGATATTTGCCAAGTTAAGGAAGTTACTGAAAGAGGTAGTTTCCTAGCTTCTTTCTTGGAGTCAAAAAATATTAATTTTTAAATGGGCATTTCTATGATTAGTTTGAATCCATTTGTTAACAGGCTAACTGTTGATTTGATGAGTAACCCATACTTTCTTGATTTAATAAGCCCCAATTTCATAAACAAACCAAAAAAAGAAAGACAAAAAATTTACAACTATTTTCCTGCATTAACGAAGACAAATATTACACTCAAAGATATTGAATATATTTCGCAGGATTTGCAATTTCTTAAATTTGATTTCATCTTTAAAGAGATAATTAAAATTGTTTTATGGATTATCGAAAATCAGGATGAAGATGGAAGTTGGAGTTTATTAACAAAAAGGAATCTTGTAGATTTCAGGCAGGACAACCCTGATGAAATTCTTGCAATAAATGACTATTTTGATAAAAATCCTAAAAAAAATAATTTCACTTCAAATGCCTGGATAACGTCTTTGACCAATTTGATTTTATCAAAGTTTTTATTATTAATTTCAGGTGAAAAACTTAAATATTTTTTATTAGATAATGATTTTTCTCATATTATTTCATTACTAGACGAGATAGATCAAAAAAAGGTTCAGGATAAGATTTTATCATGCAGAACTTGGCTGAATAATAATAGAAATGAAAAAGATGGTTTTAGTGGATGGGGTCCACTTCCAGCGGCCATATACAAAGAAAGTCTTAATTCTTACGATACCAGTTTTGGATATATTAGTGCACATTATGGAAAAGGGTTAGTCGGTATGCATGAAGCGACAATGCCTACAGAGCTTAATGCACTACAACCAGACTCCCCTTTCTATGACAATGCAACAGGAGCTTGGCGTGCTGAGGAAGGACAACCGTTAGATCCTGGCGCAACTAGCTATGCGATCTTAAGCGTATTAAAGTTCAGAAAAGATAACGGCCAATATCCCGTTGGATTCAATTTTGAATTAATCAACAAAGCTATCAAGTGGCTGATTGACCAGCAACAAAACGGTGGATGTTGGGGAAGATCATCTAATGGTCCCCCCCGAGTCGATAGAACATGCCATTGTCTTATGGCATTATTAAAGTATGAAAAAGCTGAGAAAAAAAATGCTGTTCCGGAAGCTGTTTACCAGGGTGGAATAAATTTTTTAAAAAGTAAAATCATCACTATCGAAAATTATATTAACTCAAATGGTATAATTTTTTGTTGGCTTAATGATGGTGAAAAAAAAGGGCAACATCCTTGCTTTCGAAACAGTTCATTGGCTATTTCGACTTTGTTGCGCTTTTTCTCTCCTTCAGCAGGGGAAATACAACGAGGGATTAGTAGTTTGTTGCGCCTGTACAAACATAGCCACAAAAGATCTTCAGACAGGTTAACCCAACCAGATGAATTGTATTTTTGGTGCATGCTCCTTAATTACACAAAAGCTCTAGTCAACCAAGACGACTTATTGAAACGTTTGCACATGTAAACACAATTCAGAGTAATTCTTCACAACAATAAATCCTTCATCAAGGCATTGCTTTAAATAGTCTCTCTTGCTTGACCAATAGAGATTCTCATCTCTCATAAAGTCAAGAATATATGCCGCTGATTTGTCATAATTGCATATTTTTTTCAATGTAGCATCTTCTATTCTGTCCGGCGATTTGCTTTCTTCACTAAGAGCAATGGCAATTTTATTTTGCAAATCAGACCAACTCTTTACAATTTCAACAAATTCATTTTCTGTTCTGCAAATTTTAACTTGATGAAATATTTCTTTTGCAACATCTTGTAATCCACTAATAATGGCGATTGCTTTTTTATTGGTGCCTTTTTTTTCAATTATTTTAAATATCCACCTTATCAAAACACCGCTTATTATCACAAAAATGAAACCTACTATGCCGTTTAACATTTTTTTTGTTTCAAAATTTTCACTATTTCCTATTTTTTTCTCAGAGGGGCTTGTTGCAGACTGAATATCAATTTCTGTGGGTGCATTACGCGTTTCTGGTAAACCATAAAATGGCGACCTTGGCCTGCAAGAAATACACTGATTTAACCATCAATGTGCACAAAATTGATCCGATTCGCTG
>Ga0180007_10003375_pt1 | contig 17862 bp, 17 predicted proteins | sample MM_PC_MetaG_FD_121122 | JGI IMG/M metagenome (GOLD analysis project Ga0180007, IMG submission 121122) | Groundwater microbial communities from the Aspo Hard Rock Laboratory (HRL) deep subsurface site, Sweden - MM_PC_MetaG | ecosystem: Environmental > Aquatic > Deep subsurface > Groundwater... | reverse complement strand
CTCGTTGGGGAGGTTGCTGAAGAAGTTTTAAATATCTTCAGCAATACGAATTGACAAAAAGGTCTAGCCAGGGAAAAATCTGGTTAGGCCTTTTAATTTTAGAAAAAATCTTTATACTATAAATATATGAACAAAAACAAAAACTGGAGGCTTTTGGAGGAAAATGATAAACAAATATACAAGGCCATTATCGGAGAGGAAAAACGTCAGCAAAAAGGAATTGAATTGATTCCCTCAGAAAACTATACTTATCCAGAAGTTCTGGCTGCTAATGGTTCTATTTTGACTAATAAGTATTCAGAAGGGTATCCAGGGAAAAGATATTACGGAGGACAGAAATATACTGATATTGTAGAACAATTAGCTATTAATCGAGCTAAAAAAGTTTTTAAGTGTCAACATGCTAATGTTCAGCTCTTATCTGGTTCTTCTATGAATCAGGCAGTTTATTTAGCTTTTCTCAAGCCAGGCGATACAGTTTTGGGTATGGACTTATCTCATGGTGGACATTTAACTCACGGAGCACCTTCTTCTCATATGGGTAAGATTTTCAACTTTATTCATTACAAGACCGATCCAGAAAATAAAGGCAAAATTGATTTTAAAGAATTAATGAAAATTGCTAAAAAGCATAAACCCAAAATTGTTCTTTGTGGTTACACTTCTTATCCTCGAGATATCGATTATGCTAGTTTTAAGAAAATAGCTCAAGCAGTTAGAGCTATAACCATGGCTGATGTCGCTCACATCGGGGGATTAATTGCTGGAGGAGCTTTGAAGAATCCTTTTGATTATGGGTTTGATATCGTTACTACCACAACACACAAGAGCCTGAGAGGGCCTCGGGGCGGTCTAATTCTATGCAAAGAGGAGTTTGCTCAAGCTATTGATAAATCTGTCTTTCCTGGTTTACAGGGCGGTCATCATATGCAGACAATCGCTGCTATCGCTGTGACTCTCAAAAAAGCAATGCAACCTGAATTTAAAAGATATGCTCAACAAATATTAAAGAATGCTAAGACATTATCAGAAGTATTAATGAAAAACGGGGCTAAATTAGTAACTAATGGAACTGATAATCATATGATGGTGATTGAGACAATAACAAGTTTTAATCTCGATGGAAAAATAGCTGAGGAAACTTTGGATAAGATTTCATTAACAGTCAACAAACAAATCATTCCCGATGATCCCAATCCTGTTTTGAGACCAAGTGGGATTCGTTTAGGAACGCCAGCGGCCACGACTCGAGGAATGAAAGAAAAAGAAATGAAAATGATTGGTCAATGGATAGTTGAGGCCTTGAACAACTACGAAGACGATAAACTTTTAAGAAAAATTAAGCAAGAAGTTGAAACAATGTGTCTTAAATTTAAGGTGCCGGGCATTGAGTAACTAAGATGAGGTCGGACCTTGTTTTGCCGAACCTCCCCGCCTTGCTCGCCTCGCTGAGTCGAAGCGGGCCGGCGAGGCAGGTGCTGAGGTACGGACAAAACAATGTCCGACCTTACAAATCGACCTTACAAATCTAACTGTATTATGAATTTAATAGACGGAAAAAAAATAGCAGATGGGATTTTGGAAGAGCTGAAGAAAGAAATCGAAGAAAAAAAACTTAAACTTTGTTTAGGTCTTATTTTAGTCGGGGATAATCCAGCTTCTCAACTATACGTTCGAAAAAAAGAAGAGGCGGCTCAAGAAATTGGAATTGAAATCAAAAAGAAAATTTTACCTCAAGATGTTTCAGAAGAAGAAATCTTAAAAGTTATTAATCAATTTAATCAAGATGATCAAGTTAGCGGTATTCTAGTTCAGATGCCCTTACCTAAAGGAATTAATTCAGATAAAATTATTAAAGCTATTAATTCAGAGAAAGATGTTGATGGATTTTTACCAGAAAGTAAATTTGACTCTCCCTTTATTCTGGCTATAGAACAAGCGTTAAAATCAACTGGAGAAGATTTAGATAATAAAAAATCAATTGCTTTGGTTAATTCAGAGATTTTTGGTCAGAGTTTGGTTAATTTTTTTAAAAACAAGGGTCTAACAATAAGCATCGAGGTCGGACCTTTGCAAAGGTCCGACCTCGAATTAGGTTCTGCTGATGTTATTATTACTGCTTTAGGCCAACCAGAAGTAATTAAGAGCTCAATGATAAAACATGGTGTTATTCTAATAGATGGCGGGATTAGTAAGAAAAATGGTAAAATAGTAGGAGACATTGATAGAGAAAGTGTTCAGGGAAAATCTAGTTGGCTTTCACCGGTCCCAGGTGGACTAGGGCCTCTGACTGTAGCTTTTTTGTTAAAGAATTTAATATGAAATAGTTTATGGAACATAAACAAGTTATTGGATTGGAAATACATAGTGAGCTAAAAACAGAGAGCAAAATGTTCTGTGATTGTTTAAATGATCCAGAATCCGAAGAAGCTAATGTTAATGTTTGTCCTGTTTGTATGGCTCAGCCAGGGAGTTTACCTGTTATTAATCAAAAAGCAGTTGATTTTGTAATTAAAACTGGCTTGGCTTTGAATTGTAAGATACCTGACAAAGCTAAGTTTGATCGTAAAAATTATTTCTATCCTGATTTACCTAAAGGTTATCAGATTTCCCAATATGATCTGCCCTTAGCTTTAGGCGGGTCATTAAAAATTAACGGTCAGAAAATTAAGATTACTAGAATTCATTTGGAAGAAGACACTGGTAAATTAATTCACCCGCCTCGACTCGCAGAGGCTCGCCGACGCGAGGCGGGCCCTCAAAATACCAACTATTCCTTGGTTGACTATAACCGGGCTGGCCTTCCTTTAATGGAATTAGTAACCGAACCAGACATTAAAACAGGTCAAGAGGCGCGTCAGTTTTGCGAGGAGCTACAATTAATTCTTCGTTATTTAGATGTTTCTGAGGCGAATATGGAAAAAGGCCAGATGCGCTGTGAGGTTAATATATCTCTTAAATCAGCCAAAGGCGAGATGGGAACTAAAGTAGAAATTAAGAATCTTAATTCTTTTAGAGCTGTAGAGCGTTCTATTGATTATGAAATCAAAAGACAATCTGAGGTATTGGATTCAGGCCAAGAGATTATTCAAGAAACTAGAGGTTGGGATGAAAATAAGCAAAAAACCTTTTCTCAACGAGTTAAGGAAGGGTCTAAAGATTATCGATATTTCCCTGAGCCGGATTTGCCTCCCTTAAACAATCTTTCAAAAATAAGTTCTCAACTATTAAATAAAATACCTGAGTTACCTCAGGCTAAGCGGGTTAGATTTGAAGAGGAATACAAGATACCAATTGATGATATTAATATCTTAGTTAGTAGCAAGGGGTTAGCTGACTATTTTGAGCAAGTAATTTCTGAATTAAATACTTGGTTGAAAATCAAATCAATTGACGACAAACAACCATTGATAAAATTAACTGCTAATTATCTCTTAACCGAATTACAGAAGCTCTTATTAACTAGTAAGATAAGTATTGATAATTGTAAGATTAGTCCAGAAAATTTTGCTGAATTTATTACTTTGATTGAGCAGAAGGATATTTCCAGTTCAGCCGCCCAAACGGTTCTTAAAGAAATGTTTGAGACCGGAGCTGATCCTTCTTATATTATTGATGAAAAAAGTTTAAAACAGGTTAGTGACGAAGGAGTTTTAAATGATATAATTGAAAAAGTAATTAAAAACAATCTTAAACCAGTGGATGATTTTAAAGCTGGTAAAGAAAATGCTCTTCAGTTTTTAGTTGGACAGATTATGGCTGCTAGTCAGGGACAGGCCAATCCAGAAGTTGTCAGAGAATTATTAAAAAAGAAAATCTCGAATTAACTTTTTTGCTTCTCGATATGTTTTGACCCATCTGATTCTTTGATCTCGTCTAAACCAGGACATTTGATGGCGGGAATATTGGCGAGTATGAATTTTAATTAATTCTTCGGCCTTATCTAAAAGTGTTTCTTTGTACCCAATTCCACTCATTGAATGCGGCTTAAGGCCGTATTTTTTTATTAACCTTTTAGCTTCTTTAAACAAGCCAGCTTTAATCATTTGCTTAACTCTCTGATCAATCCTTTTATCTAAAATTTTAATACCTGGATTAAGTCCAATTTGTAAAACATTAAAAAGATCAGGGCCCTTATGTTTTTGTTCAGAGAATTTTTGACCGGTAATTAAGCAAACTTCTAGGGCTCGGATTAATCGTCTTTTATTATTAAGATCAATTATTTCTAGGGCTTGAGGGTCTAATTTTTTAAGTTGGTTATATAGCTCTTTATTATTTTTACTTTCCAATTTTTGTCTAAGTTTTTTATCTGGTTTTATTTTTGGGATTTGAAAATTATCAACAATTGATTGGATGTATAAACCAGTCCCGCCAACTAAGAAGGGGAGTTTATTTCTTTTTTGAATGTCTTTAATAATTTGGACTGCTTTTTTTTGGAATTGAGCTAGAGAAAATTCTTGATTAGGTTTAATCATATCTATTAAATAATGAGGAACGCCTTGCATCTCTTTTTTCGTTATTTTGGCCGTGCCAATATTCATTTCCTTATATATTTGTCTGGAATCAGCTGAAACTATCTGACCCTTAAATTGATTAGCTAATTTAATAGCTAAGTTGGATTTACCTGAGGCCGTTGGGCCAAGAATGACGATGAGTTTGTTGTTTAACATAATCGTGTATAAAGATTAGACTTTATTTAAGGCATAATAAGGTCGTACATTGAAAAGTAGAGATCTGCATATGAGGTCGGACCTCAGCAGAGGTCCGACCTCTGCGGAATGTAGCAAATGATTCGAGGTCGGACCTTGTTTTGCCGGACCTCTGCTGAGGTACGGACAAAACAATGTACGACCTCTAGTTCCGCAGAGGTCAGACCCTTACTGAAGGTCCGACCTCATCTTCGACCTCTAGACGTCTAAAACATATCTGAGAGGATTTTTTTCCTCTTTTTTTTTATACCTGAAAGAATATCGTCTTTGAATTTGTGAGCTGTTGTGCCGACTCGGGGAGAGTAGCAAGAAATAAATGCTTGGCTAAAATTTATTTCTTTAATTAATTTAACTGTGTTTTGAAATTGTTTTTCATTTTCACCGGGGAAGCCGACAATAATGTCGGTTGAGATTTCTGCTTCAGGTATTGCTTGGCGGATTTTTTTAATTAGTTTCTTGTAATGGCCAACTGTATAATTTCTATTCATTTTTTTAAGAATTATATTATCACCAGATTGAACCGGTAAATGAATATTTTTAGATACTTTTTTACTATTGGCAATAATACTAATTAACTGATCAGACATATCTTTAGGGTGAGAAGTCATGAAGTTAATTTCAAAGTTCCCAGGTAAATGATTAAGAGTTTTTAATAATTTAGGAAAATTATTCTGATAACTATTCACATTTTGACCTAATAAAGTAATTTCTTTGTATCTGTTTTTAATTAAATTCTCAACTTCTTTAATAATCTCATTAGCTGGTCGTGATTTTTCCCGACCTCGGGTGTAGGGTACAGCACAATAGGAACAAAAGTTATTACACCCAGTCATAACAGGAACAAAGGCATGCTTGGTTAACCTTCGGCATAAAGCTTTAGTTTTTAAATCAACAATAGGCCAAATTTGATCAACTTTATCTTTGAATTGCTTTTTATCTTTTTCTAGAATACAACCAGTGAGAATGATCTCGGTTTTTTTGTTATTCTCTCTGATTTGCTCAATCTTGCTGTTAACACGGTTAATAGCTGATTGACGAACGGAACAAACATTAATGATAACTAAATCAGCTTGATCAATGTTTTTAGCCGGTTGATATTTCTTTGTTTCTAATTGAGTTGCCAAACGTTCTGAATCGCTTTTGTTCATTTGGCAACCATAGGTGATAATGTGGTATTTGACCATTTGTTTTGTATCTTAATGGAAAGTATTGTATAATACAAGGTATGGAAAAAGTTTTTTTATCAGTTATCATCCCGGCTTACAACGAAGAGAAGAGGATTAGTAATACTATTTTAGATATTGATAATTATCTAAGTCGACAAGATTATTCTTATGAAATTTTGGTTGTTATTGATGGAGCTAAAGATAAAACAGCTCAAATAGTGGGCAAATTCGTTGATTTAGTTAAGAATTTAAGAATTATTGATAATCAGGAAAATCACGGTAAGGGTTGGGTTGTTCGACGGGGTATGCTTGAAGCTAAGGGTCAAATTCGGCTTTTTATGGATGCCGATAACGCAACAACAGTAAATCATTTCGAGAAAATGATTCCTTTATTTGAACAAGGTAATGATCTTGTTATTGGCTCTCGGGATAGTAAGGATGCAGCTGGAGCTAAACAAGCTGTCTCTCAGCCATTCCATAAGAGGTTGGTTGGTAATCTGGGTAATCTTGTGATTCAGTTAGTGGCTGTCCCAGGTATTTGGGATACTCAATGTGGCTTTAAGGCCTTAACAGCCCAAGCGGCTAATAACATCTTTAGTCGTTGTCGAATTGATCGTTGGGGTTTTGATATTGAAGTTTTGGCTATAGCTAAGAAATTAAACTATAAAATAAGCATTATTCCAGTTAATTGGATCAATGATCCTAATAGTTTGGTCAATTGGAAAGGATATCTTAAGACTTTTGGAGAAGTCTTTAAAGTAAGATGGAATTTGATGACAAAAAAGTATGACAAAAGATAAAGAAAAATCTCCATCAGAATTAAGAATGGATTTGGTCTCTAATGATTGGGTTGTCATTGCTACTGGCCGGGCTCGTCGACCAGAAACTTTTGCCCAGCAAGAAAGGATTAAAGATGCTATTTCACCCAAAAAATGTCCTTTTTGTAAGCTTAAATTTTCCGAAAAGACAGTTATATCCCACCCCAATGATTTTCCAGCTTTTGCTCCGACTGATGATCTTAATAAGCGAGAAAAAGGTCCTAACTTAGTTATGGATGGGGTTGGTTATCATGAGGTAATCATTACAGCTGATCATAAAAAACAGATAGCTCAGTTTATTCCAGACGAAGTAAAAACAGTAATTGATCTTTATCAAAAGAGGTATCTCGAGTTAATGAATAAAAAATTTGTTAAATATATTTCAATTTTCCATAATCATGGTCGGGAAGCAGGTTCTTCTATTGCTCATCCTCATTCTCAATTATTGGCCATTCCAGTTATTGATCCTGATTTGAGATCTAGTTTAGATGGGGCTGAATTTTTTTATCGTAGCCATGGGAAATGCGTTTATTGCACCATGATTGAATGGGAGCTTCAGGATAAGAAGAGAATTATTTACGAAAACGAAAAGTTTTTAGTTGTTTGTCCTTTTGCTGCTCAGGTTGCTTTTGAAGTTAGGGTTTATCCTAAAGAACATCAACCATATTTTGAAAAAATGACTGAAGAAGAAAAAGAATTTTTTGCTGAGGCGATGCAAAAAGGATTATCTAAACTTTATCAGGGGCTTAAGGATCCAGCTTACAACTTTTATTTCCATACGGCCCCCTGTGATGGGGGAAACTACGATCAATATCATTGGCATTTGAATATTTTACCCAAAACAAACATTTGGGCTGGTTTTGAATTAGGGGCTGGTATAGAAATTAGTACTATTGAGCCGGAAAAAGCGGCAGAGTTCTTGAGGAAGTATTAAATGGATATATTCTTAATTATAATTGCTTCTTGGGTAACGGGTATCATTGCTAATATTGGATATTGGGGTATTTTAGCTTTAATGACTATAGAAAGTTCTTTTATTCCCTTTCCTTCTGAAGTGGTTATTCCTCCAGCTGCTTATTTGGCTCATCAGGGTCAGATGAATATCTATCTAGTCATCATTGCCGGAATAATTGGCAGTATTTTAGGTGCTTTAATAAACTATTATCTAGCTTTAACCTTGGGTCGAAAAGTAATTTATTCTTTTATTAATAATGCTAAACTTGATAAGGCTGAGAAATATTTCTTGGAATATGGTAATTCTTCTACTTTAATTGGCCGATTGATTTTTGGGGTTCGACAATTAATTTCTATCCCAGCTGGTTTTTCTAAAATGAAGTTATCTAGTTTTATTTTCTACACAACACTTGGTTCCGGTATTTGGGTTGTGATTCTGGCTATTCTCGGTTACAGCTTTGGTTCTAATCAGGAGGTGTTTGAAAAGTATTACGGTCAGATTTCTTGGTTTTTTGTTATCTTAGCTGTTATCTTTGTCTCGAGTATAATTATTAAGAAAAAAATTAGAAAATAATATGAGCAAATTAATCATTGGTAATTGGAAGTGTAATCCAACTAGTCTCATTGAAGCTAATCATCTTTTTGAGGTAGTTCAAAAAGGGATGGTTAAAAATAAGAATGTTGAAGTTGTTGTTTGCCCTCCCTTTATCTACTTAGCCCCACTAATCGCTTCCGCCAGAGGCGGACTCGCCTTCGGCGCGCAAGATTGTTTCTGGGAGCAAAAAGGCGCCTTTACGGGAGAGATTTCTCCTTTAGAGCTAAAGAATATGGGTTGTCAGTATTTAATTGTTGGTCATTCAGAAAGAAGAAAATATCTTCAAGAAACAGATAAAATGATTAATAAGAAGCTTAAAGCTGCTCTCAAGGTTCGTTTAAAGCCAATTCTTTGTGTTGGTGAAGAAACCAGAGATACTTTTAATTCTGAAGGCAAACCTCTTAATGAAATGAGTTTAGCGGTTGGAGAGCAAATAGAGAAGGATCTAGTTGACGTCCCGGCGGCTCGAATTAGAGATATGGTTATTGCCTATGAACCAATTTGGGCTATTGGGACAGGTAATTTTTGTTCATCTGATGATGCTATGAAAGCTAGTTTGTTTATTCGAAAAACCTTAACTAATCTTTATGATCGATCGACGGCCGAGAAAGCCAAGATTATTTATGGCGGAAGTGTTAATAGTAAAAATATTCTTGACTATATCAAAGGAGCCAACATGGATGGAGTTTTAGTTGGTGGTGCTTCTTTGAATGGAAGTGAATTTGTTGAGATATATGAAATTTCTTCGGGACTTTAATCTTAAAGACAAGAAAGTTTTGGTCAGGGTAGATTTTAATGTGCCTTTGGGTGATGATCTGGAAGTTGATAGCAGTGAAGATTGGCGGATTGAAGCAACTTTACCGAGCATTAAATATCTATTAGATCAAGGAGCCAAAATTATTCTTTTAACTCATTTAGGCAGACCCAATGGTCAGGTTGTTGAAAATTTACGCTTAGATCCAGTGGCTAAAAGATTAGAAGAACTTTTAGATCGAAAGATTATTAAATTAGATAATTGTTGTGGTCAGGAAGTTGAAGATCGAGTTAGCCAAATTAAGGCTGGAGAAATTATTCTATTAGAAAATCTCCGTTTTTATCCAGAAGAAAAGAATAATGATAATAAATTTGCCAAACAATTGGCTAGTTATGGAGAAATTTATGTTAATGATGCTTTTGGAGTAGCCCATCGGGCCCACGCTTCTTTAGTCGGAATTCCTAAATATTTACCAAGTTGTGCTGGATTACTTTTAGAAAAAGAAATGACAGTTCTTTCTAATGTTTTAGATAAACCAAAGAGACCTTTAACAGCAATCATTGGTGGAGTAAAAATTTCTACTAAAATCAAAGTTATCAAAAGGTTCTTAAAAGAGGCAGATGATGTTCTTTTAGGTGGAGCTTTAGCTAACACGGTTTTGGCTGCTAAAGGAATCGCTGTTGGTCGATCTTTGATTGAAGAGGGAATGGTTGAAGAAACTCAGAAATTAGAGTTGACTGATATTAAGCTTCATTTACCAGTTGATGCCATTGCTTCAGCGGATCCTTCGGGTAAAAGAGATAGTCGAATAGCTCCAATTAGTAACACTAACGAAAAAGAAATGATTTTAGATATTGGTCCAGATACTAATGAACTTTTCAAACTGATAATTTCTCAATCAAAAACAATTATTTGGAATGGTCCTATGGGTTTAATTGAAGTTGATAAATTTGTTCAAGGGAGTAAGAAAATAGCTCAGGCTGTAGCTGATAATGATGGCTATTCAGTCGTTGGAGGAGGAGACAGTATTGTTTTAATAGAAAAGATGGGCTTATTTGATAAAATAGATCATATTTCTACAGGAGGAGGATCGATGCTACAATTTTTAGCTGGTGATAAATTACCAGGGATAGAAGCGTTGAAATAAATATATGAAATGGCAAATCAAAACAAAAGCGCCCAGCGCTTTTTTTAAACAATTTCCTGATCTTTCTCCTTTGATTGCTCAATTAATTTACAATCGTGGCTTAAAAACTCAAAAACAAGTTGATGAGTTTTTTAATCCTGATTATCAAGAAGATATCCATGATCCTTTTTTGCTTAAAGATATGGATAAAGCAGTTGAGAGAATTAAGAAGGCCATTAAAAAGAAAGAAAAGATAACTATCTATGGCGATTTTGATGCTGATGGGGTTTGCTCCAGCGCGATTATCTATTTAACTCTTAAAGAATTAGGAGTTAAGGATATTGATGTCTATATTCCAGATCGAGTTAAAGAAAATCATGGTTTGAATGAAAAGTCGGTTGAAAAATTAGCTCGGACCGGAACAAAATTAATAATTACTGTTGATTGTGCTAGTACCGACCTCCGGGAAGCTGATTTGATTAAATCTTTAGGTATGGATTTAATTATTACCGACCATCACAGACCAGGTAAAAAAGATCCTCAAGCAGTTGCCTTTGTTAATCCTTGGCGCCGAGGAGATAAATATCCTTTTAAGGAGTTATCAGGAGCTGGGGTGGCCTACAAGCTGGCTTGTGCTTTTTTGCCAATTAAGAAGAAGTCTTTTAAGAAATGGCTTTTGGATTTAGTTGCTATTGCCACAGTGGCTGATGTTATGCCTATTGTTGGCGAGAATAGAACTCTAGTTAGATATGGTTTGGGTGTTTTGGCTCAGACAAAATCAATTGGTCTTCAAGAGTTGATGAAAATATCTAAAGTAGATCCTGAAGTAAGTCAGATTTCAATTAATGGGGAAGCGCCTTTGACTAATCTTGATACTTATACTCTTGGTTTTATTTTAGGCCCTCGTCTAAATGCAGCTAGTCGAATGGATCATGCCAATACCACTTTTAAGCTTTTAGTTACCGAGAATAAAAAAGAGGCCCAAGAGTTAGCTCAACAACTTAATCAAAATAACTTAGACAGACAAAATTTAACCGAGAAAATTGCTCGAGAATTAAATAAGCGTCTAGAAAAAAAGATCAGTCAGGGAGAAAATACTAAATTGATTTTTGAAGGGAGTCCAGATTGGCCGATTGGCTTAATTGGTTTAATTGCTGGTAAAATCAAGGATAAATATTGTCAGCCAGCTATTATCTATCATCAACAAGGAGAATTGATTCATGCTTCTTGTCGAAGCATTCCTCAACTTGATTTAATGGAAATATTAAATCAGACATCCGATCTTTTCGAGGATTTTGGTGGTCATAAAGGAGCAGCTGGTTTCCAAATAAAAAAGAAAAATCTGGAGAAAACAAAAAAACTTTTAACTCAATTAGTTGAAAAGAAATTAAAAGATCAAGAACTAAATCCTTGTTTAGATATTGATTTTGAATTATCTTTGGCTGATATTAATTGGCACAATTATGATCAAATTGAACTGTTTGCTCCTTTTGGGAAGGCCAACTCGAAGCCAATTTTTTTAATTAGAAAAGTAGAGATTAGTGATTTAAGAGTAGTTGGCAACAATGGAAAGCATTTAAAAATGGAATTGCTTTTATTTGATAAAGATTCTAATAAGGCTAAGAACTTTAATGCTATTGCTTTTGGTTTCGGAGATAAAGAACCAATTCTCAAAAAAGGTCAGTTGGTCGATGTTATTTTTGAGATGATCGTTAATCAATGGAATGGTCATCGAGGATTAGAAATAAAAATAGTTGATTTAAGATTATGCAAATAATTATTCAAACAGATGGGGGATCTCGAGGTAATCCCGGTCCATCAGCTATCGGAGTTGTTATCCTTCGGGAAGGGCAGATTCTTAAGAAATATGGGGAATCTATTGGGGAGGCAACTAACAATCAAGCTGAATATGAGGCCGTTATTTTTGCCCTAAAAAAAGCAAAACTTCTTTTTGGTAAGACAAAAGCCAAAGATATGGAAATAGAGATTAGGGCTGACAGCGAATTAATAGTTAAGCAATTAAATCACGAATACAAAATTAAAGAAAAAGATTTACAGATTTTGTTTATTAAAATTTGGAATTTAATACTTGATTTCAAGAGGGTTAGTTTTAAACATGTCAGGCGAGAGGAAAACGAAGAAGCCGATCAAATGGTCAATCAGGCCTTAGACAATCAAGATCGAGAACAAATGCTTCTCTAATTGACAAGGCTATTTATTTGTGATAATATATAAATAGCCTAAGTAAGCTAGATAGTTACCCCGATGTAAAATCGGGGAGGAAAGTCCGGACATCACAACCCGCCTTTGGCGAGGTGAAAAAGGTGGTGGATAACGTCCACCGTTCGTAAGAATAGGGAAAGTGCCACAGAGACTATGTTTCTCCGTTTTAGGGGTAATCTCCTAAAAAGGGGTAAAAGTGAAAAGTAGAGGATTAAGACCCTCTTTTCCACAGGGAGACCTGTTGGGATGGTAAACCCCACCTGATGCAAGAGCAAATCCCGACTTTACGTCGTGGAAACAAGTGGCTCGCTTGAGTCCGATGGTAACGTCGGACCTAGATAGATAACTATCGTTACCCTCCTTCGCGCTACGCGCTTCGGCGGGTGAAACAGAACCCGGCTTATTGCTTACTTGGGTTAAATAAAAGTCCCGCATTGCGGGACTTTTATTATGCAAAGATGAGTGCAAAGATGAGGTCGGACCTTGAAGATGAGGTCGGACCTCAGGAGAGGTCCGACCTCTGCGGAATGCGTCTTCTCGCATAGCAGTTGCGTTTTTGGGGATAATTCATTAGGATTAGAGTATGAAGAAGTCAGAACTTATTTTTACCGCTATTCTGGTTCCCTTAGATTTTTTAATGTTAGTCGGATCTGGTCTAGCTGCTTACTTCTTAAGAACTAATACCTGGGTGACCCAATATCGTCCGGTCTATTTTGAGTTAAGTTTGCCCTTGAGTGAATATTTGTCATTGGTCGTTGCTACGACTATTTTTCTTTTAGTTGTTTTTGCTTTAGTCGGTCTTTACAAGATTAAAGCTCATCGAGTTTTAATAGACGATTTTTTAAAAATACTGGTTGGGGTTTCAGCTGGTATTTTCGTTTTAGTTTTCTATATCTTCCTTCGTCAGGAATTATTCAATTCTCGTTTTCTTATTTTAGTTGGTTGGTTCTTGGCGATTGTTTTTGTTTCTTTTGGCCGACTTTTAATTAGCTATTGGCAAAGATATTTAATGAAAAAATATCACATCGGAGCTAATTATGTTCTAATTATTGGCAAAGATGAAATAAGTCAAAGGATTATTCAAAATATTAAAGAAGATGCTCGTTTGGGCTATCTTTTAGCTGGTAATTTTTCTGAGCCCGACTTAGGTAAGATAGATCGAAAATTTAAAGAGTCTGGTTTTGACGAGATTCTCTTAGCTGATCCTAACTGGCCCAAGGAAAATATTTCAGAATTAGTTAATTTTTGTGAAAATAATCATTTAGTTTTCAAATTTGTCCCTAATCTTTTTCAGACCTTAACTGTTAATAGTGTCAGCAGTACTTTAGGAACAGTTCCTTTAATTGAAATCAAGATAACTGTTTTAGATGGTTGGGGTAGAATAATTAAAAGAACTTTCGATATTATTTTTTCTCTTTTATTTGTTATTGTTTTTTCGCCTCTTTATTTAATCATAGCTTTAGCTATTAAATTAAATTCGCCCGGTCCAATTATTTATAAAGATTATCGTTATGGTTACAGAAGAAAGAAATTTGTTTTCTATAAATTTCGTTCTATGAGAAGCGATCTTTGTGATGGTGAATTTGGTACTAAAGAAGGCTGGAAGGTACTTGAAGAATTAGAAAAAGATCAGGAAAAGAATTTAAGAGGAGAGGGCCCGATTCATAAGATTAAAAACGATCCTAGGATTACTAAGGTAGGTAGTTTTTTGCGTCAATCTTCACTTGATGAATTACCTCAGTTCTTCAATGTTTTAAAAGGAGATATGAGCTTGGTTGGTTATCGACCTCATATGTCTTATGAAGTTGAGAAATATACCTTAGAACAACAGAAGATGTTTTGTGCTAAGCCAGGGATTACTGGTTTGGCTCAGATTTCTGGACGAAGTGATTTAGATTTTGATGAAGAAATAAAATTAGATCTTTTCTATATCGAGAATTGGTCTTTGATTTTAGATTTAGTTATTCTATTAAAGACCCCATTTATTGTTCTTTTGAAAAGGCATAGAGCTTAAATATGAAAGTTGCTTTAGTTCATGATTATCTTAATCAATATGGAGGGGCCGAGAGGGTTTTAGAAGCTTTTGGACAAATTTTTCCCAAAGCTCCAATTTACACCCTGCTTTATGATAAAAAAAGAACTGGTTATGCTTTCGAAGGACGAGAAATTCATACGTCTTTTATGCAAAAAGTTCCTTTTGTTAAATCTCATCATCGTCCTTTTCTAATGTTGATGCCTTTAGCCATTGAACAATTTGATCTGTCTGGTTATGACTTAGTTCTTTCTGATTCGGCTAGTTATGCTAAGGGAGTGATCACTTCTCCTAGGACACTTCACATCTGCTATTGTCATACACCGATTCGCTATGCTTGGGATGATTCTCATAAATACATCGAAGAATTTGGTTATTCTAGTTTAATTAAAAAGGTCATTCCTTTTTTCATGAATTATATTCGGGTTTGGGATGAACAAGCTGCTCAGAGAGTTGATAAATTTATTGCTAATTCTCAATTCGTCTCTGAGCGAATTAGGAAATATTATAATCGGGAATCAGAAGTAATCCATCCACCAGTTAAAGCCGATCTTTTTTACATTGCTCCTAAACCAGAAGAATACTTTTTAATGGTTGGGCGCTTCTTACCATACAAAAGGTTTGATCTAGCCATTAAAGCTTTTAATCATCTTGGTTGGTCATTAAAGATTATTGGCGATGGACCAGAAAGAAAAAAGCTTGAAGCTTTAGCTAATAATAATATTGAATTCCTAGGTTTAGTTTCTGACGAAAAATTAAGAGATTCTTATGCTTATTGTCAGGCCTTTATCTTTCCTCAAGAAGAGGATTTTGGTATCACTGCTGTTGAAGCGATGGCCTCAGGTCGACCCGTTATCGCTTATCAAAGTGGTGGTGTTTTGGAAATCATTCAACCAGGAATAACTGGTTTATTTTTTAAAGAACAAACTACAGATTGTTTAATTGAGGTTCTCAAAAAGTTCAGTCTTGATAATTTTGATCCTCAAGTTATTAGGAAAAGAGCCTTAGAATTTGATCAAGAAAAATTTAAAGAAAAAATTATTAAATTTATTAATGAATATAGGAATTGATATTAGGGTTTTGGCTCGAGGAGCTAGGACGGGGGTAGAAGAATATACCATTAATCTTTTATCTCATTTATTGACTCTCGAGTCAAAGATTAATTTTTCACTTTTCTACAATGCCTATCAAAAAGTTGATCTGGACTATGATTGGCTTAATTTAAATAATGTTGAATTAAGGGATTCCAGAATCCCTAACCGTTTATTTTTTGCCACGGCTCGTTATTTTAATCAACCAAAAATAGACAGATTGTTGAATAAATTAGACATATATTTTAACCCTCATTTTTTTGTCGCTCCTTTGACAGATGAGTGTAAAAAAGTAATTACTTTTCATGATTTATCCTTTGAGCATCATCCAGAGTTTTTTTCTTGGCGAAAAAGGATTTGGCAAAAGTTTTTAATGAATACTAAACAAGAAGCCCAGAAAGCAGATAAAATTATTGCTGTTTCAGAATCAACTAAAAGCGATTTAGTTAATCTTTATGGAATAAAACCAGAGAAGATAAAAGTTATTTATTCAGGAGTGGGTAATCAGTTTAAACCAGAGGTCGGACCTTGTTTTGCCGAACCTCTGCTGAGGTGCGGACAAAACGAGGTCCGACCTCTGATTAATGATCTTTGGGATAAGAAATTTATCCTCTACTTCGGGACTATTGAACCACGTAAAAACCTAGTCGGTTTGATCAAGGCATTTGAATTACTAAAAGATAAAGATATCAAGTTAGTTATCGCTGGAACTAAAGGCTGGCTTTATCAAGACATCTTTAAAGCAGCTAATCAGTCAAAAAGAAAGAAGGACATTATCTTTACTGGTTTTGTCAAAGAAGAAGATAAGCCATATTTATATAACCTAGCTCAATCTTTTGTTTACCCTAGTTTTTTTGAGGGTTTTGGTTTTCCTCCTTTAGAGGCTATGGCTTGCGGGATCCCAACAATTGTTTCAGCTAATTCTTCGCTGCCAGAAGTAGTTGGTGACGCTGCTTTAATGGTTAATCCAAAGAACATTGACGAATTAGCTTGGGCGATGGAAGAATCTTTGACTAATAATCAATTAAGAGAAAGATTAATTAAAAAAGGGCTAGCCCAAGTTCAAAAGTTTTCTTGGCAGAAATGCGCCAAAAAGACATTAAAAGTTTTAGAAAACTCATAAACTAAATTTTTTGAATCACTTATCATTTTACTTTTTTCTGTCATTCCCGCGAAAGCGGGAATCCAGCGAAAATTAATTAATCCTGGATTCCCAATCAAGTTGGGAATGACACTAATTACATGATTGATAAAAAACAAATAAGAATAGGGATTGATGCAAGATTTTATGGGCCTAAACAAAAGGGCTTGGGTCGTTATGTTCAAAAACTGGTTAATAATTTGGAGAAGGCAAGTCCGGATAATCAATATATAATTTTTCTCCGCAAAGAGAATTGGAATGAATATCAACCAAGTAATCCCAATTTCAAAAAAGTTTTAGCTGATTATCCTTGGTATGGTTGGTCAGAGCAATTTTTGCTACCTTTTAAAATTAGACAACAAGAAGTTGATTGCATGCATTTCCCTCATTTTAATGTGCCTATTTTTTATTCTCAACCCTTTATTATCACAATTCATGATTTAATTCTTAAGAAATTTCCTACTCGTCGGGCTTCAACCCTTGGTCCTATCAGGTATTGGCTTAAAAACTTGGCCTATAATCTAGTTATTAAATTAGCTCTTAAAAGAGCTAAAAAAATTATTGCTGTTTCAGAATACACTAAAGAAGATATTTTAAAATATTTTGATGTTGAGTCAGATAAGATTAAAGTTATTTATGAAGGGAGTTCTTATGAAGGTTCGTCGGAGCCATTAGAGGTCGGACCTCAGCAGAGGTCCGACCTCCACGCTGATACTAATCCATATCTTCTCTACGTTGGCAATGCCTATCCTCATAAGAATCTGGAAAGATTAATTTCTGCTTTTAAGAAAATATCTCAAGAAGAAAAAAAATTAAAACTAATTTTAGTCGGAGAGCTGGACTATTTCTATAAACGACTTCAAAAAATCAGTCCGGCTAATGTTATTTTTACTGATTTTGTTTCTGATCAAAGATTATTTAATCTATATCAAAATGCGTCTCTCTATATTTTTCCTTCCCTGTATGAAGGGTTTGGTTTGCCTCCTTTAGAGGCCATGGCTCATAATTTGCCGGTTGTTTCTTCTAATTCTTCTTGTTTGCCGGAGATATTAGGTCAAGCTGCTATATATTTTGATCCAGAAAATACGGATGATATGATTAACAAAATCAAGAAGGTTTTGCAAGATAAAGAACTACAAAAGAAATTAATTTCTAGGGGTCAAAAAACTATTAAAAAGTATAGTTGGCAAAAAATGGCCCAAAAAACATTAAGGGTTTATCATGAAGATGAGGTCTGATAAAGATGAGGTCGG
>Ga0180007_10003374_pt1 | contig 17868 bp, 16 predicted proteins | sample MM_PC_MetaG_FD_121122 | JGI IMG/M metagenome (GOLD analysis project Ga0180007, IMG submission 121122) | Groundwater microbial communities from the Aspo Hard Rock Laboratory (HRL) deep subsurface site, Sweden - MM_PC_MetaG | ecosystem: Environmental > Aquatic > Deep subsurface > Groundwater... | reverse complement strand
ATACTATATTTTCCGGACTGACATATTCAAAAATCTGTTGTACCACTTTTTTATATTGAATTTCGCATTCCGGATAAATCACCATGGGGTCAAAATGAAACGCCAGTTTGTATCCCTTTGACTCGACAAGCCTTGCCGCCTCAAGACGGGCTGTAAGGGAGGCTGTTCCCTTTTCTTCGGAACGGATAATATCGGGTGTATTCAATGACCAGGCAATGACGGTTTTATCATTATGATCAATGGCAATTAAGGATTCAATATTAACGGTTTTGGTCTTAAGTTCCAAAAGGCTATTGTTCTGCCTTGCAAAGGTTTCAACGAGAAATTTTGGCTGAAGACTTATTTTTTCCCAGATAAGGGAATCAGTATATTCTCCTGTCCCGATTCGAAATATCTTATTCTGGCTGAAGGTATTTTCAAGTGTATTGCCAATTGTTTCAAGACCTGCAAAATATTGCAGCACCGGTGGATGAAAATATGCCTGAAGAATACAGTAAGAACAATCCATGGTACAGAATGTACCCGTATAAAGTATGGTATAATCACAACAGGTATAAAAACTGGTTCCAGGGCATGCCTTTATAACAGCCCCCTTGTTCCGGGTAATATAGAGTGTTTTTTTGGCTTTTGAGATCGGGTCATCTGAATCATTTATAAACTCATACACGGTTCGTGTGTCATCTACCCATTGAGGATCTGCATCAATCCTGGAAATGATATAATCGATTTCCAAATTATGAGGGATAGCTTTATCGATAAACAGCGTATTAATTTTCATGGGTTGAAAAGTTCTCTTAACTCCGTGTTTTCCAGGCCTTTATTAAGATTCTGAACATTTGCAAGAAACTGTTTATACGTTCTGGCTGTAAAAGAGATGGAATAGTCCTGGCTGTCAAGGTTTTCCGGGGGAAGAAGTGTTATGCTGTTTCCAAGCTTTATGGATGTGATTTTTTCTTTAACCAGTTGACGATGTTTAAAAATGATGGGAAATCGCAATTCAAACAGACAGGACCGCAAAAGACTGGTTTTTAAACCGGGTTCAGTTTTTTCATTTGAAAGGATATCCTGTATTGTCTGATTTTGAAAAAGGGATTTGGGTTTAATATCATCTCTGGCACAAATTTCCATTATATAGAGTATAACTTCAAGTTGTTTGTTATTGGATGCATAAATTTTTGAGAAAATATCTAAAAAAACCGTGATGGTCTCTTGTTCAAAAAAGGCAATCCGTTTGGCTGATTTAAGGGATAGATTGCCCGTATGAACCAGTTCCAGGCCTGGATCAGGCAAGGTGCCAATGGTCAACAACTCTCCCACAAACCTTTCAGCAAGTTGCATATTAAAAATTGCAGGTGATTTTTCTGCAATCTGCTGTTTGTCCAAAAATTGATTCAGACGCTTGATACAAATGATCAATTCCGCGTGTGTCAACATCCGTTGAAAAGAAAGGGATGTTATGGATTTTAAAAGGCATTGATAATCACTTGTATCCGGCGTTGTTTTATATACAACTATTTTTGTTTTATTATCAATGTGTTGATTGTTGTAAATATGGGCTCTGACCCTGTTAAATCCTGAGACAATAATAAATTTATTGTCTACAGGCCTGACTATGGGAGGGCAAACCAGGCCTGTTTCAACAATGGATCGAGCCAGAAAGCAGATATCCTTTTGAGAAAAGCAAATCCTATATCGTTCATCTGTCAGATCAATGTCGTTTATCTGTATTTCACACAGACTATCAGACATTTTCACCCGTAAGACGGGTATAAATTTCTTTGTAGGTATTGGATGTCCTGTCAATCACTTCCTGGGGAAGCTTTGGTCCAGGGCTTTTTTTATTCCAACCTGAGGCAGTCAGCCAGTCCCTGACAAATTGTTTGTCAAAACTGTTCTGACCTCTTCCGGGTTCGTAATCGCTTAACGGCCAGAACCGGGAAGAATCCGGGGTAAGGATCTCATCAATAAGGATAATTTCTCCATCCAGCAGCCCGAATTCAAATTTTGTATCAGCAATGATAATGCCTTTAGACAAAGCATATTCAGCGCCCTTTTTGTATATTGCCAGACTTAAATTGCATAATTTATCCGCTTTTTCAAAACCGATCAGCTTTACAGACTCATCAAAACTGATATTAATATCATGATCCCCAACTTCAGCTTTGCTGGAAGGTGTAAAAAGTGGGGTTTCGAGTTTGTCAGATTCTTTCAAGCCTTTGGGTAATGTTATCCCGCACACATGCCCCTCTTTTTGATAGGAACTCCAGCCAGATCCTGCTATATACCCTCTTACAATGCATTCAATGGGGAGGGGTTCGGCTTTTTTAACCAGCATGCTTCGTTTATCAAGGACATCTGCATGGGGTTTAAATTCTTCAGGGTATTCATTTACATTGGTGGTTATAATATGATTTTTAACAATACTTTCCATTTGTTTAAACCAGAACACGGAAATCTGATTTAAAACCTTTCCTTTATCCGGAATTGTATCGGGCAATACCACATCAAACGCCGAAAGCCTGTCCGTTGTAACCATTAAAAGGGATTCTCCCGTGTCAAAGATATCCCTGACTTTACCCTGCCTGACCAGGGACAGGTTTTCAAATTGAGTCTTTGGAATGGATGCCATATAAATCTCCTTATTCTATAATAATTTATTTCTATAATTTTTTGATGATAAATATCACAAAATAGAATATTTATCCATGACGAAAATGTATTGGATTGTTGATTAATGTGTTCCTTTGGCAAGCTTTCTTGAATCGTAAAAAAAATTTTATAAACAATTAAGACGACATACGATACTTTTTTGTCAGGCATCCAAAAAATAAATATATCTACAATTTTAAGAAGGCCTTAACATTCGCCAATGTTTTATGGATGCAGATTGGCGCAGATTAGTATTGAAAATCTGCGTTAATCTGCGTCCTATTTTATTAATTTCTTTCAACAATTTATCAATAATCAGTTCTATTTTACAATAATTTTAATATTAATATTTTGTAAACTTGACGACCATGGCAAAATGATAATATTGTTGACTAATTTTTTTATTTTTCAATAAATGAGGTCCCTAAAAATGAATAAACTATGTACTCAACTATTTTTCATCCTTTTGACAATCGTATTCAGCCAGATTCCAGCCTTTTGTCAAACAACCTATTCACTTTCTGAACTGGCACAGCTTGCCAATAAACATAGTGAAACAATCAAAATTGCTGAAGATGATTTAGACATTGCACAGCTGGAAAAGGCCAGAGCATTATCGGTCTTGATGCCCAGAGCCACAACATTCGGCAGCATGACAGAGTATAAGAACGATAATATGACATCCCCTGATACAATGACCCTGGGCATTAAGCTGACACAGTCATTTACACTTAATGGAAAAGAATTGATTGCCCTGGATGTTACCAAAAAAAGCATTGAGGGCAAAGAATTTTCCCTTGAAAGCATCCGTTCCCAGTATTTATTACAGGTGTCCCAGGCCTATTACTATATTTTGAGTGCTCAACGGTATCTTGAAATTGCCCAGTCCGATGTTAACCGGCTGACCACGCACAGGGATGCAGTAAAGGAAAAATTAATCGTCGGTAATGTCACTAAAACAGATTTATTCAGGGCTGAAGCAGAACTATCCAGATCATTGACAGAAAAAGTAAAGGCCGAGAATGGTATATTGCAAACCAAGGCAGTTCTACGTAACCTTGTGGAGATTGAGGAAGATTATAATCTTAAAAAAGCAAATATGGAGGATATTGAAAAATATCACTCCAGCCTGGAAGATATTCAAGCCTATGCCTTAAAAAACAGGACTGAAATAAAAGAAGCAAAAAAAAATCTCGACATTGCCAGGAAAACGGTAAAGTATGAAAAAAGCGATTTCTGGCCGACAATTTCTCTTGAGGCAGGATATAAAGAGACAGATATCAGTTATGAATATTCGCCCAGGGATGTGGACTATGATACTGAAGATTTATACGTTAAAGGGGAACTTGTCTTTACATTATATGATGGTGGTTTGCGAAGGGCCCAGATCAGGCAGGCCCTTGCCAATCAAAGAAAAGCGGAAAATGCATTAATTCTTCAGGAAAAAAAGATTATTCTGGATGCAAAAATTTCTTTTTTGGATTACATAACCGCGAAAAACACCTTATTGAATTTGCAGGATGAGCTCAAATTCGCCCAGGAAAACTTTAATGCGGTTCAAATGCAGTTTAAATACGGCATGGCTGACAGTATAGATATTATGGATGCAAATACCTTATTGGTCACAGCGCAAAGAAGAATCTCAGATGCTGAATATACCTATTACCTTTCAGTATTAAAAATTATTTACACCAAAGGAGATTTGACCCAGTTTTTTTTAGATCAGGCATAATGTGAATACCTGCTCAATTCAAAAATAAATTTTTTTATTTCCCGATCGTATTTAACCCTTTACGGGCAAATGGAAATTTGACCATATCAAACCAGGTAACCCGGATTTTTGGAGTGAACCTGCAATGTTCTGCCGGGGCAAGGCTTGACTTAACCTAATGGATCAAATATTCTTACAGCGTGACCATTTACGTTGATATGAATTTGTTTTGAAAGGAAAAATCATATGTATGAAATAATTGCAAATCCTGAAGACTATCAGATTGATCATCTCATTAACGGGACCGGCAATGCAAATATCGAGATTTCAAAGGAAGAAAGGAATAAATGGGCAGGTGAAATTGCAAATTTCAGCGACCGTCTTACTGAATTTGCAAAAAAATCAGAGACGCTTGCAAAACTTCTTTCGAGCACAGAAAAAATCTCCACTACCCCAGCGTCATTAAAAACATTGAAAATTCAATTGTTTTTAATCAATGATGCGTTAACTTCAGCAATTGAAATTGCTGATAAACTTGAAACTGATATTGTAAAAAAATAAGCGCATCAGTATAGGCATTTTTGACGTAATAAATGGTCTGTGAGTACAATTGCCAGCATGGCCTCACAGACCTTGTTAATTCTTGGAATAGCGCAGATGTCATGGCGGCCTTGTGTTGATATTTCCCTTGAATTGCCATTCTCATCAATCGTCTGCTGGGGTTTCAAAATTGAAGGGATCGGTTTGACATGAACCCTTGCAATAATTTTATCCCCGTTTGAAATCCCTGCCAGAATCCCTCCGGAATGATTTGTTTGAAATCCATCTGAAAAAATCTGGTCGTTGTTCTCAAAACCTGTCATTTGAGGAGCACGGATCCCGGCACCGATTTCAACCGCTTTGACAGCGCCGATACTCATGAGAGCCTTGGCAATATCAGCATCCAGTTTATCAAAAACAGGCTCTCCCAAACCCGGGGGTACATTTAATGCGATAATTTCAACAACACCCCCTAAAGAGTCTCCCTCTTTTTTTATGGCGTTAATTTTTTGTTCCATTTTATGGGCAGCATCTGAATCAGGACATTGTAAATAATTTTTCTCCCTTTCAGACATATTTTCAATTTTTTGAGCCTGGATACCGCCAATTTCAAGTGTATAACTATAAATTTTGATGTCATGCCGATCCAGTACCAGTTGCGCGACAGCACCTGCTGCCACCCTTGCTGCGGTCTCCCTTGCAGAAGCCCTTCCCCCTCCCCTGTGATCTCTGATACCGTATTTGGCCTGATAGGTCAGATCACCATGGCCTGGCCGGAAAACCGAGGCAATCGGATCATAGGATGTTGATTTTGCATCTTTATTTTCTATCAAAATCATAATTGGTGTTCCTGTGGTTTGCCCGTTGAATGTGCCGGACAGGATAACTGGATGGTCGGGTTCATTCCGTTTTGTACTGGCAATTCCTGCCCCTGGCTTTCTTTTATCAAGGGCCTTTTGAATGATATCCGCATCAATGGCAAGCCCTGGCGGGCACCCTTGAATAACAACGCCAATTGCCCTGCCGTGTGATTCTCCAAAGGTTGTGATATTAAAGGCTTTGCCAAAACTACTGCCAGACATCTTTTAATCTCCTGTCAATGATATTAACAATTTCTTCGGGTGTATGAAAACTTGTATCAATCCTAATATGGGCGGTATTTTGATACAATGGATTTCTTTTTTTAAGCATTTCACTTGTTTCAGCAAGCAATGATTTCTGGGTCAGCGCGGGTCTTAATCGGTTATTGATATGATCAGTCTGTAATCTGAGTAAAATTGTATTGATATCTGCATCAAGCCAGATGCAAAATCCATTTTGATTCATAAATTGCTGATTACCATGATCTATAATAATACCACCTCCGGTGGCAATGATTGTATGTTCTTTTTTCGTTGTATTTAAAAGTGTCTGTTTTTCAATTTGTCGAAATTTATCCCATCCTTGAGTTTTGATAATTTCCATAATAGTTGATTCAAGAAGTTGTTCAATCAGTTGATCTGTATCCATAAAATTAAAATCAAGGCGATGGGCAAGAAGTTTTCCAATGGTCGTCTTTCCAGTACCTCTATATCCAATAAAAAATATTTTCATACCAATTCCAACAGAAAAAATAAAACAAGTCCGTTTTATAAACCATCAAATATATCCCAGTAATTTGGGAAAGATTTTTCAACACATGTCTCATTTTCAATTTCCATGCCAGGGATAATGAGACCCGGAATGGAAAATGCCATGGCAATTCTGTGATCGTTAAAGGTTTCTATCCTTGCTCCCGATGGCTTTCCGCCAGTGATGTGTAAAAAATCATCGCCTTGTTTAACGCTGATTCCCATTTTCATCAGTTGTGAACACATAGCATCAATCCGGTCACATTCTTTTTCACGCAGATGTTTGATATTGGTTATTCTGGTTTTTCCATGTGCAAAGCTTGCAACAACGGCAATGGCAGGTACTGCATCCGGAGTATCAGACATATCCACATCTATTCCATGAAGTTGTGACCCACAGACACCGATCTGGTTGTCTTCAATTTTTAAGGTACAGCCCATCTGTTCTAAAATTCTAATCTGTTTTAAATCTCCCTGAAGAGAATTCGCATTGATATTTTTGACAGAAATCATCCTGTTGGTTATTGCACCAATAGCCCAGAAATAACCTGCATTGGAAAGATCAGGCTCAACAAAGAAATCTCCTGGAAGATATGACTGCTGTCCTGGAACCTGAAAGTGCATGCAATCAATTTGATGGACGTTGATGGCAAATTTTTTCATGATATCAATGGTTAAATCGATATAGGGAGCGGACACTGGCAGACCATCAAGGAATATATCCAGTCCTGTTTTCATCAATGCCCCTGTCATTAATAAAGATGATAAATACTGACTGCTGTTGGAGCAATCAATGTTAACGACCCCTCCTTCCCTGTTTCCACCATGGATATATACCGGTGGCGTGCCCTGCTCGTTTTCCGATCTTGCCTGAATTCCCAAAAAGGTCAGTGCGTCAAGCAATTCAGTCATTGGACGTTCACACATTCGGCTATCCCCTGTTAGGGTATAACCCGTGTCTCCCAAAGCTGCAATTCCTGCAAGAAGACGCATGGAGGTGCCTGAATTGCCAAGATAGATGGCTTTATTACAGGGGTGGGGGGTTCCTCCAAATCCAGCAACCCTGTAATGGGTTGCCGTAAGTTGATCAATGTCTGCACCCATGAGTCTGAGTGCATTAATGGTGTGATTGATATCATCGCTTTGCAGAAGATTGTTAATATGTGATGTCCCATCTGATAAAGAGGCACAAAGCATCATACGATGGGAAATGCTTTTTGAACCAGGGACCACAACTGCCTGATCTCTAATATTTTTTGGCGTAATCTGTTTCAATTAATCCCCTTTATCGATTATGGCGTGTTGCATGATTTTAATGTCCGGTGTTATGCCGGTCCATAATTTAAATTGAGCAAGACCCTGATGTATAAACATGGACAGGCCATCAATGATTTTACATCCGTTTTTTTGGGCTTCATATAATAGCCTTGTTTTCACTGGCGCATAGACAATATCCATGACAATCATCCGGGAATTTAAAAGGGTTGAAGGAAAGGCCAATCCATCTGTATAAGGGATCATTCCAATGGGTGTGGTATTAATGACAATATCAGCGTTGAAGCGTTTTATTTTATCTGACTCATCCTGTGAAATAAAATCACCACTATACTTTAAGGCAAGCTTTTCCCCTCTTTCTGTGTTCCGGTTGAGAATAACAAGATGGCCTTTTTCCTTGTGTATGCCATATGCGATGGCCTGGGCTGCTCCGCCCGCGCCAACAAGACAGACGGTTTTATTTTTGATACCAAACGGTTTTAAGGGAACAATGGCGCCCGTGTAGTCTGTGTTATATCCAAGCAGCTTGCCATCAATGTTCTTAACCGTGTTTACCGCGCCGATGTTCAAAGCGTCATCATCAATCCAGTCCAAATACGGCATTATGGATTCTTTAAATGGTATTGTGATCGAAGCACCCTGTATGTTTAATGTCTTTAATGCCGTGACCGCTTTTGAAATGTCATCAATTTCAAAAGCAAGATAAATTGCATTCAAATGATGGTGTTGAAAGCAGGCATTGTGAATTAAAGGACTTTTGGAATGCTTTGCCGGATTTCCAAAAATACAGTAAAGCTGTGTATTTGAATCAATCATGCCTGATATGATGATGGTTCTTCTTTTTTGATGATAAAGCTGTGTATCCGGTTTCCATCCATATCCTTTACCGTGGCCACCCATTTATTGATGGTAATGAAATCTCCAGGATTTGGAATCCGGCCAATCTGTTCAAGAAAAAAACCTGAGAAGGTATCATACGTGTTTGATTCAGGAATATAAATTTTAATTTCTTTGTTTAAATCATCAATGCCAACCTTACCCGTAACCAGCCATGTATCCTCTTTTAATTTTACAATATCAGGCGCCATACTATCGGTTTCATCAATGATTTCACCAAAGATTTCTTCCACAACATCTTCAAGGGTTACAATGCCTGAGATACCGCCATGCTCATCCACAACAATAGCAATATGATTTTTTTTCTGTTTAAAATCATGCAACAGGGAATCCAGTTTTTTGGATTCAGGGATAAAATAGGGTTTTTTCATGATCTGTTGAACATCCAACGGTATTTCAGATTTAGATTCACATGCTTTTTGAAAACTGGCAAACAAATCCTTTACATGCAAAATCCCAATTATATTATCAATACTGTCTTCAATAACCGGTATCCGGGAATAACCGGTTTTAAGAATTTTCTTAATATCGATTTCCTGTGATGCATCTATCACAAACATATCTGCTCTGGGTGTCATAATCTCAGAGCAGCAGGTATCATCAAACTCAAAAATATTGGTAATATAGTCCTTTTCTTCTTCTTTGATTTCCCCTTCTTCCTCCACCACTTCCACCATGGTAATCAATTCATCTTCTGTCACAGTTCGATGGGACGTATTCATATTACCAAAGAGTTTGGGTATAAAATTTAATAGACAAATTAATGGGAAGAATAATTTTGAGAACCAGAATAAAGGATAAATAACAAGTTTGGCGACCAGGATATTATTGTGATTTGCAAATGATTTGGGCAGAATTTCACCAAAAATGAGAATCAGCATGGTCATAATTCCGGTTGCAATCCCGATCGCATTTGATTTGAAGTATGATATGGCAACAGATGTGGCAATGGCGGAAGCAGCAATATTGACGAGATTATTTCCGATCAATATGGTGCTTAACAGCGTATGGGAATCTTTTTTCATTTTTAAAATCAATAATCCGGTTTTTGAACCATCTTTGGCAACATGAAGCGCTCTGACTTTGCTGATCGAAAAAAGTGCTGTTTCAGAGGAAGAAAAAAAACCGGATAATAAAAGAGCTATAATAAGTAACGTCAATTCAAAAATCATCAAAACAGAATAAAATCCTTAATTTATTAACACCATCATCATTTGTAAATTTATAAAATCACTCTAATCGGTTTTAAGCCAACTTGTCAAATTTAAAAGGCAATTTTGAACTTTTAAGCATATGAATTGCAATCTTGGCAGTTCTTTTTGAGGCCCCTTTGGGTCCAAGTAATTTTCTGACCAATTTTATTTTATGTTGAAAATAAAATTGATTGTCCAGCATATATAATGCTTTTTTACTTATTTTTTCGGGTGTTGCATCATTTTGCAATAGTTCAGGCATCACTTCAGCATCCACGATTAGATTTGCAAGTCCTGCATACTTTACTCGCACAAGCAGTTTTGCCACCCGATAACTGAATGGGGACATTTTGTATACAACAATTGTTGGAATACAGCACAGGGCTGCTTCCAGTGTAACAGTGCCAGAGGCAGCAATGACAAGGTCTGATTTTAGAAAAATATCCTTGACCGGCCCTTCCTTGATTTGGAATACGTCATTTTCCCCATATTTTTTTAGACCCTCTTCCAAAGACGCTCTTGTTATAGATTCTGCTTTGGAAATCATAAAATGAATATTTTTATGAGTCAGAGAAATTAGTCTTGCAGCCTTTATCATGATATCAAGCAGATTTTTTATCTCGGCTTTTCTGGATCCCGGCAACAGGCCGATCACAACAGGACCTTTACCCTTTGATACCAAACTGTCCCGTGGAAAAAGAATCTTTGGCAGATTTTCAGGATATTCGTCCACCAGGGGATTTCCAACATAAGTTGCTGGTACACCAGCCTTTTTATATAATTTTTCTTCAAACGGAAGGATCAATGCAGCATGATCAATATATTTTTTGATCTTCTTTAATCTTGATCTGTTCCAGGCCCATACTTTTGGGGTAATATAATATAAAATGTTAATATTGTAATGATCTTTGGCAAACTGAGCTGCTTTTAAATTGAACCCCGGGTAATCCACGAGAATAATCAGATCCGGCATATTTGTCTCAAGTTTTTTCTTAAACAGATCAAAGGCTTTTTTTATCTGGGCAAACTGCATAATCACTTCTGTCAGCCCCATTGCAGAAAGCTTTGAAATATTATAAAAAAGATCTACGCCTTGGTTTTCAAGATGGATACCGCCTATGCCGGAAAAATAAATTTGGTTGTCTATTCCTTTGATTTCCCTTACAAGATGGCTGGCATGCACATCACCGGATGGTTCACCGGTCAGCACCATGATATGGATTAATTTAACAGGAAAATTCATGTTATGTGTGACCTTTAGGTTACCTGTGGGATGTCATCATCTGTATAGGCAAGAATGGATATGTTGTATTCGTTGGCCAGACAGATCATCTCTTCCCGATCAAAGGCAAGGGATTTTTCTGCTTCAAGAACCAGAACTCCGGCCCCGAATTCATGCATTGCCTCAATGGTCCCGCAGCCAGAGGAAGGCAGATCAAATCGTAAATCCTGGGTTGGTTTGCAACGCTTTATCACAACAATACCATTTTGCTGGGACAATAAACCGCCCCTTTTGATTGCCGCATCCGTTCCCTCTATGGCTTCAACGGCTAAAATCGTTCCGTTGCTGATGACAATACATTGGCCAATATCAAGATTTCCGATTTGTTTTGCTATTTTCCATCCGTGTATAATATCTTTTTTCTCAGTTTTATCTGGTTTTCTTTTTGTCCAGCACCCTTTCGGGCTGATCAGTTCGGGAAGCAGAAATGTAGAGGGTAGAATCTTTATCCCTGCTTGTAACAGAAGATCGGCAAACGCAGTTAATATGGAATCATCATGGGTTATTGTGGTTTTGGCAATAAAGGAAAGCGCTTTAAAATCAGGGCGGATATCTTTAAAGAGATTTGTTTTTTTGATACTGCCCAGCATCACGGCCTGTGTAATGTTGTGCTGTTTGAAGTACTTGATCAGTTTTGAAACCTGTCCAAGATAAATCCATTGTAATGCGTCAACATGATCTGCAAGGCGTTTATCTGTTTCAGAATGAAAACCTAGGGCAAAAACTTTATACCCTTTCTGGGATGCTTTTTTTGAAAACAGAAGGGGAAATTGTCCGCCTCCGGCGATGAGTCCTATCCTCATTTTTTTACGTGTGACCTCCAGGTTACGCGTCACCTCCAGGTTATCTGGTAACGCCCCTGTTGGAATTGACAATAAAATTTATAAAATTTTTTACTTCAGGAATTTGCTCAACTTCGGCTTTAACACGCTCAGACGCTTGTTTAACTGTCAATCCGATACGGAAAAAAATTCTATATGCTTTTTTAAGTTCCTGAAGGGTGGATTTTGGAAAATTATGGCGTTTTAATCCCACATTATTCAATCCATGAAGCGTTGCACGATCCCCGGCGGCAATCACAAAAGGTGGGATATCCTTTACCACTGCGGATTTCCCTCCGATATAGGCAAAATCTCCAATCTGAACAAATTGATGAATGGCAACAAGCCCCCCCACGGTGACATTATCTCCAATGATAATATGACCGGCAAGTGTTGAGTTGTTTGCAAGGATAACCTGTTTTCCTGTTTTACAATCGTGGGCAATGTGTGTGTATGCCATCAAATAATTTTCTTCACCCACTTCTGTAACACCGCCCCCGGCTTCAGTGCCTCGGTTAATCGTCACAAATTCCCGGATAATGGATCCTTTCCCAATCTTTAAATATGTTTTTTCACCATGGAATTTAAGATCCTGTGGAGCGCAGCCAATTGCCGCATACTGGAAAATCTGGCAATTTTCTCCAATGGTAACATATTGTTCAATCGTGGTATATGGGCCGATGCTTGTATGGGAACCGATATGAACATCTGATTTGATAATCGCATAAGGGCCTATTGTGACATTGGCATCAATCTGGGCACAGGGATCGATAATTGCCGTGGGATGAATCATTCTTACTCCGTTTATTTGTTTTCCAATTTTTTCAATCTTTTTTCAAATGAAAAAAGTGTTTTTCTCATTTCCGGCAATCGGGAGATGATGCGTACCACCTTACGCCACAGATCATGCGGCATATGCGGTATTCCCGATACAATCTGGTTTTCAGGGACATCACTGTAAACACCGGCAAAAGGACCAACAATAGAATTGTCACCAATTGTCACATGTCCTGTAATCCCGGCTTTGCCGGCGATAATAACATTCTTACCAAGTTTTGTGCTGCCGGCAATCCCGACCTGGGCAACGATCAAGGTATGATCTCCGATCTTGACATTGTGGGCAATATGGACAAGATTATCTGTCTTAACGCCATTCCCGATAAGGGTCATTCCAAGTGTCCCTCTGTCAATGGTATTACAGGCACCGATTTCAACATTATTCCCAATGCTGACATATCCGGTATGGTTTATTTTTTCATGGGTACCGGCATCCTGGGTAAAACCAAAGCCGTCTGAACCAATGACAGTGCCGGAATGGATGATAACATTATTACCGATTCTGGTTTTTTCCATCACTGTGACATTGGGTTTAATTAATATATTGTCACCCATACAGACATCATCGCCAATATACACACCCGGCATCAGATGAACATTGTCTCCGATATTGACATTATCACCAACAAATACATGGGATTCAACAATGGGGTGGTTCCCAAATGTCGTATGCTGTCCAATATCTGCCGTGGTGTGGATGCAAGATGGTTTTATCCGTTCCGGATGGAACAGGGATACCAGTTTAAAAAAAGAGGCTTTTGGATTAACGGCTTTCAGTACAACAAGATCCCTGTCCCGGCACTGTTCCTGATCAGACGTAACCGTTTCCGGAACAATAACTGCACAAGCCCTGGTCTGCCGAAGATCGGACAGGTATTTTAACTCACATGCAAAGGTAATATCCTGGGAGGTTGCGTCCTCAAAAGAGGAAACACCCGTTACCTTGAAACTTGAGTTGCCAAAAACTGTGGCATGAATAATTTCTGCTATTTCTTTAACAGATCGTTCCATATACAATTATTTGGCCTTTGAAACTTGTAAATTATATTGTTTAATTATTTGATCCGTCATATCCAGTTGAGCCGGATGATATACAACGCCTGCTGTTTTCCTTTCAATAATGAGCAGATATCCTTCTTTTTTCCCAATCTCATTTGTAATTTCAAAGACTTCTTTCTGGATTTCATTGATAAATTTTACCTCTAACTGTTTAAATTCCTTGGCAAAATCTTCCTGCATTTTTTTAAAATCATTCACCTTGATTCTGAAATCACGTTGTTTTTCATTCTGTTTTTCAGGACTTAAAACCAATGCTTCCCTTTCAATGGCTTTATTGAGTTCATCCAACTGGTCTTTTTCAGTCTGTAACTTTTTTTGTAATTCATTTCCTTTTTCATTGATTTCTTTCTGCATCATTTTTCCTGCACTGGAATCAGTCAGGATTTTTTGAAAATTAAAAACACCGATTTTTGCGATATCAGCGCAAAAAACTTGAGGGACGATTCCCAAAAAAACAAATACAGATAAAATAACGATTATTTTTTTCATATTACTCTCCAAAAAATTAAAATTTAAAAAGATGCACCAATTGAAAATTCAAATTGTCCATCCCATGTATTTTTTACATCTTTTCCATCAATAACCCATCCATATTCAAGCCTTAAGGGGCCTACGGGTGAACTCCATCTCACCCCTGTTCCAATGCTTGAAAATTGATCTCCAAAATCAATATTTTCACCTTTTCGATATACGTCTCCTCGATCATAGAAAAATACTCCGGCAACTTTATATTTTTTTGTAAATGGAAAGGTTATTTCAGCATTGAATTGAACATATTTTTCCCCTCCCCTGTCCTTTGTATCTCCTGGCCGATTGCCGTTAATATCAAATCTATCAAACCCTCGGATGGATTTCATTCCACCCAGATAAAATGTTACGTAATCGATATTCAGTGCATCACTGGTCCGGTCCTCCAGATATCCGGCTTCTGCGTGCAAGCCCCCGGTAAAATTCCAGAAAAGAGGGAAATGGACACCTGATTCAATAAGGTATTTTGTATAATCAATGTCACCGCCCAAATACTCTCCGGCATATTCAATGGAAAATTTATGGCGATACCCTTCTGTCGGCAGGAAAAAATCATCCCTGGAATCATATTGTATGTAAGGTTTTATACTGCTTGTCAGAAAAGACCCCGGGGTCATATTGGTATAAGTTGTCTGAACATTTGCAATATCAAAATTTTCGATATTATACTGGACCCCAATGCTGGCATACTCAAAAATCCTGTAACCCAGTTTCAAAACAACGCCAAGGGCATCTTTATCATAATAATCATACTCTCTGTCTTCCTTATAAAGGTCAAAACCACCGGAAACATTGCTATCAAGAATATATGGTTCCTGAAATCCGAGATTATAAAGAATGGTTTCCCCAGATACTTTAGCAGACAGTTTTAAGTTGTGCCCCCTTCCAAAAAGGTTTCTTTCCTCAACAGAACCCATAAAGAAGACCCCGTCTTCGCTGCTGTAACCTCCTCCAAGAGACAGATTTCCGGTTTGTTTTTCAACAACCTTGATATTTAAATCCATTTTGTTTTCATCTTGCGTTTTCTGGGGTTCGATATCAATCCCGGCAAAATAATCCAGGCGGTTTAAATTTTTAAAACTTTTCGTAATATCCTCTTTGCTGTAAAGACCCTGCTCATTTATCCTGATTTCCCGTCTGATAATTTTGTCACGGGTTTTCAAATTGCCGCTGATATTGATCCGATTGAAGTAAACAGGTTGTCCTTTATCAATGGAATAGACAATGGTCATCATATGTTCGTTATCATTTCTATCGATCAGGGGCATGACTTTTACATTGGCAAAGCCTTTGTTTGAATAGACATCAGAGATAGACAGGATATCCGTTCTGATCAATTCTCTATTGTATAGACTGGCTTTTTTAGACTGAATAGACTCTAAAATTTTTTCTTTTGGTAAAATCAGATCTCCTGTGATATCCACCGTTTTAATTTTATACTGTGCCCCTTCGTCAATTTTAAAAAGAATGGAAATTATTTTTTCACCAATATCAATAATCGGATCTGATACTTTTGCATCAATAAACCCATTATTTTTATATAAGGATTCTATTCTGATGGTATCATTGTTAACTTCAGTTTCATTGAGATTGCCGGACGAGGTGAAAAAGGAAAAAAGTCCTTTTTCTGAAGTTTCAATCGCTTTTTTGATTTTTTTATCTGAAAAGTGTTTATTCCCTTCAAAGGTAATTTTTTCAACCCTGATTTTTTCGCCTTCTTCAATGTTAAAAACAATATCTGCCTGGGAATGATCCAGAAGAATGGTTTCATAGGTAACCAGACAATTGTGATAATTTTTTTCAGTATACATTAACCGAATTCGATTAATGTCTGAATTGAGTTTGTGAATATTAAGAATTGAACCCGTTCTCGTATCAACAGTTTCGGAAAGCTCCTCATCTTTGAAAATTTTATTTTTCTTGAATTTTATTTTCCGCACAGTGGCTTTTTCTGTTATCTCAAAAACAACCTTAACCCCTTTGTCATGGGATTCTTTTTTAACAATAATATTGTCAAAATATCCCATGGCATAAATGGTTCCCAGGTCTTTGGAAATGTTATCCGGCTTGAGAATATCGCCCGTTTGAGTGCTGATAACCCGTAAAATAGCATCTGCTTCAACCCGTTTGTTCCCGACAATGGCAATATCGGTTATTATTTTTTGATGAAACAGTTCACCAATGATCTCTTTGCTCAGCTGGGAAACGGCAGAATAAAGATTTTCAAGATTATCTGCCTGGGAAAAAAATGTGGTAAAGGTGTCTTTTTCATAGGTACTGATCATTTTGGTATCGATACTGATACCTTTGCCTTCAATAAAAACTGACCCGACGATCAAGTAGTCAACGCCCAGTTTAATCCCCTGCTCCCTGAACTGAGCATAGTCCCATGATTGTTCATCAATCATATCCTTTATAAAAATTGTTTTCGTACCCTCTTCCTGTAATTTTTCAGATATCATTAAGGGAATTTTTTCTTTTATCTGGTCATGGGATTGACTGGCATAAATCGAGAAGGGAAAGACTGCAATGTTAATATTCGATTCTGCAAAAACATCCTTGATCAGAAATGAAAAAACCAAAAGCATAAGAATGAACATATTTTTTGAAACAAATTTAGTCATAATGTTGTCCCTAATTTTTCAAACACATTAAACAGGAATAATTTCCCCATCCATTATTGTAACATTTCTTTCCATCATCCTGGCAAGGTCATTGTTATGGGTAACCACAACAATTGTCATACCAAGCTCCTTATTCAATTCATCAATTAATGCATGGACACTTTTACTGTTTTCCTGGTCAAGGTTGCCTGTTGGTTCATCTGCCAAAAGAATGTCCGGCTCCATGACCAAAGCCCGTGCCAGGGCAACCCGCTGCTGTTCCCCCCCGGAAAGATCTTCTATCCGATGGGAAACCCTTAAAGACAGCCCTACCCTTTGAAGCATATTTAAGGCACTTTTTTCAATAGTTTTTTTATTTTGATGCGCAATTAGTCCCGGCATCATAACATTTTCCAGGGCAGAAAAGCCTTGAAGCAAATAATGGAATTGAAAAACAAAGCCAATTTTTGAATTTCTAAAATCAGCAATTTCTTCATCTCCATAGGAAATCAGATCCTTGTTCTGATACAAAATCTTACCGGAATCCGGGGTGTCAAGTGTGCCAATCAGATGCAGTAAAGTTGATTTTCCGATGCCGGAAGACCCCACAATACCAATGGTTTCTCCTTTATACAGATCAAAGGATGCATTTGTTAAAATCTTGATCTTTGATGTTTTATAATAAAAACATTTTGAAACAGATTGCAGCGAAATAAGGGGCATATTATCCATATCTTATTGCCTCAACCGGATCCATTTTTGCGGCTTTATTCGAGGGGTATAATGTTGAAAAAAAACAGATAACAATGGCACTGACTGATATGATCAAAACATCAAGATATTCAAGTTGTACCGGAAGCGTT